>Ga0209212_1002676_pt1 | contig 24790 bp, 16 predicted proteins | sample RifGroC2_FD_183996 | JGI IMG/M metagenome (GOLD analysis project Ga0209212, IMG submission 183996) | Groundwater microbial communities from Rifle, Colorado, USA - Groundwater C2 (SPAdes) (version 2) | ecosystem: Environmental > Aquatic > Deep subsurface > Groundwater | place: Rifle, Colorado... | reverse complement strand
GAACACCTGATTCAATTGCGAGGGCAGGCATTCGATCTCGGGAAGTTCGCCGTATTCCCTGACCACGTTCGCCTTGTACTTGATCTCGTTGCTGACGATGTTCAGCGTACTTTCTATGCCACGATGCAGGTCGGCGAAATGCCATTCATCCGAGGCGTCCACATGCGAGAAGTCTTTCAGGTTCTGCACGATCTGCTTGACCCGGGTGATGCCGTCCCTGGATTCGTTCATCAGTGCGCGCAGATCCTCCTTGAGGAACCCGATGTCCAGCTTGTCCTTGGCTGCCTTGAGCTTCGAGCGCACCCCGGCATCGGTGATCGCCTCTTCCGCCTGTTCGTACAGGTCGATCATGCCGAAGGTGTCCTGCACGTATTTTTCCAGCGTGCCCAGGTTGGAATAGACGTAGCCGATCGGGTTGTTGATCTCGTGCGCCACGCCCGCCGCCAGTTGGCCGATCGAGGACATCTTCTCGGACTGGAGCAACATGCTTTGCGTGTCCTGCAATTGATGGTTGAGTGCTTTCAACTCCTCGTTATATTTGGCCTGTTCCTCTTCCGCCTCTTTGCGCGTAGTGATGTCGCTGAAAATACCGACATACTCGGTCGTTGCTCCCTGTTCATTTTTTACGGCGGTGATGGTCAGCCACTCCGGATAAATCTGCCCGCTCTTGCGCTTGTTCCATATCTCGCCAGACCACGAACCGTTATCCAGCAACTGCTGCCACATCGCCGCATAAAAAGCTTTGTCCTGACGGCCCGAACTTAGAATGCGCAGATTCTTTCCCAACACCTCTTCTTGGCTATACCCGGTAATGTTTTGAAATGCCTGGTTGACACGGATAATGTTGGCCTGCACATCGGTAATCGTGATGCCTTCATGTGTCTCGAAGGCGGTGGCGGAAATCCGCAATATATCGTCGGTATGTTTGCGCTCGGTGATGTCCTGAATAGTGCCCACCGAACGCAGCGGTATCCCGTTGGAATCGTAATAGAACGTGCCGTGTTCATTTACCCATTTCACCCTGCCGTTGGCAAGCAGCAGGCGGTGCACAATATCGAATGGCTCCCGTGTCCGAATGCAGGTCATGTAGGCGCGATCAACCATTTCCCTATCCTCCGGGTGAACGGTCAAAATGAATGTCTCGTAAGAAATACCCCCGTGCGCGAGATCAATTTCCAATATACGAAAAATCTCCTCAGAACAGAGGAAAGAATTCGTTATCAAATCGCGTTCCCAACTGCCTATATGCACTAATTGCTGGGCTTCATTGAGCGTCCTTTCGGATTGCACCAGCCGATGGGTCATAAGATTGAACGAGGCGGCCAGATCCGATATCTCATTAACGCCGGTTACGTCGGCTCGAACCTGGTAATCTCCCGCCGTGATGGCACGGGTTACTTTCGTGAAATTTCTGACCGGCTTCACTATGTTTCTGGCCAGGTAAAAGGCCAGCATAACGGCCAGCAAACCGAAGGCCAGCGCGATGGCAATGAGCTTGCGTTTAAGCGCCTCCAGCGGCGCAAAAGCCTCCTGCTGATCGAAATGCGCCATGATGCAGCCGCCGCCAATCTCCGGGATATAACGGAAGCCATGAATGATGGGCACGTCACGGTAATCCAGCTCGAGCATTTCCATGGTTTTCTGTTGCAGGCAGGCTTGCATGGGCACGGCCGAAATCGCCATGCCATGCCCCTGCACCGATGGGTATCTCGGTTGGGTGATAAATAACCCATTGCGGTCGGCCAGGAAGGTTTCCCCGGAATGGCCCAGGGCAGATTGCGGGACAAAAATATCCTGCAGCAAGCCGACCGGATAGGTCATGACCAGTTTTGACCGGGTCTGCGGGTCGGTAACCGGAACGTGATAGACCCGGTCGCTCTGGTTTGGGGCGAGCGGAAAGACCGCCAGTTGTCCGGGTTGGAGTTGCCACGAATCCGGGTTGCCGGCAGCGGGGATGCCCACGGTCAGGTCGCCGGCTCCGGGGCGGTGCAGGGTTGCGCCTGCCGCTGCTTCCCTTGCCACAAAAATTGTCAACGCGGAGCGCAGGCAGGATTCGGTTTGAGCGCTTGATCGCCCGAAGAGCGCATTGCACCGCTCCAGATTGATTTCAAGAAACTGTCCGGCGCGACTGGTTGCCCCGTTGAGAAAAAATATCAGTTGGCTATGCCTGAGGTCCGCGACCATGCCGACATCGTGCATCTTGTCTTTTTTGCTGTTGCTATAAATAGTGGTATAGCCGAGCCATCCCACGATTAACGTAGGCAGCATGGCGGCCAGCAGAATGGCCGCCAGCAGGCGGCCCATCATGGATTTTGGGATAAAAATGGAAAACGGGGACTGATGCGGTTCCGTTTGCACGGCTGCATTGGCCTCTGGTGCATGCGTTAGCGCCGTTTGCGGCTCATTCATGTGTGCATCCATTTCTCAACAAATCTTCTCATTTTTCCCCGAACTCAAATTCATGCCGGTTCACCCTCTTGCCGCTTCACCGGCAGGTACACCCGGAACGTCGTTCCTTTACCCACTACGCTTTGCACCTCGATGCGCCCGTGATGCTTCTGGATGATGCCGTAAGACAGCGACAGGCCCAGCCCGGTGCCCTTGCCGACCGGCTTGGTGGTGAAGAACGGGTCGAAGATTTTCTTGAGGTGCTCCGGCGCGATACCCTTGCCGGTGTCCGCGACTTCCACCCACACCTCGCCTCCCTGCTGTCCGTTATGGGTAGCGCCGGTGCGAATAGTAATGGTGCCGCGCTCCTCGATGGCGTGGGAAGCATTCACCAGCAAATTCATGAACACCTGGTTCAATTGCGAGGGCATGCATTCGATCTCGGGAAGTTCGCCGTATTCCCTGACCACCTCGGCCTTGTACTTGATTTCGTTGTTGACGATGTTCAGCGTGCTGTCCAGCCCCTTGTGCAGGTCGGCGAAATGCCATTCATCCGAGGCGTCGACATGCGAGAAGTCTTTCAGGTTCTGCACGATCTGCTTGACCCGGGTGATGCCGTCCTTCGATTCGTTCATCAGCGCGCGCAAATCCTCTTTCAGAAAGGCAATGTCCAGTTTTTCCCGCACCGCCTTGAGCCGCGCCCGCACCGCTTCATCGGCGATCGCGCCTTCGGTTTGCTCGTATTGCTCGATCATGCCGAAGGCATCCTGCACATATTTCTCCAGCGTGCCAAGGTTGGAATACACATAGCCGATCGGGTTGTTGATCTCGTGCGCCACGCCCGCCGCCAGCTGGCCGATCGAGGCCATTTTTTCGGACTGAAGCAACATGTTTTGCGTGTCCTGCAAGCGATGGTTGATCGCCTCCAGTTTCTCATTGGAATTGCGCAGATTATCTTCCGCCTTCTTGCGTGCAGTGATGTCGCGCACCGTGGCCTGCAATAACTGCCTGTCATCCAGATCCAGTTTTGTCAGCCATACCTCGGCGAGAAATTCGGTGCCATCTAACCGGCGGTGCATCCATTCGAACTGGTCGCTGCCGTTCCTGAAAGCCGTAACAATATGTTCGTTGGACAGGCTCATCGAATCCTGGCCACCAGGCTGGGTGGGCGGGGAAAACAGTGATGGATGCTTGTTAATAAAGTCGTCACGCGTTGGGCAGCCAAATACCCGCAACGCGGCCTCATTGCAGTCGAGGAAGCCGTTTTCATCCAGCAGCATGATCCCGTCGCTTGACGATTCGTACAGGGTGCGGAATTTTGTTTCCGATTCTCGCATATCTTCTTCCGCCTGCTTGCGCGCTTCAAGCATGGCATTGAAACCATCGGCCATTTCGTTGAAGCTGTCGCCGATCTGGCCGAGCTCGTCGCGCGAGCCGAGGCGGGTTCGCTCGCTCAAGTCGCCGCCGGCGAAGACGCGGGCGGAACGGGACAGCGACCGGACGCCGTCGATGATGGAATGGTAGATGCCGACCGCAAAATAGGACACGATCAGCAGCAGCAGCAGGGTGACGCCGACACTTGCGCGCAGGATATTTTCCGCCTCGCCGAGCCGCGCCTTGAGGAGAGTCCCGGTCGCCGACAGCAGCGATTCATGGAATTGCAGGTAGCTGGCATCGATCGCCACGCTGGTCATGGCAAAGTATTGCTCCGGCTGGACAGTGAAGCGCCCCGTCAGGATCTCCGATTCCACGAGGAGGGTGGCCTGCTCCACGGAATCCGCAATATCCCTGCGTGCGGCCCGCAGCAAATCCTGCTGCGCCGGATTGTAACGGGCGATTTTTCCGAAGCTGACGTAGAGCGCCTCGGTCGTCTCGCCGAGTTCGTGGGTCACGGCATTTATGCGCATTCTCTCCCGCTCCGTGTCCCGCCTGTTGATCAGGTTGTCGAGGCCGATGACACGGAGTTGCCCCATGTGTTCGATCATGTGCGGCAGCTTGGTGACGATGGTATCAATCAAATAATACGTATCGATCTCGGGGTCCAGCGTCAGCGCGTAATCGTCGGCAATAGCCACCATGAAGAGCAGCATCTGGCCGATCAGGGCGGTATGTGCGGTGAAGCACTCGGCCTGCGTCTGATCAAGCCCCTTTTCCCGCAAGCGTTCCCAGTCCGCCTTGATATTCCGCCAATCATCGCCCGCAGCCAGATTGGCAGGCAGTTCCGCGCCCAGTTTACGGAAGGCTTCGGCAACCTCCTTTTCCTTGGCGGCGCGCTTGTCCCGCATGGTTTCGACGCCGCCGAGAACCCCTGCCGAAAGCCCGCGGTGCTGCTGGAGCGGCTGCACGACTTTGGGAGCCAGCCCGATCAGCCTGATGCCTTCCAGCTCCCGTTGCAGGATGCTGATTTCCTTATTGAGGCAGGCAAAGAGGCTATATGCCACCACACCAAAGGCGGCCAAGGATATCAGCGCCAGCAGCGTGAACTTTTTGAAATAACTCAAGCGGTTCATCATGGTGATGGCAGGATTAAAAAGATTCATATCACTTCATGATCCAAATAAAACTCCTGGGCGCCGGGAAGCGGTGGCGGCAAATATAGCAATGTTTCCAATTTTAACCCGCCCTACCCTTGCCTGGCTCGTGCAAGAAAGGATGGAATAAATGCTCCAATTCCACCAGTGATTCCTCGATGGCGTAAGGCATGGATTTGGCGAATATATCGAGCAGCACGACCGCGTTGACCGCCGAATCGCCCGAAGCGGCATGCCGCAGCCGCATCGCGCAATGGGTATTCACTTCGTGCAGTTTTTTGTAAATGCCGTTTAATCCGGTGAGCCCTGAGTCCGCTTCCTTGCCTTCCATCTTGAGAAAATATTGCGCAAGCAAATACATGCTCGATGCACGGTAAATGGTTTCCAGCCCGGTGGCAAAAGGCTGGTGAAAGCGCGCCATCGGCTTGAAGAAACGCGTATGCGGACATCCGCTGCATGGGCTGATCAACCCCATCAAAGAGCTGACGGCCTGCTGGGCTGTTGTATCCTTCATGGTGGTGCGTTCGGCCGTTACCACGACAACATGCACTTTTTCATAGGAATCCAAATGGGCAAAACTGGAATTCAGGTTGGCCAAGGCGATTGCGAGAGGACAGTATGGGGAACTCCTGGCATCCAGCGGGCAACTGGGGCATTTGTTGAAGCCAAGCATGGCCCATTGGGGGATTTCATCGGGGCAGGGGCTGATGATATCCAGGGTAGCGCCATCCAGCACTAGATCATAGGAATCTTCTCTCGCACCCGGCCACCGGAAAATATACTTGATATTGATAGCATCCATAATCTAAATGGAAAAATCCTGTGCATCGGACAACAAGGCACTGCCCCCCCCATTCAGATCAAGCGGGAGGCTGTCAGTGTGCTTCACCGGCAACCGCACCCGGAACGTCGTGCCTTTGCCCACTTCGCTTTGCACCTCGATGCGCCCGTGGTGCTTCTGGATGATGCCATAAGACAGCGACAAGCCCAGCCCGGTGCCTTTGCCGATCGGTTTGGTGGTGAAGAACGGGTCGAAGATTTTCTTCAGATGCTCCGGCGCAATACCCTTGCCGGTGTCCGCCACTTCCACCCACACCTCGCCTCCCTGCTGGCCGGTGCGAATAGTAATGGTGCCACGCTCTTCGATAGCGTGGGAAGCATTCACCAGCAAATTCATGAACACCTGGTTCAGTTGCGAGGGCAGGCATTCGATCTCGGGAAGTTCGCCGTATTCCTTGACCACATCAGCCTTGTACTTGATCTCGTTGTTGACGATGTTCAGCGTGCTGTCCAGCCCCTTGTGCAGGTCGGCGAAGTGCCATTCGTCCGAGGCGTCGACATGCGAGAAGTCTTTCAGGTTCTGCACGATTTTTTTGACGCGCGTGATGCCGTCCTTCGATTCGTTCATCAGCGCGCGCAGGTCTTCCTTGAGGAACCCGATGTCCAGCTTGTCCTTGGCTGCCTTGAGCTTCGAACGCACCCCGGCATCGGTGATCGCCTCTTCGGCCTGTTCGTACAGGTCGATCATGCCGAAGGTGTCCTGCACATATTTTTCCAGCGTGCCCAGGTTGGAATACACATAGCCGATCGGGTTGTTGATCTCGTGCGCGACACCGGCCGCCAGTTGGCCGATCGAGGCCATTTTCTCGGATTGGAGCAATTGGTTTTGCGTGTCTTCGAGCCGTTGGGCGGCAAGAACAAATTCCCGGTTCATGTCGGAGAGCATGGCAATGCGCTGCTGGCTTTCCAGATGCAGGCGGATATTGTCGATCACCATGGAAATCATGCCGACCACAATCGCGCCTTTTGCGAAATCGTCCCCGGTGTAGGGCGGCAATTCTCCCGTGCGGTTTATGCTCAACACACCGACCAGGCGTCCCTCGCTCTTGAGCGCCCAGCACATTGATGACGCCGGCTTGGTCGGCCTGTCGCTCACCCGCTCGCGAAACCTCGCATCATCGCCCAAATCGCCATTGAGGAGCAGGTCTTCGCCACGCTCCGCCACCCAACCGAGAATGCCCTGCCCGGAGGGAATCTGATTGCCGATTGCCTGCACCGGAATGTTGACACCGGCGACAATGACGAGATTCACGCCCTCATCGAAAAGAACAATATTCTCATCGACCAGCGCGAGCGCACCGCTCTGGCCCTCAAAACCCCGTACTACATGTTCGAGAATCTGCTGATGTACCGTTTTGAGTTGTTCGCCGGACGCCGCGCCCTGGCCGAGACGATACAGATCGTAAATCCAGGGGAGTTGAATGATCTGATCCAGCGGCATGATTCTTAATCCTGCGCCAGCATCGAATGGGCTCCGGCATCAAGCTGATCCGGCTGGGGCAGACATGCCTCGATGCGCTCCCAGGTCACCTTCAAGCGGCGGCGCAAAGTTTCCGGCAAATGTGCCATCAGCTCTTCACCGCTCAACCCGCTTTCCAGCAGCACCGCCACATACACCACGCCGGCCAGAGAAGTGAAGGACTCATGTTCCGGCTCGCGCCAGCAACGGACGACCTGTTCGATTTCCTGCGGAAAATTCCACAGCCGGATCACTTCCGCGCCTATTTCGGCATGGTCAAAACCAAACTCGTCGCGCTCGATCCCGATCAAATCTCCGCCGGAAACGGCTCGTTGCTGCAACAAATCGGCAAATTGTTCCGGGATACACAAATCCAGCACCAGTTGGCCGATGTCATAAAACAGGCCTGCAGTAAAAGCCATTTGCTGATCCGACCTGACGCTTTTTGCCAGTGCCTTGGAGAAAGCCGCCACCCGAAAACTGCGCTGCCAATAAGCCTGCCGGTCGAACAAACTGTATGAAACAGCAGGGAAAGCCTGGGTCATCCCGGCGGACAGCGCCAGGGAGCGCACGCTGTCAAACCCCAGCACCACCACCGCATCATGTATGGAGCCCACGCTGCGCGGTAGCCCGTAAAACGTGGAGTTTGCCAGGCGCAATATTTTGGCGCTCAACCCCTGATCCCGCGCAATTTTTTGCGCCAGGAATGCGGTATCCAGATTGTCATCGTTGAAACTGGCGATCACTTCCTGCACGATCAAGGGCAGGGAGGGGAGTTGATGCAGCCTGGCGAGAAGGTCTTTTTTACTGATCGTTTTTTTACTGATCATTTCGGGCATTGTCATTATCGCGCCTCCTGTGGTGCAGGCTGGCCTGCAACGCCTTGATTTGCGAACCGGCATCCATGACCAGCAACACACCGTGCGATCTCGAGAACTCGCCCAGGGAGCGGCACCAGCAGCGGACATCATGTCCGGCCACGAGAAACGGTTGCGCGTCTTCATGCCGCTGGTGCAGCCCGGACGATGCCCAGGCCAGCAGATCGGCCGGAATGATCCGGTCTGCCGCTTCGTCCAGCAACGACGGCCTGGTTGCGTCCGTCGAAAAGAGCATGTGGGCCATCTGATTGGCGATGACGATCAAGCCATCCTTGTCGATGCCGATGGCTGCCACGGGCATCACCTCGAGCATCTCTTGCGACACCCGCAACACTTCCAGGTTATGCACGATTTCGCGGGTTTTCAGTTCGACGCGCCGCTCGAGCTCCTGGTTGATTTGCCGCAACGCATCGTTTGCATCCTGGAGTTCAAGATTCAGCCGCACATTTTCGGCTCTCATCTCATAGCGCTGAAAAGCCTCTTGCACATTGGCGCGCAGCAGATCGTCTTCCCATGGCTTGGTGAGGAATTTGTAAACCGCGCCACGGTTGATGGCGTCCGTGACCGAGTTCAGCTCGGTATAGCCGCTGAGCACGATACGCACGGTGTCCGGGTAACGCTCTTTCACTTTGATCAGAAACTCCGTTCCGGTCATCCCCGGCATGCGCTGGTCGGAAATGATCACGCCGACCTTTTGCTGCGCCAGCAAATCCAGCCCGCCCTGCCCGCTGTTCGCGCGCAGGATGGTATAGCCGTCCCGCCGCAGCAACCGCACCAGCGCGGCGGTGATGTTCTCTTCATCGTCAACCAGCAGAAGTATTCTTTCCATCATGCCTCCATCACTCTATCCAGCCCCGCTCCGTTTTGCAAAAGCAGCGTCATTTCCGCTGCGGGGACGGGGCGACTGAACAAATAACCCTGTACCTCATTGCATTTCATGGTTTTCAGACAGATCAATTGCTCGACGGTTTCCACGCCCTCCGCGATCACGTTCAGGCCCAGGCCGTGCGCCAGCGTGATAATGGCGTTGACAATTGCGGCATCCTCGCCATTCTCCGGGAGGTTGCGCACAAAGGACTGATCGATCTTCAGTTTGTCCATAGGCAGATACTTCAAATAGCTCAGGCACGAATATCCCGTGCCAAAATCGTCGATGGAGAGCCCCACGCCCATGTCGTGCAGCTTGTGCAGCATGGCCACCGTCCCATCCAGGTCTTTTACGAGCAGGCTCTCGGTTAATTCCAGTTCGAGCACTTCCGCATTTCTGATCAGACCGTTCTTCTCCAGGATATCCCGCACCGTCCCGGCAAAATTGGGCTGCCTGAATTGCAAAACAGACAGATTGACCGCAATGTGGATCGTGCTCAAACCGGTCTGCCGCCATGCCTGCGCCTGTTGGCACGCCGTCTCCAGCACCCATGCGCCGACCGGCAGAATGAGCCCGGTTTCCTCCAGCAGAGGAATGAATACGTCCGGCGTAACCAGCCCGCGTTCGGGGCTTTGCCAGCGCAGCAGCGCCTCCATGCCGGTGATTTTCCCGCTGGCCAAATTTACCTTGGGCTGGTAATGAAGCGCGAATTCCCCGAGCTCCAGCGCACGGTGCAACTCCGTTTGCATCGTCAGTCGCTGCCATGCGGTGGCATTCATCTGCGCCGCGTAATACTGGAAATTGCCTCCACCCACGGTTTTGGCATGATGCAGCGCCGCACCCGCATTTTTCACCAGCGTATTCATCTCTACTCCATCAAATGGGTAGACGCTGATTCCGATACAAACTGTGACGAATATCTCTTTGCCGTCAACCGATACGGGCTCGCGCGCAAAGGTGTCGATAAGCTTTTGCGCGACATCGGCAGCACTTTGCGCGCCTTTTATATCTGCCAGGATAAATCCGAACTCATCCCCCCCAAGATGCGCCACGGTGTCGTCTGCCCTGATATGTTTCCGCAATCGCCCGGCTACGGCCTGTAGCAAAAGGTCACCGGTGGAATGACCAAACGAACTATTGATCTGCTGGAAGCGATCCAGATTGATGAACACGACTGCCGCCAGGAGGCCATCGCGTTGCGCATGCGCCAGTTCCTGATCCAGCCGTTCGAGGAACATCCGGCGGTTGGGTAAACCGGTCAGCGGGTTATGGTGGGAAATATGTTCAATCTGCTTGTCCCTTTGCAGCACCGCATCGGCCCATTCCAGGTTGACCTGCGCCAGCAAGTCGTTGGCGGACTGTATTTCCTGCATCAACTGCTCTTTTTTCAGTATCAGCTCGTAATGCCTGAAGGCCTCCATGATGTTGGCGCACAGCGTCTCGTTATCCCACGGCTTGGTGAGAAATTTGTAGATGGCGCCGCGATTGATGGCATCCGTCACGGAATCGAGATCGGCATAGCCGCTTAACACGATGCGTACCGTATTGGGGTACAGCTCCCTGACCTGTGTCAGGAATTCCACACCGGTCATCCCGGGCATGCGCTGGTCGGAAACGACCACGCCGGCCTCGTGTTGTGCCAGCAACGCCAATCCCTCATGGCCGCTTTTCGCCCGGAGGATCCTGTAACCGTACGGCCTCAACAGGCGTGTCAGCGCGGCACCGATATCTTCCTCGTCGTCAACCAATAACAGTGTGCGTTCCATCTTCATCTCCATTGGTGTTGCATCCCGGAATTAACGGGACATATTCAAATATCTGTAACCTGTAGAGCGGAAAAGCGTAGCGACTTCCGCCGTATGCTTTTTCATTCGGCGGATAGCTTTGCATAGCCATCTGACCAGGCCGTCAAGAAACGACGCCCAAGTCATTGGTTAACGCTTTCGGCTCACCCGTCCTACGAGCTGACAAGATATGGCGAGCGTGTGGCCGGACGGCTGGATAAAGTACAGGAATAACAAGTGCGCATGCATAACCCCTTATTGGCAGGCAGGAAAAATTGCAACGGGGTTTGGGTTGCATACGCGTTCAGGATAGCAAAAATTGATGGGTATGGAAATACTCGAGGTCAAACGGAATTTCAATGCAACACTCGCACAGTGAGCGTGTGACGCCTCTCCGTGTACGTTTATCATTTCGCTCCTTCGGGTGTCGTGGCTGCCGACCGTTTCACCGGTAGCCACACCCGGAACGTCGTGCCTCTACCCACCTCGCTTTGTACTTCGATGCGCCCCTGGTGTTTTTCGATGATACCGAAGGAAAGCGACAAGCCCAGCCCGGTGCCTTTACCCACCGGCTTGGTGGTAAAGAAAGGGTCGAAAATCCGCTTCAGATTTTCCGGCGCAATACCTTTTCCGGTATCGGAGAATTCCACCCAGACCAGATCATTCTCAATCCCGGTGCGGATCGTAATTTTCCCGTAGTTACCCTCGCCGATAGCATGGGAGGCATTGATCAGCATGTTCATGAACACCTGATTGAGCTGGGAAGCCATGCACTCCACCGGCGGGATGGCGCCGTATTCCTTGACCACTTCCGCGTTGTATTTGATTTCGCTGTAAACGATATTGATAGTGCTGTCGATCCCCTTGTGCAGGTCAGCCCATTGCCATTCCGCCTGATCGACATGGGAAAAGTCCTTGAGATCCTGCACGATTTGCTTCACCCGCGCTATCCCATCGGCAGATTCACTGAGCAGATCGCGGACGTCCTGCTTGAGATAACCCCAATCCGCTTCCCGCTTCAGCGCATGGATTTCCTCCAACAACGGGGAAGCGGACAGGCCGGATTCGGCGCGCTCGTAGGCTTCCATTATCCCGATCAATTTTTCCACGTATTGCCCCAGGCTGCCCAGATTGGAATTGACGAAACCGATCGGATTATTGATCTCATGCGCCACGCCTGCTGCCAGTTGGCCGATGGAAGCCATTTTTTCCGATTGCAGCAGTTGGTTATGCGCGGTTTCCAGTTTCTTGATCAGTGCCTGCTGCTCTTCCTTCTCCCGGCGCAGCGCCTCTTCGGCGAGCTTGCGCTCGGTGATGTCGCGAAAGCTGAATACCCGCCCCACGTTATCCACCCCCAGCGGCTGCGGCAGGGAATAGTGCTCGATCAGGCGGCCATCGTGACACTCCAGCAGATCGAAACTCTCTTCCCCGGAATGCCCGCACAGGTAATCCATCCTGGCAAGAAAATTCTCCGGATGTTTGATCTGGGCGCAGATGCACCCGATCATCTGGTTGTGCTCCCAGAAGGCGGTGATCTCGTCCGGGATGCGCCACATCTCGACGAAGCGCTGGTTGAAGCGCACCAGCCGGCCGGCTTTATCCAAGGCCATGATACCGTCGGTGGTCGATTCCAGCGTGGTGCCAATCAGCGACAGAAGTTGTTCCAGTTGCGCCTCGGCGCGCTGCCGCTCGATCAACTGGAGGTGCAAATCGGCATTACGTTCGTTAAGCTCCTGCGACATCAATTCGAGCGAGCGCTCGATCATCGCCCGGTCTGTATCGGTTCCCTCATACGCATCGCTTACCGCCTTAGCCAAGGCATTCAGCGCCGGGGGAAACGTTTGCGCTTCACCCAGATGTTGCTTGATTTGTCTTTCCAGCAAACGGTGCATGGTTATTCTTCCGCAAAAGCCGTAATGGTCATGGTCTGGTTATGCAATTCGCAGCGGCCCAGCGGCAGGTGCGGTGCGATCTCGCCGTAGGAGTAGAAACCGGCGAGCGCGGTGCCGGCGCCGAACACGTTGCGCACCCCTTCCACCTCTTCCTCCACGCGCTGCTTCAGCACCAGCTTGCGTCCCACGCAACTGATCAGTATGGCCAACTGCGGCACCGCGTAGCCCAGCAACAAGGAACTCGTCGTTGCAGCCGCAACCGCCCCGCCCACCAGGCGGTCAAAATTGGCCTTCATCAATTGCGCGTGACTCCCCTCCGGCATGTCGCCGGCAAAGGTCATGCTCTGCGCCTGTTCGTCGATGGCCAGGATGGTGCGCACCAGCCCATCACCTTGCCCCGAGCCGCCTTGCCCCGCGCCGCTGCGCAACGCCAGCGGAAACAGCAGCCCGGTGGACGGCAAACCGGCGGCGTGCTCGCCCAGATAACGCTTGTACAACCCCAGCGCCGACTGCCCGTCCAGCTCATACAGCACGTTTCCGCTGGATCGGGTAATCAGCCGCTCCGGGCCGAACGAATCCCATCCACCCAGCGAGCCATAACCTATCTTCAGCCGGTCGCCATAGAAACCCACTGCGACGATACGGCCTTCTTCGCACGCCCCTTGCACGCATACCAGAGTCTGGCTGAAACGGTCGCCATCACCGGCCAGGCCGCCTGTCACCGCCACGCCGGGCGGCAGATTTTCGCGCAGGCCGATGACCAGCTCGGTGCCGTTGACCTGGAGGCCGTCGGACAGCACCAGCACATGAGCCAGCCCCGGCTGATCCAGCTGGCGCGCCAGGCGCTCGCCCGCCGCACGACTGCCATCGGCGTCGATGCGCGTTTCCGCGAAATCGAGCCGGGTATGCTCAAAGCTCACGGCAGTCACCGAGAGCGAGCCATCGCGCACACGGGTAGCGCAGATTTCTCCGGCGGTGGAACAACCGAGCACCAGGGCATGGGGATAGCGGGTGCGGATATCGCGAAACAATGCCTCATCCCGCAGCAAGGCGCTGGCGCCGAACACCAGCACCAGCCCGGCCCGGTCGCCGGCCAGCGCAGTTTCATGATGCCGCCAGCCTTCATTTTCCAGCCAACAGTCCTGCGCTACGCGGATGGTCATGGCGTCACTCTCCCAGTATCGCCGCAGGAATCCGGTCGAGCGGCATGATCCGGTCCACGCCGCCCAGCTTGATCGCTTCCTTGGGCATGCCGAACACCACGCAGGTTTCCTCGTCCTGCGCGACCGTCGGCGCGCCCGCATCGTGCATCTCCTTGAGGCCGTGCGCGCCGTCATCGCCCATGCCGGTCATGATGATGCCGGTGGCGTTCTTGCCGGCGAATTTCGCCACCGAGCGGAACAGCACGTCCACCGAGGGACGGTGGCGGTTGACCACCGGCCCGTCCATCACTTCGACGTGATAGTAGGCGCCGCTGCGCTTGAGCAGCATGTGCCTGCCGCCCGGCGCGATCAGCGCGAGCCCGGGGATCACCCGGTCGTTATTTTTCGCTTCCCTGACCTCGATTTCGCACAGGCTGTCGAGTCGCGCGGCGAAGGAAGCGGTAAATTTTTCCGGCATGTGCTGCACCACGACGATGCCGGGGCACACGCGCGGCAGGGCGGTGAGCACCGCTTCGAGCGCCTGCGTTCCGCCGGTGGAAGTGCCGATGGCGACGATGCGCTCGGTGGTCTGGGCCATCGCGTGTACCCCGGCGGCGGGCATGATGGCGTCGGCGGTCAGCTTGGGCTCTACTACTCTGCTCATCCTCTCCTGTGCAACCCTCGCCAGCGCCGGCTTGAGGCGGTTGACGTTGACCTGGGATGCTTCCTTGACCGCGTTGATCAGATCGGCTGCCGACTCGCTGAGGAATTGCTTGAGACCGATCTTCGGCTTGGTGACGATGGTCACCGCACCGGCCTCCATCGCCTGGACGGTGGTGGCCGCGCCGCGTTCGGTGAGGGTCGAGCAGATCACCACCGGCGTCGGATGTTCCGCCATGACCTTCTTCAGGAAGGTGATGCCGTCCATGCGCGGCATTTCGACATCCAGCACGATGACATCCGGCCATTCGCGGTTCATCTTGTCCAGCGCAAAAATGGGATCGGATGCCACGCCGATCACCTGGATCGAAGGATCGGTTTCGAGAATGGCCTGCAACACCTGGCGCACCACGGCGGAATCGTCCACGATCAGCACTTTAATTTTGTTCACTGAAACACCTTTACATTACATATCGTAGGGGCACGATTCATCGCGCCCCTACCGGGAACCATCCGTGAAGACCTAAATCTTGTATCGTTCCCACGCTCTGCGTGGGAATGCCGTTATGGACGCTCTGCGTCCCGCACCGCTGGAGCGGTGCGGGCTGCATTCCCACGCAGAGCGTGGGAACGATTTCATTTCATAGGAATGCTTAAATCTTTTCATGTTTGACCGACACGCTGCCGTCACGCAGGTCAAAGATGACGCTGCGGTGGCCGCTGCCGCCCACATGCTCGGCATGAACGTTGAAGCCGCTGGCCGCCAGCAGCGCCCGCGCTGCCTCGACATTGCTTCCGGCAACATTGAAAGCGTTTTCCGCAAGAGGTTGCCGGAACATATTGCCGCCGCCGACCAGCTTGACCCGATATTCGGCGGGGCGGGTATGGCGTTTGCCGATTTCACGCAGCAGCAGCTCGATCGCCTCGTCGGCATAGTGCCCATCGAGTGAAGTCATGGCAAGGTTATGTTTGCCCGGTTTGCCCCGGCTCGGCAGCAAGGAATGGCTCATGCCGCCGATGCGCAACAGCGGATGCCACACCGCGATCGAGACGCACGAGCCCAGCACGGTGCTGATGCGGGTATTCTCGTCACCGAAATGAAAATCCCCCGGCAGAAGGTAAATTTCGATTGGTTCGGCAGTCTGAGTCTGCGACATGGTTAACTCCAGGAACATGGCTAGTCTCAAGATTTGCGATAAATGGACGGCGCCAACATTTGCAGCGTATCGACCACGCCGTTCAGCGTCTCCGAATGACTGATCAGGAAATGGCCGCCTGGCTTGAGCAGGGGCAATATGCGCTGCACGATCTGGCGCTTGGTTTCCTGATCGAAATAGATCATCACGTTGCGCAGGAAAATGACATCGAACCCGCCCAGCGCCGGCAAGGACTGATTCAGGTTGACCTGCATGAAGCTCACCCGGCTGCGCAGTTTTTGATCCACCAGCAGGGTGTTCTCCTGTACGCCTACTCCCTTCAGGCAATAGCGCGACAGATGCTCGCGCGAAATGCCGTCGATGCGGCCCATCGGGTAATGTCCGCTGCGCGCCTTTTCCAGCACCCGCGTGCTGATGTCCGAGGCGGCCACTTCCCACGAGCCGTCGCCGAGGTGGTCGGCGAGCACCATGGCGATACTGTAGGGTTCCTCGCCGCTGGAACAGGCCGCGCTCCACACCCGGAAGGGGTTGCCGGGTTTGTGTTTGGCCAGAATCTGGTTGCGCAGAAAATCGAAATGCTTGGGTTCGCGGAAGAAATAGGTCTCGTTGGTGGTGAGCAAGTCCACCGCCACCTGCAGCTCGGCGGCGTTGTGGCTGGCGGTAAGCAGTTTGAAGTAATCACCATAGCTATCGAGGTTATATTGGATCAGGCGCTTTGCCAACCGCCCGCTCACCAGCGCTTTTTTCGCCGACGACAGGTTGATACCGGCAAGCTGGTGAATCAGCTTCTGGAACTGGCTGAACTCCTGGTCATTGATGGTGGTCACGGCCATTGCTATTCCTTAAAGCCGGGCGAGCCGGAACAAAACAGGTAGCCCGGATTGCATCGTTCCCACGGTCTCCGTGGGAACGCCTATGTGGTGGACGCTCTGCGTCCCGTGCCGCAGGAGCGGCACAAACTGCATTCCCACGCTGGAGCGTGGGAACGATAGCCAAATCCGGGGAATGTCGAATCCCCCGGATTCCGCTATCGCTGCATCCGGGCTACGAATTTGCTCAATAAATGTGAAGAGTTGAGACATAAAGAGACTATTCCCTGATTCCGGAGCCCACGTCCAGCGCGGCAAACCAGTCGATGAAGCGCTTCACGTCTTCGCCCCGGTAGATTGCGCCATGCTGCGGGCAGAGCATGTCGATGTCGAGGCGGCTGACGCGCTCGCACCAGTTCAATTTGGCCGCGTTCGAGCCCATCCAGCGGCGGTGAAAACCCTGGGCATGGCGGATATGGCGGTCGAAATTCTCCACGAACAGGCCACTCTCTTCCGATGGCAGCAAGGCTGCGCCAACATCGCCGGAAAACAGGATTTTGGCCTTGCGATCATAGAGGTTGAAGTTGCCCGAAGAATGCAGGTAATGCGCCGGTATCGCTTCCAGCGCCAGATTGCCGAGCGTCAGGCCCATGCCTTCGTCAGGGATGGCGATAAAAGTCTCTTCCGTGCCGCCAAAATGCGGAATGAACGAGCTCCACAGGCAGCTCAGATAGCATTTGAGTTCGGGGTTGAAGTCCAGCCACAACGCCAGCGAGGAAATCACATCCGGATCCTGGTGCGAGGCAAACAGATGGCGGATAGTGTAGGGATCGACTTCGGCGCTGATAGCGGAAAATACGGCGGAAAATACCTCCATGCCGCCGGGGTCGGCAAGCAGCGCCTCATTGCCGTTAACCACCAGATATTCGTTGGTGTCGATTAAAAAATTCGGCTTTTCCGGGTCGCGCGCCACCGCCGCCCACTTGTGGGAACCGTCTTCGTAGATGAATTCAAGTTTTTTCATTATTCCACCTTTGTAGGTTGGGTTAGCGGCAGAAAACGACAAGCGCCTTCCTCGTTTGCTTCCTCTCCCGCAAGCGGGAGAGGATTGAGGTGAGGGGTATCGCGTAACCCAACAAACCCAATCTTCAACACCGATTTTTGTTGGGTTGCGGCGCAAAAAACTGCGCCTGATGAAACATCTAGCCATTCGACTAGGCTGGCAAAAAACGTCAACCAAGTCGCTGGTTATAACCCAACCTACACGTCTTTTTTCAGGATCATTCCGCCAATTGGGTACGCAGTAATTTCAAAGTGGAAAAGATTTCGTTCACCGTTTCCTCGATCTGGTTTGCCACTTGCTTCAAGGTAACGCTCATGTCACCGCCGTATACCGCTTCGATCTTGGCGCTACGCGATAAAGAGCCGCCGCTTTCACACAATTGCAGGACGCGGTTGAGCTGAAGCCGGAGCTGGTGCCAATCCCGCCCGATCTCTTCCCCGGTTTTGTGCGTACGCTCATCCATGCGCGCGAGCACCGGCTCCATCAGTTTCCGCATCTGCTGCCCACGCGCCTGGATATTGAGCAGATGGCGTCGTTCGTGATGTTGTTTCCGCATCGCGGCGGCATCCCTGACCAGCTCGAAAATTAACGCGCCCAAGCCGGTCATCGCGCCTTCCAGCTTGCGGCTGAACACCCGCAGCTCCGACGACACCACCGCGAAACCGCGCGATTTCTCACCCGAACGCTTGGCGACCAGCATGGCATTGAGGGCAACCAGATTGACTCCGGACGAAATCCGGATCACTTTCTTGATATCCTCGTTGGCCTGCACCACGCGGCGCAGGTCGCTGGCCTGGCTGGCGGTGTTGCTCCTGATTTCTTCCATTACATTACCCCTCGTTCAGCCAGCGTAGGGTGGGCAGGACGTATCTGCCCACGCTGTGCAATCATTTGGTGGGCAGATGAAGCTTGCCCACCCTACAAAACTATTGGTGCATGGAATGCACCCTACGGGTTATTGATCCTAGAAAACTCAGTTCAAGCCACGGTTTGACTGGAACGCGGGCTTCCAGCCCGCAGGCGGACAGGATGTCCGCGCTCCCGGTATCCATTCTTGAACTCGCCCAAAAGGTGAATCGCATCAACAACGATAAAGTTAATCATCACGTGGGTTTCCACTGAAATAGAAGCGTTCAACTGAGGTTTTTAGGTTGATGCTTTGAAAAATAATTGGAATACTCCTCGTTCAGGCCGGCGCAAGCGCTTCCGGCTCTGCGCCGCCCGCTTGACCCAGCACCGCCATTTCGTCGATCGAAAGCACATGGTTGACGGCGAGAATGATGACAAACTTGCCGTCGATCTTGCCCATGCCGCTGATGAAGTCGGCGCGGATTCGGGCGCCGAAGGAAGGCGCCTGCTCAATCTCGGTGCGGGGAATTTCCAGCACCTCGTTGACGCTATCCACCACCACGCCGACATCCTGCTTTTCATCTCCCGACTCGATTTCGATAATCACGATGCAGGTGCGCCGCGTAACGTCACCCGCCTTATGCCCGAAGCGCACCGCCAGATCCACCACCGGCACCACGCTGCCGCGCAGGTTGATTACGCCGCGTATGAAGGCGGGCATCATCGGCACCGTGGTCAGGCTGCCGTATTCGATGATTTCCTTGATATTGAGGATGGGAATGGCGAACATCTCCCCGCCCAGGAGGAAAGTCAGGTATTGGCTCTGCTCTTCCCCGATGCCGGCGACTTCGGCATGCCGCTCCGCCCTTACAATTGCACCCATGGCCGTCTCCTAGAATTGGACGAAATCTTGTTCGCTCGGTGCAACCCCGGCGGCTTTCCTCTCCACCTTGGCCGGTGAAGCCGACATCATCTGCCTCGAGGAAAGCGGATTGCCGGGCGGATTACCAAGCTGCCGCGCCGTGGCGGTGCTGCCGTCAAGCCTGAAGAACGCCATCAGTTGCTGCAACTTCTCGGCCTGTCCGCTCATCTCCTCCGAGGTGGCGGCAAGCTCTTCCGAGGCGGAAGCATTCTGCTGCGTGGTCTGGCTGAGTTGGTTCATCGCGGAGTTAATCTGGCCGATGCCGGAGGACTGCTCATCCGACGCAGCAGTGATTTCCTGCACCAGATCGGAAGTCTTGTTGATCGACGGCACCATCTCGCCCAGCAATTTTCCCGCCCGCTCCGCCAGCTCCACGCTGGAGCCGGCCACTTCGGAAATTTCCCGCGCCGCCACCTGGCTGCGCTCCGCCAGCTTGCGCACTTCCGCCGCCACTACCGCGAAGCCCTTGCCGTGCTCACCGGCGCGCGCCGCCTCGATGGCGGCATTGAGCGCAAGCAGATTGGTCTGATAGGCGATGTCGTCGATGATGCCGATTTTGGCGGCGATCTGCTTCATCGCCGTGACCGTGGACTTCACCGCCTCGCCGCCCTCAGTGGCTTCTTTGGCGGCTTTGGATGCCATCCCGTCCGTCACCTTGGCGTTTTCCGCATTCTGGCTGACCGATGCCGACATCTGCTCGATCGAAGCGCTGGTTTCTTCCACGCTGGCCGCCTGTTCGCTCGCCCCCTGGCTGAGGCTTTGCGCGGTCGCGCTGATTTCCTCGGCGGCGCTGGAGAGCGAGTCCGCGGAAACGCGCACGTCGGAAATGGTTTCGGACAGCTTGTTGACCGTGCCGTTGGTCGCATCCTTGAGCCGCTTGAACATGCCCTGATAGTCGCGCTCCATGATATGTGTCAGGTCGCCCTGGGAAACGCTTTCGATCACCTTCACCGCCTCGGTTATCACCTCCTCGGAGGTTCCGGTGAGGCCGTTGATCCCCTCGCCGAGCACTTTCATGAACCCTTCCTTGCCTTCCAGACCGATACGCTGCGACAGATCGCCTGCTACCGCAGCCTGCACGATCCCTTTTATTTCATCCTCAATCCTCACTTCCTCGGTCGCGTCGATCCATTCCACCGAAGCCCCGAGGCGTTGCCCCGCCGCGTTGATCACCGGGTTGGCGGAAAGCCTGAAGGTGCGCCCGCCGATCTTGATGCCGGTCTTGTAGGTGGTGGTAAAAGTCTTCAGCAACTGCCGCTGGTGTTCCGGCTTTTTGTGGAAGCCGTCGATATTGGTGCCCAGTAACGTATCGGCATTGAAATTCGGCAAATCTCTCTTGATGTCGGCCTCGGCATTCTTCAACATCGCCTGCACCGATTTGTTGATGTAAATAATGTTGAGATCGTTATCGGCGATCATGATGCCGGTGGAAGCGTTATCGAGCGCGTTGGTGATGCGCAGCGATTCGTTGGCGCGGCGCTGGGCATCGTTGACCTCGAACCCCATCCTGGTCTGCATGGCGGTCAACGCCTCCAGCACCTTGCCGATTTCATCGTCATTGTTTATTGCAATGCGGTTGTTGTAGTTGCCCTGGGATATCTGGTCGAAGTAACCGATGGTCGCGGCCAGTGGTCGGGTGATGGCGCGGATTACCAGGAACGCGATGATGGTGGCCAGCAGTGCGCCAATGGCGATGGCCGCGATGATCTGGTTGCGCAAGGAGGCGTAGTTGCCCAACGCCTGCTCGTAGTCCTGTTTGCCGTTGTCGAGATACAGTTTCTTCAATGCCTCGATGTCTTCACCGACCGGCTGATAGAGCGCGCGGACGTTTTCCACCACCAGCCGGTTGGCCTCCTTGATGTCATTGGCGCGCAGCGCCGCAACCGACGTTCTCAGCCCGTCCTTGACAAACTTTGCCCGATTTTCGGCAAATCTGTCGGCCAGTTTCTTCTCCTCCGGCGCAAGCTGGGTATCGCTGTACGCTTTCCATACTTTGGTGATTCCCTCGATATTCCTTTCGACTGCCTCGGTATTCTTCTTGATTTCTTCTGCAGTGGGCGTAACCAGAGAAACGGCGATACTGAGCCGGTTTTGCAGCAGCATTTTCTGGATTTCGGTTATCTGCCCCAAAGGAACAGTGCGGCTTTGATAGATGCTCAACATGCCATCGTTGGCCCGGCTGATGCCGAACATGCCGTAGGCGCCGATCCCGACCAGGCCCACGCAGAGGAAAGCGGACAGGAATACCAGCCGCGCCTTGACCGACATATTTTTGAAAATGTTCGCTTTTTCGAGGAAACCTGAACGCACCGCCTTGCCCCCTCGGATACGCAAGTTGCCGGCCTTGCCCTCGCGGAACAGCCGGTAGGCGGCATCCGCCGCCTCGACCTGTGAACGGCTGGGCTTGGTGCGCACCGACAGGTAACCCGTGGTTTGCCCGCCCTCGCGGATCGGCGCGACATTGGCCTCCACCCAGTAATAATCGCCGTTCTTGCAGCGGTTCTTGACCATGCCGCTCCACGGCTTGCCTTTCTTGAGTGTGTCCCACAGGTCGGCAAACGCTTCAGGTGGCATATCCGGGTGGCGGATGTAGTTGTGCGGTTGGCCGACGGATTCCTGCTCGGTGTAGCCGCTCATCTCGCAGAAATAAGGGTTGACGTAGGTGATGATTCCTTTCAGGTCGGTTTTGGAAACAATCGTTTCTCCGTCCCGGAATTCGCGTTCCACATTGGTTACCGGCATGTTGGTTCTCATCGCTTTACCCCTCTCAATTTAAAAACTTCCGAGCCTGCGTAGGGTGGGCACGGTTTTTGTGCCCACCGTTCTTCCGCGTGGGCAAACGATAAAACCGTTTGCCCACCCTACAAAAGCTGCTTTGCCTGACTATATGCCAGCAGTTGCGATTCCTTGTTTACCGCGCGCTGGATCAGCGCCGGCACGTCCAGAATTAACGCCACTTCGCCGCTGCCGAGAATGGTCGAACCGCTGATTCCCTTGAGGTTGCCGAACAGCTTGCCCAGCGGCTTGATCACGGTCTGGAACTCGCCCATCAGCTCGTCCACCACCAAGCCCGCCCGCTGCCCGGCGTATTGCACCACCACGATATTTTCGCGGCGGCTGTTCTTGCCCCGTTCGCGGAATTGGTCGCGCAGGCGGATGAACGGCAACACCGTGCCGCGCAGGTTGATGTAGTTGCTTTCGCGGGTTTCCCGGCGTTCCGCCTCGCTCAGCTCGATACACTCCATCACCATGTCGAGCGGCACCACATAAGAAGCGCTGCCCACTCCCAGCAGAAAACCGTCGATGATCGCCAGGGTCAGCGGCAGACGGATTTTCACCGTCGTGCCGATGCCTTCGCGGCTGTCGATCTCCACCGTGCCGCGCAACGCCTCGATGTTGCGCCGCACCACATCCATGCCGACACCGCGCCCGGACAGGTTGGTGACGGCCTCGGCGGTGGAAAATCCCGCCTCGAAAATCAGCCCGTATACCTCCTGGTCGGAGAGCGTCTGGTTGGCCGTGACCAGGCCTTTTTCCAGCGCCTTGGCGAAGATTCTTTCGCGGTTCAACCCGCCGCCGTCGTCGCCGACCTCCACCACGATGCTGCCGGATTCGTGATAGGCGTTGAGATGCACCGTGCCTTTTGCCGGCTTGCCGCGTTGCCGGCGGATATCGGCTTTCTCGATGCCGTGATCCATGCTGTTGCGCACCAGATGCATCAGCGGGTCGCCGATTTTTTCCACCACCGACTTGTCCAGCTCGGTTTCCGCGCCGGCGATTGCCAGGCCGATGTCCTTGCCGATTTCCTTGCTCACGTCGCGCACCACGCGGTTGAAACGGCTGAAGGTTTCGCCGATCTGCACCATGCGCAGTTGCAGGGCGCTGTCGCGAATTTCCTCGACCAGCCGCGACAGCGTGGAAGTCGATTCGTGCAGCGCGGGGTCGCGGGTGCGCTGCGCCAGCAGGCTGGTCGATGCGCCGGCGATGACCATTTCTCCGACCAGATTGATAAGCTGGTCGAGCTTGTCGGCCTGAACGCGGATCAGCTTGCTTTCCTGCGCCTTGTTTTCCTTGGCGGCTTTTTGTTTCCCCAGCGCCGCATCGACCAGTTCCGGCTGTACCATGCGCTGTTCCACCAGGATGTCGCCGAGCGGGGAGACTGCCTTGTCTCCGGCGCGCGTCTCTTCCCGGCAGGATTCAGCGCTCCGCTCCTGCAAGCGCAGCGCCTCGTCCAATTCCTTCCGGGTCAGGGCGCCGCAGTTGACCAGCAGTTCGCCGAGACGAACCTTGTCCTCGGGCAATTCATCGATGAGCTGGATGTATTCCTCGATGCGGCTATGCGGCGGCAGGATGCGCAGCGTGCAATCGTCGCGCACGAATTCGAACACCCCTTCGATGGTCGCCTTGTCCACGTTGTCGCCATGGAACTCGATCTCGAACCCCAGATAGCAGCTTTCCGGATCCATATCCGGAGCGAGCGGCAGTGCATCGGGCAGGGTGTCAACATGGACGATTTTCCCCAGGTTGTCGAGGTAGCGGATAAAAGCCAGCGGATCCATGCCGCTGCGCAGCACGTCGTGACCGAAGCGCAACGAAATATGCCAATAGTCGCTTGCCACCGTGCCGCCGGACTGTGGCGATACTGTTGTTTGAGATGGGGACGTTTGAGACGGGGATTGGGTGATTGTCGTAACGGCTGACTGCTCTTTGGTGGCAGCCTGGTAAGCCTTGAGCTGATCGAGCAGCATGATGCCGGTGGCTTCGGTTTCCTTGTCCGGCTGGGCGGCAGAATCGGCGGCAATTTGTTCCACCAGCATGCCGATATGGTCGCGGCAAGACAGCAGCAGTGCAATCAGATCGCAATTCACCGCGACTTCGCCGCTGCGCACCCGATCCAGCACGTTCTCCACTACATGGGTGAAGGCGACGATGCCATCGAGCCCGAACAGTCCGCCCGAGCCCTTGATGGTATGGGCGGCGCGGAATATGGCGCCGATCGCGTCGGGGTCGTCCGGCGAGGATTCCAGGCCAAGCAGCGATTCCTCCATGGCTTCGAGCAGCTCGCGGCTCTCCATGATGAAGGTTTGCAGTACCTGATCGAATTCCATGTCGTTGCCCCCTGTTTGTTGCGCTACATGTGCCTAATTCTGGTTTGCATTTAACGGCAATAATTCTGCCGCATGTAGGAGCGGGCCATGCCCGCGAACATCATTTTTGCTATCGTTCCCACGCTCCGGCGTGGGAGTGCAGTTTGTGCCGCTCCTGCGGCACGGGACGCAGAGCGTCCACCACGAGAAACTTTTGTTCCGGCACCGGAGAGGCATTCCCACGGATAACCAGCGACTTGGCGCATATCTCACCGCGCTTAGTCGAATGGCTAGTATTGCAAATCGTAAATTACGAAACATCATTTTTAACCTACCCGCACCCTCGTAGGGCAGATGAGCCGCAGGCGTTATCCGCCGAATGGGATTCTCATACGGCGGAAGGCGCTGCGCTTTTCCGCCCTACAGATTTTGAACATGTTCCGTTAATTCTGTGGCGCGAT
>Ga0209212_1002674_pt1 | contig 24795 bp, 19 predicted proteins | sample RifGroC2_FD_183996 | JGI IMG/M metagenome (GOLD analysis project Ga0209212, IMG submission 183996) | Groundwater microbial communities from Rifle, Colorado, USA - Groundwater C2 (SPAdes) (version 2) | ecosystem: Environmental > Aquatic > Deep subsurface > Groundwater | place: Rifle, Colorado... | reverse complement strand
CATTCGCGCCTCCGTGTGCAGGGGTTCTGAAACTTTTTCCACTTAATCCATTCACTCGGCACAGCATAAACAGAACATATCTCCTTGTCAATAAAAAACTTATAGTTTTTTCAGCAAACCATAATTACCGCCTCATAATTATAAGGATGACGGTATGAAAACTCGAACGTGGACTGTGCTACTGATAATGCTGGCTGGCTGGATGAACCGCCATCAGCAGGATATATTAGAATACCTCAAAGAAGAAAATAAAATCCTTCGGGAAAAGTTTGGTAAAATGCGTATCATTCTCAATGATGACCAGCGGCGACGTCTGGCCGTACGTGGCAAAGAGCTTGGCAAAAAGCTGCTGTCGGAAGTTTCGACTATTTTTTCGCCAGACACAATTCTTCGCTGGCACCGCGCTCTCATCGCCCAAAAGTATGATGGCAGTCTGTGCCGCAAAATGGGACGGCCGCAAATATCCGATGAGCTTCGCAACCTCATCATTAAAATAGCCAAGGGCAATCGCGACTGGGGTTATTCACAGAGCTTTAGTTTGCCTCAGTATGATTAAAATTAGCAACTAAAAAAATGCAACTATGTTCTATAAAATTCCCCCATTGGTTTTAATTACATTTTTATACCAATATCCTGAGTCCTTGATAATCCTCTGCTGAGTCTGGAAATCAGTATAAACAATGCCGAAACGTTTACTAAAACCATACGCCCATTCGAAATTGTCCATCAGCGACCACTGGAAATAGCCTCTAATATCTATGCCATCTTTATAGGCTTTTTTCAGCCAGGTCAGATATCTCCGCAAAAATTCGATTCTCTGTGGATCGTGTACTTTGCCATCAGCAGAAACACAATCCAAATTAGCTACTCCATTCTCGGTGATGATTATGGGTTTGTTATATCTTTCGTAGAAAAATTTTGGACCCCAGTATAAAGATTTCGGTTCCGTCGGCCAACCCATAGGCGTGTACCAATGACCAGGCTCTCTGGACATTTCTACTGTATTGCCTTTATCATCTGTGGAGACGTGCTTTGCAAAATATATATTCAAACCAAGATAGTCTATCGGTGAACTGATTATTTCCATATCCTTATCAGTGTATTGAGGCATATCTTTGCCATAGATATCAATCCCCTGCTGCGGATATTTACCAAACAAAATTGGGTCCATCCACCAGGCGGAATTAAAAATACTCAGCGGTTTTACGCTGAACGTCTCACTCCTTGCGGCTTCAATATCCGTTTTTGAATTTTCGTTATAAGGCACATATAAATCGCCGACAGGAGCGTAACCGATAATCGCATTCTGTTTTGAATAACTGCGAGCTGTCTGAACCGCCTTGCCGTGACTGAGCAGAACATTATGGGCGGCAAGCAGTATTTCCGGGAAAGCCAGCCTTATGCCTGGCGCGTGGCTTGTCTCACAGTATCCCCAATGAATAAAATACTGAGGCTCATTAAGAGTTATCCAGTTCTTTACCCTGTCTGAAAAATTATCCATTAAAACTTTGGTGTAATCTGCAAACCAGTTTGAACTTTCAGGATTGAGCCAGCCGCCCATTTCATAAAGTTTCTGCGGATAATCCCAGTGGAACATTGTTATGAAAGGCTCTATGTTGTTTTTCAGTAATTCATCTATGAGCAAATTATAAAAATCCACACCTTTTTGATTAACCCTGCCGATACCGGCAGGCAAAACTCTCGGCCAGGAAATAGACATACGATATGCCTGTATGCCAAGATCCTTCATTATCTTTACATCCTCTTTATATCTATGGTAATGGTCGCAGGTGATATTGCCGGTTTGATTTTCAAAAATAACGCCCGGCCTTTTGCATTTCATATCCCATACTGATGAACCCTTGCCATCGACATCAGGCGATCCTTCAATCTGATAAGCTGCAGTTGCCACACCCCAGACAAAATTACTGCCAAAAGACATATATACTCCTGATAAAAAACATAAAGGAACAAGCGCTCCACCTGACAAAACTTATCTGCCGCAGAAATTAAACTTTGGGGAATTACCCCCTAATTTATAGTCCAGCCATATACTGGTTTATATGAAAATTTGTCTTGCCTGACAAGGCGATTTCAAGACAATAGTACGCCATTTTAGGACATTGGGGGAATTTTAGGAGGTCTCTTTCTTCAAATTGCCGGGAATCATACGGATTCTAAATAGAATTCGAACCGTTGTCCGCAGATAAGCGAAGCTGGTATAAATGGTTACAACCTGCCGCGATGCGAGAGAAATTATACCAATTGGCATAACTGGGATTTTTTTAGAAAATATCAGGAGAAATACGCCGAAGATTTTTCAGCATCCATCGTGGCCTTAGCGACGACAGATTGCTTAACAAAAAACTCTATGAATTCTGTATTCGCTTCGCCAATTAATAGTATTGTCATTGATTCATAAATTTTTGTAAAATATCTTTTTATTACAATACCTTCAAATCATACTTGCCAGCCTTGCTATTCCTTTTTATAATGATTCCAGAATAGCGCAAAGGTTTAGCATGGGTGCAAAACACAAAAAAGTAATGATTATGATCTCAAGGGCTGATCCATTCGGACACAATTTCACCAGAGGCGTAATCGAATACTCCAAGCTGCACGGCACCTGGAATCTCACAACACAATTGCCGCTATATCTCGAAAAACAGACATCACTTAATAAGCTAATCATTCTAAAAAATGCCGGTTTTGATGGAGCAATCGCATATATACCAAATCAGGACAAAGCCAAAAAAGTAAGTTTCAAAGGTCTGCCTGCAATAGTAGCACACTACACCGAAGAAAGCAAACTGTACAACATTCCATATATTGTCTGCAACAACAAAGCAATCGGGAAAATGGCATCGGCCTTTTTCAATGAGAGAGGATTCAGAAATCTGTCGTTCTACGGTTTCGCAGGATTCGATTGGTCAATGCAGCGTCAGGATAGTTTTGTCAGCGCTAATGCCGGTCTGGGTATAGAAACAAAGCTGTACCTTACGACATCCGATTCATTCACAAAAAACACTGCCATGGAAAAACAGAAGCTGGCCAATTGGCTCAAAAAACTTCCGAATCCTATGGCGATATTGGCGGCAAACGATGATCTGGGCATACGTTTGGTTCAAATTTGTCAGGAAAACAACATCAAAGTACCGGCAGACATTGCTATTTTGGGAATAGACAACGACGAAATCGACTGCAATCTTACAACACCGTCGCTGTCAAGTATTTCTTATAACAGCAAGGATGCCGGTTTTCAGGCCGCCGAGATGCTCGATGGGTTAATGAACGGTCAGACAATAGACAAGCATATTATATTTATACATCCCATTGAAGTTATAAACAGACAGTCAACAAATATATTCGCTGTGGGAGACAAAGAGGTTTTAAAGGCTCTTGATTTTATAAAAACGAACAGCAGAAGCATATTGCAGGTTGACGATATAGCGACGGCAATCGGGATGTCCCGCAGAAATCTTGCGAGAAAATTTAAAAACCATCTTGAAATGTCAATTCACGATGCTATAAGACAGGCACGCACAGAAGGCATTCGTCATATGCTGATTGATACCGACCTGCCGATAACCCAAATCGCAATCAGCCTTGGGTTTACCGATGCAAGCCATATTTCGAGATACTTCAAAGTCCAGACAGGTATAACGCCTGTTGAATACAGGAAAAAATACTCAACAAAAACCTCACAAATCATTTAGGGATAGGGCCGGCAATCGCCATTCTGTCGATGTGCCATCGGAAAGCATATTTAAACGCTATCGCAAAAATAATCGCAACCACGCCGCAAAGAATGCCTATATTCCACTTGCCTACAAACAGATATGAAAGACAAATAACCGAAAGTATCAGCCAAGTCGCGCCCAAAAACGTAACGAACAGACCCGCAGGTATTAACAATTTGGGTGTATCTATTTTTCTGCCTTCTTCAGCTTGGATTGCCCGACGAACTGGTCCCCATAATCCCAAAGGACGAGCCTTGCGATAAAAACTTTTCAACAGTTCCATATCTTCGGGCTTTGTGATAAAGGCAACGAACATCCAGGCGCTTGTAGTAATGACCATAGAAATAACCGCCTGGTACATCTGCATCTGCTGGCGAACGGATTCCACCTGCGTTGCCTGCTGCTGCCACCAGTCAATTCTGCTGAGAATAAATGACAGAGAAAAATACACTACAGGTCCGGCTACATTTGCGGTAACCCATGATTTGAAATTTATTCGCCACCACCACCATTGAGCCCAGCCGATAAGAGCAGTTGAACCAAAAAGCCCTATCAACACAACAGCAATACCGATTAAACTATTGGAAAAATATACGACAAGAAGTGAAACCGCCATAATCACCAGCATAAAAAATCTGCCAAGCCAGACAGCCTGTGCTTCTTTGGGCTTGCCAATCAATGTACCATACACATCATTTACGAAAGTTTGGGAGCCATAATTCAAAAAGCTCGATACTGTCGACATAACAGAAGCAACTATGGCCGCCAGAGCAAGGCCCAAAACACCCTTAGGCAGAAAATCAGCGAGAAGAAGTCCATAGGCAAGTTCGCGCTGAGCAGGAACCGCACGGTATAGTTCCGGATGATTTACTATCGCACCAAGAGCAGGCAGCGTAAGCGACAGGAGTATTATAAACAGCGTAATCTCCGCCCAGACGGCCATCTTGGCCGCTTCTCTATTGTTGCGGCAGGAGATAATACGCTGGCCTTCGGCGCCGACATTGCCGCCTATTCCAAAAGTTGAAAGCAAAAGCCATGCGCCCACTACCATCGGAGTTAAAATAGCATTACCCGCCTGAGGGAGCGGGTTCATTATATTATGAGCAAATGCGCCATGAACTTTTGTAATAGCGTCAGCCAGGCCTGTAGGGCCGCCGAAATGAAACAAAACGATAAACATTAAGGCAATATTCGCCAAAACAATGACAATGCCCAGAAAAATATCAACAACAAGTATGCCCGCGAATCCGGAAATCCAGACATATCCCAGTATTATGGGGACAACAATCGAAATCGTAATTATTTTATTCTCAATACCGAATATCGGGCCTACAATCATATGAAGGCCAAGTAATCCAGCGCCAATCCACGGAATCATTCCGACAAACAAGCCATACAGGGATGAATAAACCCTTACAAATTTGCCCTGATTTCCTTTGAATCTCAAAGAAAAGAACTCAGGCCCTGTCGCAATTCCGATTTGCCGCCACTTGACGGCAAACAGCGTCGCTATAATCAGCCAGCCAATAGTAAATCTCGACAGATAAAACCAGCACACCGATAACCCCATCGCAGCGCCCATACCGACATAAAGAGGCGCGACATCCGCATTGACGGCGGCCAGCGAAAATGACAGGCCTGTTATCCAGCCTTTCATATCACGACCAGCAAGAAAAAAGTCTTCAGTGGTCTTGCGGCCGCGATGAAGTATCCTACTTGCAAAGATACCTATAGTAAAAGTACACGCCAAATACACAAGAACAACAACTAAATCAAAGGTTCGATTCATATTATACCCATCTGTTTATTTTGCGGCTAATTTTTCGAGCTCCTTTGAGCAAAGAAACAACGCTCGCGGCAGATGGAAACAGCCCTTCCACTTGCCGCCTTTGGACTGGAAGAGAACATCACCCTGTCTGTTAAGATAGCCGAACCATTCGCCGAATTCTTTATCAGCAAAATGTTCCCAGGAGTAATCGTGTATTTTTTTGAACCACTGCCAGTATTCTTCTTTGCCCGTGCTGGCATAGGCCATAACGAGGGCAACCAGCGTTTCCAGATGAACCCACCAGAGTTTTTGGTCCCATTCGAGCTGCTGGGGCGGATGCCCGTCGATGTCGAGAAAATAAAAGATGCCGCCGTATTTCTCATCCCAGCCGTACTTGAGCGTATTAAACATTATATCACAGCATTTGTTTATCAATGCGGTATCGTTTCTGCGTCTGCCAATATCCATCAAAAACCACATCGCCTCTATGCCGTGGCCTGGATTGATCAATCTGCCTTCAAAACAATCAATCCTCCCGCCATCGGGCTGAACATTTTCCAGCAGCAGGCCTGCCTGCTTATTATAAAACAGTCCCGTTACCTCATTGACGCACATATTAAGTGCGGAGTTGAGCTGCTGCGGAGTTAAAAGCCATTCCATCTCCAGCGACAAATTCGCCAATATCATCGGCACAGCCATCGACATCATCGGTCTTGCGTCTGCGACTGCTTTTGTATATTTGCCTTTCGGATTGGATTTGCGTTTGAGGATGTGCTGATAAGTGTTTAATGCTATCTTTTTCGCCTTTTCATCGCCGGTCGCCAAAGCATATTGACTGAACGCCATCGCGGCAAAACAATCGCTGAAGATATTATATGGCGCGACGAGGGGGTTTCCTGTTCTGTCGAGCGAGAAATACCAGTCGCCATTTTCATCCATTCCGTTTTTGGCGAGGAAATCTGCGCCGAGCTTCGCTATATCGAGCCACTGGCTGTTTTTCTGAAATCTATTATATAAAGCGGAGAACATCCATACCTGCCGGCATTGCAGCCAGACAAATTTGTCCGTGTCGTAAACATTGCCCTCTCTGTCCAAACAAGTAAAGTACCCACCATATTCTTTGTCGAGAGATTTTTTTGACCAAAAATCCAGGACATTGTTCAGCAGGGCGTTTTTATAAAACGCAGCAAGTTCAGCAAAATTCTTCTTTGACATTTTTACTCCAAAGTATAGGATCGTACCAATTGGTATTATTTCTCGCGCATCGAACAGTTAAACCATTTATCTCAGCTTCGCTTACCCGCGGAGAACGGTGCGAATTCTATTTGGAATCCATATAAAAAAATTCACAAAACATAATCAATTACGAACTATTTCAATCACGTCCCAATATGCCGACTCACAAGCCCAGCCATTGGCTTTATTAAAAAGTTCTATTTTTATAGTCTTACCGGCATAAGACGATAAGTCTATATTTTCTTCCAGCCAATGATTTTTAGCTGTGACCGGCCCAATGGTTTTATTCAACACCTCCTTTTCATCAACTTTGACTATCAAATCAAAATCTCCCATATAATGGTGACCGACAATTATATGCAATCGCGTTTTACCTTTTGCAGGCACAGAATAATCTCTGGTTATCACACAAGGAATTGTCTGGCTGTAAGGATGAGTTACTAAAACAGACTTATGCCCGTCCCACTCGTCATAAAGCCCCGGCAGCATATAATCACCGCAATCGATTACCTGCCAGCCCGGTGCAAAATCATTAATCGCAAACGCAGGAGGCTGCTTTTCCGCATTTTCAGGATTGTGAAATTTAATTTGCGACCATTCTTTCTTTGTAAATAAACTCCCAACCGGAGAACAGGGATTGGTCGATTGCTCCAATATCTGCGACGAAACAGGCTTTTGCGGAATTATCCAAATATCACTATCGGCTGATTTTTCCACTTTGCCGCCATTTCTCACAACAAGCTGCTCAGCTAATTTTACACTGACATCTACCAGTTCGGAGAAATTATATTTGGTATAATAAAATTTCTCTTTGTTATTTATATTTTTATATTTCGCAGTCAATTTATTATAGCCTATGGCTGTGGCAAGTATTCCCCCGGCGTTTGATGGATTGCAATCAGAGTCCTGCCCGCACATCATAGCGATTTTTATCGTTTTTTCAAAATCGCCACGCCCATAAAGCAGCCCCATCACAATATAAGCGCCGTTAATTTTGGCATCGATATTAAAACCATTCGCAATGATACAACTGAATTGGCGATAATCAACGTTTTTGTGATATTTTTCGTTAATAAACTCCCACGTTTTTCGCCAGTCCTGCGGATTCTGTTCAAACCCTTTTATAACATCAGTTATACATTCATAATACTGGCTTTTTTCCGGTATATATGTAATCGCTTTTCTGACCACTTTTTCTATATCATTCTCAAAATATGCCAGCGAATACATAGCCCCGACAAACTGGCCGCCATACACGCCATCGCCATAACACATAAGTCTGCCGAATTTTTCGCCGGCCTCGACTGGATAATGAGGCATACATGGGGCAATCAAGCCTGAAAAATCCGCCTCAATCTGATAATCTATGTCATCGGCGTGTTCATTGAACTTTGGATGCGAACTGTCAGGCGGAGCGATGCCATTTCTGAGGTTCCATCTGCCTTTGTCGTTGGCGTGGCACAGGCCATATTCGCTATTGGCAAAATCTATGCCAATCTGTCGAAGCGAAACATCAAACCCATATTTGTCGAGAGTCTGCAAAAATGTCATTTCAACATACAGGTCATCCTGGCAGAACCCCTCATTAATCATCTTTTCTTTCCACACGGGCACTCTGCCCTCCGACATCATCTTGCCCTGAAAAGCAAATTCTGTCGGAAATCCCCACGCTACTCCCGCTATTTGGCCGAGCCAGCCGCCTTTAACCTTGTCAATATAATCAGTTTTGCTTATTCGGCAAAATTTTTCGTCCATCGCAAATACACGACAATTAAAAACTAAAACGAACAATAATAGTAATACACCTAATCGCAGCTTCATTCTATTCCCTTTCAATCACAAAGTTCTTTGATATCTATTCCAAAATGTTCACAGTATCTAAAAAAAAGATTTCTGGCTGACGGCCAGGTAGAATAGGGACTCATAAAGTGAGAAAACTCAAACGTGATGCACTTATCAACACCAGCCTGAGCAGCAAAATCCAATTTCCACTGCATTTTGCGCCAATCAATAGGAGGGAAATTAAACGGCATATCTCTGTCGAAACTTTCGACATTCGACCAGGCGGTCATTTGGTATTTGTTTATCAGTTGTTTGTTGACGCAGATATAATCTTTTAATTCGTTATAATCCACATGCCCATCCTGAAAGGCCACTATATCGACGCTCTTGTGGAGAATCGAAAGAATATCATTCCATTCTTTGCGGTGCTGCTCAATATCTATCGCATCTTCTCCAACAGCTTTTTTGCCCCACATATATGGCGACATTATAACCGGCAGACCGCCACTGACAGCTTTGCATCTATCAGCAACTTTTTTCAGAGACTTCGGCACATCGCCATATAGCCTGCCAAATTCGTGCGCCATATACCAGCCGGCAAACGCGCTGCATTTACCATACTTCTGCCAAATCTCATCAACCAGCTCAAGATTTATATCAACTTCATCCTGTAATCGTCCATCTCGCCAAAAAATATTAGAATCATAAGTGCCAAAGAAAAGTTTCATCTTATGCTTTTCGGCAAGCTCAAGAAACATTTGAGCAAGGTCGCTATGGACCGGCAGCAATTTAACTTTTTTGCTTATGGCTTTTGAATTGAAAATTGCCTGCCTGTTGAGACCGCTGCGAATAATAATCACGGTATCAATTCCGATTCGCTTCATCGCGGCAAAATCCATATCCCACTGAGCCGTACCCCAGTTATTCGATGGAATATCGAAAGTAATCTCGTCTAAAAAAGTACCTGTGATTCTCATAATACCTTTCTGCCTGAACAACATATTAGAAGCTAAGCCTGAAACTTTTTACTTGTCCAGTCTTGATTTGTACCGGAACAACGATTCTACCATTCTCACGACCAATCGCCTGCTGTTTGCCATCTATATACAAAGAAGTCTTTTCACCTTTATTAAGCCGAATAATTATGCTGCCCCCTCCGTCAGGGATAGATGAAAAATCAAATTTGAACTGATTGCCAATAACACTTAAGCTGTCAGTAACTAAATGCAGCGAACCTGTAAGCTCAAAATCAACACAGCAATTGCGAATAACAAAATAGCCTTGGTTGGTCTGAAAATCCCGGGCATTGAGTTTTTTCGCAAGTATGTTGTTTGTGTGAGCAAAGGCTTTGTCATAATCACACATCATAATAGCTACTGTGCTGACCGCAGGCCAGTCTAAATCTTTTCTGTGCCAATCCGGTATATTTTCATTAAACTCTTTCCAGACTATTTGCGTCTCGGTCTGCTGCTGCGAGGTAACACCCCAGAGCACTGGCCATATCTGCTCTGCGGCATCAGGATACCATTTATGCCAATTCATATCTTTGTTATAATTTCCGCCGCCGTCCAAATACCAGTAATACCAACCCCTTTCGCTGTTCCACCAGTTTTTATTTATCGTCTGCCGGATATTATCTTTCCATAACCGACAATCTTCGGCGAGTTGCTGTTCAGAAAGCTGATGGAAGATATTCTCCAGTGAATCGAGAAACGCCCATACTTCGCAAACATCCATTAAATATTTAAATGACCATTTTGGATGGCAGTAAGTCAGCCAATCGGCAAGGTCAACCGTAGCTTGCATTGATTTTAAAATAAGTTTGAAATTTTCTCTATACTGCTCCAGATATTGCCTGTCTCCTGTCAGCTTATAATATTCCCACGCTGTCCACGCAATAGTCGGGCCATCGGCATCGGAAGCATCATAGCCCGCCCCACCCTTATTTGAAACAGACTCGGCGGCATCATAATAATGGTTCTTTATCTCGCCTTTTTCATTTAAATATTTATCATAAAAAGTTCCCACAACGCCAAATCTGTCCGGCTCTTTATTTTGATAAGCCATCCAAAAGTCGATGAATTTTTTAGCGCCATCAAGATATTCCTTTTTGCCGGTCATTTGAAAGGCTTTTATCAACGCTGTCCCGCCAAAGCAATAGGTCGTCATAAACGCCTCTTTGCCACTGCGCTCGCCGATGTTTCTGCATAATCCGCCCTGTGGTATTTGACAGGACAGAATATAATCACCAACATTTTCTATCCGCTCATAAAAAACAGGAAACACATTTGGCACAATTTGTTTTAGACTGGAGGATTGACATTGCTCGGCTCTACCACAACCAGTAAAACAAATGGACATGCTGATTAAGATTATTATTGCTAATAGGATTTTGTCTGTTTTCATTTCTACCACGTAGTAATAATTAAATTATCTCGGCCATCTGTACTTAGGTTCGGACATCTTCGGAAACGGATTGTGCGGCTCCGTCTGATACCAGTAAGCCGTGGAACAAATATCATCCGACAGCGGCTGATAGCAACCATTAGGCCACCAGCCAAGAGCCTGAACAGAAACCCTGATATTCTCGTTGAATCGAATAGGGTCAAGGATATGCCAGCGATATAACGCGTGCTCTGGAATCTTGTTGGCTTCTTTCTGACAATAGGGGTATCCAAGAAAAGCGGTCGAATAAGTATCGCCAAAACACCACGCTCCGCCAAAATAATCCTCCGTTCCGGTACCACATATCGTGGGGTATTCCTTGTCGCCATCGATGAAGAACTTCATCTCGCCTTCGCCCCACCATCCGTTTGATAACTGTGTCCACGCAATAAATGTGCCGACGTAGTGCCCCTTGCCTTTTACATTATCAAGCAAAATATGCTCCGGCTTATTAGGGTCTGTAGTATTTGTCCTGCGCCATTGCGCGTGAAAATATGCAGCCTTTTCGGGAACATCGGTCAGACTATAGGTAACCTGGTAATAAAAACCGCCGATTTCCTCTGATTTCTGGTTCCCGACAGTTATCCGAGCTGATTTTCTAAACGGCATCGGCCAATAAGAATTGCATCCACCGGTCGGATTTACAACTATCGGCAGTGAATTAATGTTATAACTAACACCATACCCTTCAGCAAAAAAATCCCCAAGAGGCACCTCGACTGAAGGAGTAATTTCATCATCCCAGTAGAAACGAATGACGCAATCGCGATAAATAGTTCCATTTCCTGCCAACCAAATGTGCTGAATCACGCCTGGGCCATCGATCTGTGCCATCGTAAATGTCGAATTAGCTTTGAGAGTTACACGCGGCTTTACTTTCCAGCCCTTTCCCATGCATTTTGCAGCGGCGGCCGCATCCGGAGCGTTTGGCTCAGTTTTTGCGCCGTTACCCGGCTCGCCGGTGGGATTCTCCGCCGATATCGAACGAGTCTGGGCATCGGAGAGCATAGGCAATGAACCAAGCGGACTGCCGAAACTTTCAATATAATTATCCTGTGCAACACACAATGATGCCGCAGTCAGCACAAACACAACTAAACAACTTTTCATAAATAACTTCCTTTTCATAAATTCTGATTGCCATATTGTCCGGCAATCCTCTGGTTACATTGCTATGTCAATGATTTTGAAAGCTGCTGCCAGTCGATCATGTCCGTAAAAGATTTCCCGTCTCGATAAACTTCTTGTAATCATTAAAAAGATTTACAGCCGGCTGGCCACCAAGTTTGACCTGAGCCCAGGGAGGATTCATAAGCCCCGGATACTGATAGCATAATATCTTTTCAAAATTAGTGAACTTAGTCATGTCACTTACAATCTGATTTATTGGACGTGGGTAAAGAGATGAGCCGCCATCAGACAAAAATACTTCCATATCAAGCCACAAATGCGAGCCTGCATCATCGCATAACTTTTGCATAAGATTAGCAGCTTCCTGCCCGGTCATATCGCCGGATGGCATACGATGGAACGCAAAAGGACAAAGAACATCAACATTTTTCAGCAGTTGCGGCCAATACTTATATCCATCGAGGATGTCGTGGCAATTCGGCGCAAGCATAACTGGCTTATCGGGAGCAAACTGACTTACATATTTCTTGAACTCTTTGAAAAAGTCAACAATTTCCTGACGACGACTGTCATTTGCACCAAGAGTTCCATGAATTTCTTCAGATATATACCAACCATAAAAAGATTTATGATGACCGTAAAGTTCCCACAGCTCTTTAGCGACTTTTTTATGCCATTCAAGAGAACCAGCCGTAAAATCGAACCAGGCGTACATCCCAACGCCAAGAAATACACACGAGTCTGTCTTATCAGCCTCGGCAAGGATAGCGCCTATTGGATCTTCCGCAGCCATTTGCATTTTTTCGGGATACAACTTAGACGAATAGTAAGCCCTGCCTTTATATCCTTCTTTTTCGATTTTATGTTTTCCAACATATTCCTGATTTCTAAACACTTCCTGAACAACGATAATCTTCATATTGATTTCGTCCATACCGCGTACAACTTCACGCCACTGGTTGTCGTTCAGTTTTTTTATATCTTCCTGCCAATACTTTCCTTCCTTATCGCACCAATGAGTAATACCCATCCAGGCGCCGCTTATGTGCCTAAGCGACCTGGTCTGCGAGGCAACAATCTCAACAGGAGATTTAACAGTAAAGGTCTGACCTTCCATATTCGCATAAGCAATTATCTTGTGTCTGCCGGCATAGCCCAGCGATGGCCAGTAATGCTGAGCCATGAACAATTCCTGAGCATTGACTGTGCCGGTTTTTTCATACAGCAAATACTCCGGCTCCTGCTTATCAAGATAAATACTTATTTTTATTTTTTTTACAGTATCAGACTCATTTAAAACTGCCGCTCTTATATCGAGCTTTATCTGTTCAGAACACTGACAGGGAGGCACAAGCGCTATTCGCAGATTCTTCTTCGAAGTTGTCATTTAATTATTCCCAAAAAACATAATCATTGTTATATACAAATAAACCATCTCACCATAACTCCGTCCGTGTTATTTCCTGTTTAGCTATGCATAATAACATTTCCTTTTTGGTTTTATCAACACAGTATATCATACAGAATCCTCGTATTCCCCATTAAAAAGCGGAAAGATATACTTTCCGCTTTTCAATTCGTAAACATGTAAAAGTTGCGATGGCAATTGTGTTAATTCCACCAAATTTCTACTGCCAGCCATTTCTCAACAAAATTGGCCAAATCACTAAAATCAACACCGTCAGACCACTGTGCTGCAAAAATCGCAAAATCTTCAAAATCAACTCGGCCATCGATATTGAAATCTCCAATTTGCTGCTGCATTGCTCTGTTGTGCATAATCATAATGCTTTGGTAATCAACAAAGATATAACTTGCCCAGGAGGCCATTCCCTTTTGGCTTGCAATGAAACATACCTCAGTTTCGGCTTCGTCGCCTTCACCGGCTCCAAAACCGCCAAGAACCCACCATGCTGAAGAAAGATTTTCATTCGGAACATGGTTCGGTACAAATTGCTGGATTGAAGCATTCCATATTTTCAAAGCACGGTTAGTATTTGTTTCCATAAGAACATTGCGAATTGCAAACATCTGCGAATCGCCGTCAGGATTAACATTTGTCCATGATATCTCAAGGCCACTGGAACTTTTTGCAATGGCATACCGACCGAGCGAATCACCAAGATACATCGTTTCAAGGCCGGCAAGACTGTTATTCGCCTTTGTTGACCATGCCGACTGTCGAACGGTGTCAGATTTCAGAGCGGCAAATCCCGCAGCAGCCTTATAGCCAATATACACGTCTGTATTGTCCATTAGTCCTTTCACAAGGACAGTTGGCTTTGCATAGGTAAGCCCATCTGACTGAAGCGTCAAATCCATTGCGCCAGCAACCTGAATAACATACGGCCAGACCCAATTAAGGAAAGCAGTATCATGAGTTGCCTGATAGTACATATACGCGGTTTCAATAAATTGGGCCGCATAGGCATCGGTGGAGTCGCGATCACTGGTCTTATTGTAGCTGGGATACGTGCCTGTATAGTTATAAATAGTACCATCGGTCTCAAGGTGATTAACATACCAATGAAGGTATAAGTTTGCCGAAGCGAGATAACAGGGATCAGGGCTGACCTCATTGGCCATTAACATAGCCTGAGCCGCCAAGTTACCAAAACTGGGCACAATCCAAATATTATTATCTCCGCTCTGAAAGGATACTCCATTAAGAGGCGGAACCGTATTGTAGGCACCATCTGGAAGTTGTTTTATCAAAAGCTTCCCTGCGGATGCAGTAATGCTTGTCTGAGCAAAAGAGTTCGTCTGCCGCCAGTAGGTAATTTTATCGCCGGCAAGTCCCTGAATATTCTTATACTTAAGGTTGTGGCTGACACCGGAAGCAAGAGGTATTGCAACTGAAATCTTCACACAATTTGATGCCTTGCTCCATACTTCAGCGCCTGCAATTAAGTTGCCAGTCATCTTGTAATTGTCCAAATTGGTGGCAGATACAGCATCCACGGGATGGTCAAAAACAACTATTGTATCATACGGATTGTCATTAAATGTTACAAGACCAGCAGCTACTGCTGTTGGCACATTGTTATAGTTAGTTCCACTTTCATAAAATAAGAACTCTCCTAAACAATGCCACAGAGAAACAGAGGGTGCCGTCACTACAGCCTTGACATACTGACAGGTAACATTCGGCACACTAATTTTTGTCGTATGCGCCCCATTATTACTGTCAAAAACCGACCGCGTTACAGGATTGGCAAAATTTATACCATCTGTACTGAAAGTCAGCGTAACGCTGCTCGGTGGCTTTTGATTCCACCCGCTCAGAACATAATAATGGATACCAACATCGGAAAGAGTAACTGTGTCATTAAGATTAAAATTAACTTCCAGAATTCCGGTGTTATATTTTACCCAGTCCACATTATACGGGTCCGTCGGCAATATACCGTTTGCCAAATTATGATTGTTGTCAGGTGTAAACCAAACTGGCGTAACACTGGTCGTGTATGAAATCTCGCCACGTTCAACAAATGTGAACTCAGAAAGACGCATCCAAGTACCAAGGCTGTTAGGCGTTAACTCAGCTTTGACATATTTAGCTGTAATGCCACCAGGGATATTTGCCGCTTCGGTGTGCTCCCAGTTACTATTATCCAGCCCAGTAATCGTTACAGGGTTGGAAAAGGTTACGCCGTCATTGCTAAAGCTATATGTAACTGCATTGGGAGCATATGAAGTCCATGCATCGTAAACCATATAAGAAAGGTCAATCGAAGACAGCGCAACAGAATCATTGAGATTAAATGTGATTACCAGATTGCCATCCGGAACGTTATAATTCGACCAACCATTATTCCATACATCTCCTACAGGAGCCAAACCATCTGCTAATTCACCGCCATCATCAGGTGCGGTATAATCTGCTGCAGGGGCTGCTGTATAAACCACCTCTCCTTTATCGACGAATGCAACCTCACCAAGCCGAAGCCAACCGCTAACCCCTCCCGTTATCTCAGCCTTGACATACCTGCTGACAGCACCAAGCACATCAATATATGTCGTATGAACGCCATCGTTGCTGTCAAATGCACTGTAAGTTACAGGATTACCAAAATTAACGCCGTCATTACTGAATGTAAGCGTAACTGCTGTCGGACTTTCCAAGCTCCAACCACTAACGGCCATATAATGCATACCAATTGAAGAAAGTTCATGCGGAACGTTCATATCAAATGTAATAACCAGATCGGAGCTTGGTATATTCCACCCTACCCATCCATTGCTATACCAATCTGTTGGCAAAACACCATCAATCAACTCATCTCCACCCGTGTCAGGCGTACCTGCATCTGGAGCGGGATCAGCTACATAAGAAATTGGATAAATAGATGGAGCAATGAAAGTGAATTCGCCCAATTTAACCCAACTGGGAGCAATTATAACTGCCTTTACATCCCTGCAGGTTGTTCCCGGCATATCCACTTTTGCTGTAGCTACACCATCGACCGTAACAAAATCACTGTTTTTCGTAACAGGATTTGTAAAATTGACACCATCGGTGCTAAACGAATATGTAACGCTTGAAGGTGCTACAATACTCAAATCCGCAGAGTTTAAATAGTATAATTCGATTGATCTTAAGTCATTACTGTCGCCAAAGTCAAAAACTATTTCCAAATTCTGACTTGTAAGGTCATACGACGACCAACCTGCATGAAATATATCATAAGACGGCCGAACACCATCGGTAAGCTCAATGCCTCCGGTATCCTCATCACCTGACCACGCCGCAGGATTTGCCGTATAGCTCTGAACCTTGAGTACGCCCGCAAAGGACACCGCACTAAGAGCCAAAAATACAAACACCACCATCTTTATTAACACTTTCATCTTATACACCTCCTATAAAAAAGTTAACTAAAATATTAGTGATCAAAAACATAGTAACACCACCGCGGATACTTAGTCTTGTCGCCCTGCTTCCAAGGATTAACAAAATCATTAGGCTGCTTGGAAACGCTGCCGTCAACAAAACCGATATTCGCATATCCGTAACCGGTATTCGCATAGATACCTCTGGACAAGCTAGGATTAATAGTACGGCCGATTTTGGGATTGATTCTTCCATGCCAGGCATGCATAACCGGATTGCCTAATCGTAAACCAATGGGGTCAAAGAAACCCGGGTATGCTATTCCATAAGCCAGATCGGTAAAGAATAACGTCCTTCCTGGTTGGCGAACATTCATCAGTTTCGTTTCGCCGCGCAAAAATAAGTACTCAATCTTGCCATTTTCATAATGGCTCGGATTAGGCGGAGAGCCTGGACTCTCTCCTGTTCCACCAGTATAATAAGCAGCAAATGAGGCCATCCATCCATTAATCGCATAAGTAGCACGATGCTCTCTTTCATCTAACGCAATTGAGTTGCCGGCCCACTTGAAAAATGGTATGCCCGTAGCAGAAGGGCATACATACACGCCTCCCTTTTTACTTACCGATGCCCCCATATATGGCTCTAATGAGGTGGGATTATCCATACCTTCAGGAAAACCCAATTCAGCCGTCAGACGTCTCGGGCAATCCCAATGAGTGCCGGGACACCAATCATCATTGTCTTTGGCCCAAAGGTTGGCACCAAGTATTATTTGTTTTTGATTACTCCGGCAGACAACCGTCCTGGCCTGTTCCCTGGCTTTGCTAAGAGATGGCATCAAAACCGCCAGGAGAATGGCTATAATAGAAATCACAACCAGAAGCTCAACAAGAGTGAAACCAGCCTTACTTTGCCATCTGTCATTACTCATATTTCACACCTTCCTAAAATCAAATATCGAATACTTCCATTATATCACCATTCAAGCTCTATCTCACAAAAAACCAAAGCTGAACGTATATACAGTCTACAAAAAAATATCTTCTCAAACAAGGCCATATTGAGCCAGTTGTTCGCCATTTTAGGACACCTATGCCCGAATTATTATACCAACTTTGCGGCAATAATCAGTACAAGGCCGACGATATAAAGCAGGAACATCAGAGCAAGCATAGGATTAACGCCTTTTGGCGCATTTTTAAATTCCTTCCAGATGAACACACCCCAAAATGCGGCTACCATTGTAGCACCCTGGCCTAAGCCGTAGGAAATAGCAAAGCCGGCCTGGCCTGATGCGATAATGCTGAAGGACATACCGATATTCCAGATTATGCCGCCGAGGATGCCGATTAAATGCAGTTTGAAACTGCCTTTTAAATACTCGCCGCAACTAATAGGACTGCCGGTGAACAGTTTGGTATTCCAGAAGAAATTTGAAAGTAATACACCAATGGAGAAAAATACCACTGCACTGTATGGTGTAAATTTACCTGCTTCAATTTCGACGAAATTTTCCGACATTGAGGCCGCTACAAAACGATAGAATACACCCATCAGTACGCCTGCAAGAACCGAAAGAACAATACCTTTTCCAGCGGTCTTCTGCCCTGCTCCGGAAAGTTTTTTATAAGCAAGACCATCAATAATTATCGCAGCAACAACACCAGCTACGCCAGTGAACAGCATCGCAGCATTGCCAACGGGTGTAGCGATATAATTCTGAATTACGCCGATTACCAATGCCAGACCTACGCCAACCGGAAACGCTACTGCAAGACCGGCAACATCAATTGCGCGAACGAGTAGAATATTGGAAATATTAAAAACAATACCACCAAGGAGAGCTAACATTATTGTCTTTGGTACGGCTTGTGCAACATTACTCAAAAAATTTGCGCCTTTTGTACCTGTTGAACCCATTGTAAATGCCAGAACGAACGAAAGGATAAGCACGCCGATTGCGTAATCCCAATAAAACAACTGGAACTTCCAATCCTTGCTCGCCAGTTTTTGAGTGTTCGCCCATGACCCCCAGCACAACATAGTAATGACACACATCATCACCGCAACAGAATAAGATTCTATAACAACCATCTTTTAACTCCTTTAAAAATAGCCACAGAGGACTTTTATTTGTTGGCCGCTATGAAAGCGTCCACTTCTTTTTTAGTCGGCATTGAAGACTGAGCGCCAAGTCTTGTTACGCTTATCGCGGCAACAGCGTTTGCGTAAACAGCAGCGTCCTTAAATAATTTGCCGTTTGCCAGACCGTAAGCCAAAGCACCAGTAAAGGCATCGCCTGCGGCGGTACTATCAATAGCCTTGACTTTTCTGCTTTGAATAGTTTCTTTGCCTGCTTTGTTCGCCAGCAAAGCTCCCTTTTCGCCGAGCGTAACAATCACATTTTTTACGCCTTTTGCCAAAAGCCAGTCGGCAGCTTTAGAAGCAGAATCAATATCAGTAACTTTTATGCCTGTAATAGTTTGAGCTTCTGTTTCGTTCGGCTTAATAACATCGACCATACTAAGAAGTTTGCCGCTTAGAGGTCTTGCCGGTGCCGGGTCGAGAATAAACATCACTTTGTTTTGTGCAGCCAGAGCGGCAGCCTTTTCAACTGTTTCGATTGGTATTTCCAATTGACAAACCACCACGCCTGCGGAAGCGATATCTGCTGATGCCTTTTCAACATCGGCGGGCATAAGTTTGCCGTTTGCACCGGGAACAACAATAATGATATTTTTGCCGTTGTCATCTATCGCGATAATTGCCACACCCGATGGAACACCTTCCAGTTGTGCGATGTGTTTGGTATTGATGTTCACGGACTTGAAATTTTCGAGAGATTTTTCAGCGAAGACATCTTTGCCGAGTCTTGCGACAAAGATTACATCAGCGCCGAGTTTCGCGGCAGCGACGGCCTGATTAGCGCCCTTGCCGCCGGGGGTCATAAAAAAGTCCGTGCCAGTGAGCGTTTCGCCGACGACGGGGATTTTGTGAGATTTCGCTACGAGGTCAATGTTGCTGCTGCCGATGACTACAATTGATTTTGATGCCATTTTACTTCCATTTCCATTTTATATATCAACCAGTATTGATTTTATGAACCAGCTTGGCTCAAGTAACTTACGATTGTCGGTATAATTGCAGTTTGGAATGAACGTGTCAGGCTTTTCTGCTATTTGTATCGTTCGAAAATATGCGACATGGAAGTGTCCGTCATCTGTTCAGCTTCTCACTGAACCAAATCAGCGGCTCCAGCTATCGTTAAGCCGGAGCCGCCAACAATTGGAATTTAAATTACTTTTTTCGTCTTACCAAAGCTAACAAACCAACACCCAAAAGCGACATAGTCGCAGGCTCAGGCACCTCACTAAACGTGAACTCACTTAAACGATGCCAATAATTACCATTGACTTGAGGCGCTGTAAGCACAGCCTTGACATATTGACAAGTAACGTCTGGTACGCCAATTGATTTTGTCTGTATACCATCATCACCAATAAAAGATGTCTCTGTTACAAGATCGCCATAATTTACACCATCCGTACTGAACGTCAGATCGATTCTGGCCGGCGCTCTTTGGTCCCACCAACTTGCAGCAAGATAGGTAACATCAACAGCGGCGAGAGCATATGTGCCATGCAGATCAAAATCAACCGTTAGGATTTCGGAAGAACCAAACCCGAGCCACTCCGCATCATTAAAAATATCCGATGACACTATGCCGTCCGCCAAGTCACCGCTCATCCACCAAAAAGCACCGATACTGGTGGTGTATGTGATCGGACCTGCATCAATGATGCCCGCACTTACGTTGGCACCCATAACAAGAGCCATAACAGAAACTACAACAAAAACACACAATTTCTTCATAACTACCTCCAATTTAAAAATTAATATCTATAGTTTACTTAACACAATAACATCAACATAAAACTCGAATGCATTCCAGCTTTCCGTATAGCTACAAGTTATTATATGAAAAATTGCCACACCCAAACAAGGCCATATTGAGACAATCACTCGCCATTTTGAGACATTAGGGCATTTTAATTTTTAGTGTATCAGTACCTATAAGACTCAAACCACCCTTTTGCATCATTGGCAGTAACCGCATCAGGAGCTTTGACAATGGCATCTATACAGTGTTTTTATGTTCTGGCTTTCAACGTTCTTAAATCGATGACACAAACGAATCCTTGTGGACGTGCTCACACATTCTTTGCACCCTCGCACTGGACTGAATAATCTTGCCGGCCTGTACAACAGTTTGGATTAACATTTTAATTCGTTTTAGTTCACTACTCGGCGTAAACCGGGGCATTGACATGCTGCGTTGGATTTTGCATCGTGCTGCCTCGCCCTGCTGCCATCTGAAAATGAGCATCGGTAACCTGGAGACAGTGTTTTGCCGCACCGCCTGACTATTGCACTACGATGCGCTCACACGTCGTCGCTTGCTGCCCGCAATTTATGCATCGTCGTGAGCGGATATGGCAGGCTTTACAATAATATTTCAATAACGCATCAAAGTTACTTACTGATAGTCATTAGGGCAAGCAAAAAAACTCAGTTACTTGGCGAGCATGAATTTACCTCGTTCGGTTTTACGGAAACGTGAGTTGTCGCCTTTTGCCTTTATTTCGCGCGCGATCGCAGAATAAATTGTGGCCGATGGAGTCTTGCCATTCGTTTTCCAATAACCTTTTCCCAGCATAAGGTTGACCATATTCTTGCAATTGAGCGGCTCGGCCGCTTCTTCAAGAACACGCACTGCCGCACTCAAACCGCCATGTTTGGAACCGGTGCGTTCTTTCTTAGAGGTTGCGTCATTACTCGACTCAGCGTCTTTCTTTGCACCCTGCACCGCTCTGTTGGCTTTGGCGTGATACACTCCGCAGAGCCGGTCGGCGGATTTAATAATGACCTCTTTGTTGGTGTTGACGTTGACACCGACCCAATGGCCATCGGGGTTCTGGCTCATGATGCGAATACCTATGGTATTCTTGCCGACCTTCATGGCGTAGATACTGCTGATTTTAATGTCTGCTTTTTCCATAGTACTGGTCTTTCAAAAAAATGATTATTTTTCTATCTGACTTTTTCGCAATCGGTCATCTTGACGACCATCTGTTTTGGTTGGTTTGGTTTTCTGTTGGTGACGTTGATGTCGTAGCGACCATCTGTGTAAACACCAACCACTCGTCCGCGCGTGCCTTTGTTTTTACCTTTTGTAATTCTGATTTTCATAGTTCGTTTCCCTTCAAAATTATTGTTTATGTTGATTGCATCAGGCCATGTTTTTTTAAACGCATCAAGTCAATTATCCCCCAATTCTGCAAAAAATATGACAATTTTTACATGCCGCGATAACTGTTAAACAGGGTAAGATGTGATGGTTCCTCCGAGCAATGGCATTTACTGACAGCGCTGGGAGCAGTAGCAATATAAGACACACTTGTTTGCTGCGCATAAAAAATCTTGGATGGCAAGTCTTGGCACTGCATTGATTACTCTGGCAACGTCAAGCAGTTTGGAGTCTATTCTGTATAAATACCAGCCCGTTCAATAGGTATGTAATTGTGGGTTTTTAGAAATGGCCGCCGTAGCAGTGTCGTTTTGTCGACGGCGCGTGGGCCAAGTAAAACCACAACAGGGAATTTCCCTACCGACTGCAGGATAGTTTGTTCGAGAAGATAGGCGGTTCCTTCCGACACGAAATCTTTCACACAGTGCTGGGAGCAGTTACAAACAAAGACAGAGTTGGTTGTCGTGTAAAAAAACTTGAATATCAATTACCAGTTGACAGTGATTCTTATAAAAATACAAAATTGCCACACACGTAGAGATACGAATGTTGGATTGGGTGTTTGGAAATCAAAAAGGCCAAAGACCCCAATGATTTTTTATGACCACAAAGCCCCGATGGGTACGGCTGAAATGCCTTTGCCATCCATGGTAAGATAGGTTGCCTTGTAACCCTGTGTAATAAGTGATTGCACCAGCGTACTTTCGTGCACCGTTGACAAGCACGACAGGTGTATCGGCCAAAGCGGTTCTGATATTAGCGGTTATGTGCTTTGGATACATAACAACAATATCGCCCTTTGGTGGTTAAAAGTCAACCATTGAATGGCTAATTTGTAAATAAACCCAGTTTATTCGTTAATAACACAATTTCTGTGCATATTATGGACTAAGTTGCCCTACCATATTCGCGTGTTTTAGCTTTCATAAATACATAGCAATCATATCGCCAATCTGAAAATTACAAATCCACCACCAAGTGGTTAATTTGTAAATACAGTCATTTATAAATCTACAATTATCGTGTTGTGTAGTAATCAGGCTAAAACTAACTACTACCGGTGGTACTTTTCCAACGTATGCGCTATGAATTTTTAAAAGATAAGTTTTGAGCCGCAACGCCGCCATATTTGCATTTTTTTAGCCTTCGGCATATCGCAAGAAAACCGCCGGAAAAACCGTGCATTTTTGCATTTACAATGCAAAATAACACTATCATTTTTACGATAACAAGATTTTAGTGGTCTTTTATTGCTTAAGAATAAGCTTGCGTTTCATCATTGCAATATAGCCATAAGTATATATTTAATAGAATGTTATAGCAATAATTATCATTATGAATTAAGCTGTCTATAATTGAAAACAACAAAAACAGCACGTTTTAAGTCTTGTATCTGCAAAAATATATTCATTTCCGACCGAATGTCTTTTATCTATCAACCGTTCCCGGTGCGATCTCAAAAATTTTTCGCGTCCGGAGGAACCATTTTTTATTTGCAACGACCTTCGCACCACGTTGCGACAGGTTGCGCAGAACTGCCTGCATGATTACCTAAAAAACATTTTTTTTGTGAACGGAATAACATATTCTGGGTTTTTAATTTTCATAACCACTTGTTACTTGTATAGTTACAAATTATTTAGCAAGTTGGCGGTTTGCCTCTTGAAGATGTCACAAAAAGTAGTATATTATTTGTGACAGATAATTGAGGTGTCATATGAACAAGATACGGGAACTAATTGAAAAAAAGATAACCAATATAGGGACTGGATATGTTTTTACCCGCAAAGATTTCCAAGATATTGCCTCATCCGGTTCTGCGGGGCAAATTCTGTCCCGAATGGTGAAAGATGGTGCGATTCGCCAAATAGGACGCGGAATTTTTGATTTTCCCAATACTAACCCTTCGATTGGAGGACAACTTAGTCCCGACATCGACCAGATAGCTAAGGCCATTGCCCGGAAATTCAGATGGTCTATTCTTCCGTACGAAAATTTGGCAGCAAACCTTTTGGGCTTATCGCAGCAAATTCCCGCCAAACTTACATATTTGTCTGATGGCCCAACTAAGAAGATCAGTATCAGTAATAGAGTGATTTATTTCAAACATGCTCGCCCCAAAGAAATATATGCCGATAGTTATATATCCGGGCTGGTTGTGCAGACCTTGAAATATTTTGGTAAGGACAGGATAGACGATAAAACCATTGTATATCTGAAACAAAAATTATCTCTTAATGAAAAAAAAGAACTGCTCGCAAATATTCACTATAGCACTGAATGGATATATGAAATTGTACAAAAGATTGCAAAGGATAGAATGTGAATAAAGTTGCCAGATTAAGCAGTTCAGATAGAAAGGCACTTTTCAATGAAGCTGCTGCACATATGGGAGTAAATTCTGTAATTATCGAAAAGGACGTAACCATTCACAGAAAATCTTATAAAAACCTCAAAATGTTAAAATAGATAATTTGCGCTTTTGCAAATAATATGCTACAAAACGGGCATGAATGCAAAAGACCTGCTTATTGAAAAACAAGCTGAA
>Ga0209212_1002673_pt1 | contig 24796 bp, 17 predicted proteins | sample RifGroC2_FD_183996 | JGI IMG/M metagenome (GOLD analysis project Ga0209212, IMG submission 183996) | Groundwater microbial communities from Rifle, Colorado, USA - Groundwater C2 (SPAdes) (version 2) | ecosystem: Environmental > Aquatic > Deep subsurface > Groundwater | place: Rifle, Colorado... | reverse complement strand
GACAACACTGCTGAAGGGATGATTGAAGATCCCGTAGACATCCACATGCACCTTCTCATCCTTCTCGTAAGATTCCAGAAAAAGCGGAATGCCGAAACTGTTTTTCTCCAATTTGCCCATGTTCCTGTGATATGTGTCGAGCAGCATTTCTGCGCCCTGCCGCGGCATTTGAACAGCGGAAGCAGGTCCAGCCGAAAAAAGAATCGCAACTGTAGCTATAAACAGGATAAATATCATGCAGTTTCCGGGCTTATTCATATGGTTTACTTCCCATCACCGATGAGTGTTCATGTTTATAATTTTAACAGTAAAATATTCTTCTTCATAAATATCCCCATTTCAGCCGCCGTGCTTTATCATCCGCCCTAGCCATGGCTACTTGAACTCCAACTTGTAGAAGAGATCAACGCCGCTCTCGCTGCCGGTCTGGGTTTCGATCTGCCAATGTTTGAAAAGATCGTAACGTAACCGGAACAGGTTGCTTCCGGTAAACAGTGACTTGCCGTAACTGATATAGAGTTCGGGTGTTAAATACTTGCCCACGGTGAGCACTGTCTCGGTGATGCCGGGTTGCTGCGTTGCCGGAATAGCCCCGGGAGGGGTCACCTGCAGCGGTTTGTACCCCATGGGGCTGGAGGTTCCCCCGACACCCCCCTGAATCTCCAGCGTACTCAAACCGAGGTGATTTTTTATCTGTTCCTGTAAAACCGCTCCCTGGCCGGAAGTGAGCAGTGCGCCGGCAGCCTGGGCCACGAGACTGGCTTGTTGGCCGCTGCTGCCGAGCGGATGGCCGAGGACGATATATGCCAGGACGTCAACGTCCGGCATGGCTGGCTCGGAGTATAGCTTGGTGATCGGTTTCTGGAGAGTTCCCGCAACCGTAACGCCGGCCCGCACGTCGCCAATGGTGCGCAAAGCCAGAAAATCCAGGGTCGGGTGATTAATGGGGCCGCCAGTAAAGAACAGGCGTCCGCGGACGATTTCAAGGTTTACCCCGTAGGTTCGGTAACGTCCCTTGACCACCTTGATCTCACCTTTGCTTGTTATCCTGTCGAGGCTGCTAAATGACAGGTCCATGGCCCCGCCCAACCGGGCGTCGATTCCGGCAACCTTGACAAAGACCTTTTCGCCGAGCATTACCCGGACCTGGACGTCCAATACCAGCGGAGAAGTCTTGGCGGCGGGCAGGACTCTGCCCTCCAGAATGACATCGCTGCTCGGCGTGATAGCCGTACGGTACGGCGCGCCAACTATACGCAGTTCAGGCAGATGCAGTTCGCCGCGCAAGGCGAGCTTTTGAGGCGTCCCTTCAAAGGTGAGTTTCGGCGTGCTCAGAATTTGGAGCTCGGGGAAATGTACGGTCTGAAAGTTTTCACCGCGGATGGTTCCCTGGTAACTAATCACCTGCCAACCGGACAGGGTAATCTGCGCCGTTCCCTCAATATGACCTGGTCCGGAGGCTGCTTTAAAAGAATCTATGCGGATGAGATTTTTTTCCAGGCGTGCCGCGAGCTGTACGTCCTTCAGGTGGATACCGGCTGTGGGCAGATAAGCGCCAGCCTTGGCCAACCGCAACTTACCTTTGATCTGCGGCACTTCCCAGGTTCCGCTGATGCCAAGTTCGGCGTCGAGTTCTCCGAAGCTTTCCTGGACTAATCCCGGGAACATGGCGGTGATTATCCCCTTTTCCTTGACCTGCCCGGTGAGTGATGCCCGCAGAGGTCCCCTTGGATTGACGGCAATCGGGAAACGTGCCGGAACAGGCAGTTGAAAACTGCTCCGGGCCTGGCCGTATTCAGCCATAGTGAGGGCAAGGCTGCCGGACAGTGTTTCTCCCCGCCAAGCCCATGTGCCCGTTGCCGACTTGAAGGCAAGGTTGAGCTCTCCGCCAGGCCTTTTCTGGCGCAATGTCCCGCTGGAAAGCAGGGCATTGCCGTCCAGTTCAAAGCGTTTGCCTGGGAGCAGGATCCCTTTGGCACGGCCGCTGATGCGCCCTTCAAGAACAGTATCAGGGGGAAGCCAGGTTTTGAGCAACGCCAGGTCGATCCCGCTCAATTCCGCAGTCAGCTCCCCTTTCTCAGGCATGACCAGGCGGAGCGGAGCAGATGAGGAAAAGGCCCCTTTCAATCTGCCGCCATCAGTCGTACCGAGATCCATGCCAACCCGCATGCCCTGTTCGCTGCCTTCAAAGGTTATTGTGCTCCGCTGGAAAGTTATGCTGCGGCCCTGGCTGGTGAATGTCCCGCTGCTGTCGGCGTTCCCTGCCAGGGCAAGCCGCTTCCCGGACAGAAAGTCTATTTGGACCTTGCCGCGGCTGCTTCCCGAGATGTGCATGTCCCTCAGATAGGGATTGGCTCTTGCCAGGTTCAGGCTGGCCCAGTGCGCCCGCACCTGTCCGCTCAGCGGATTAAGGGCCAGATCAGCAGCGACTTCGAGGCGCTCCGACGATCCTGCTGAGAGGGCGAGGGGGGATAGGGACATTTTACCGGCGCTGACGCTAAATGCAGCCGGAGCCGTCAGGTTCCAGGGTCCGTTGTTGTCTTTGCCTGCGAGGCGGCTGATATCTCCCCTCCAGACCCCGGCCTTGTAGCCAGCGTTCAGATTCAAACGCGCTTGGGCGTCGGCTGACCGGAGCGTTGCGTTCACGGTGTGACGCGATAGCGTTCCGCTCGCTGCAAGTGTCACGGCATTCAGCGAATAGCCGTCATGCACCACCTCCCGCAAAGAAGCGGTGATATGCATGGGATAGCCAGTGCCTTGATCCAGCCGGGCAGTCAGATTGGCGGCTGCTATTCGCGTTCCGGCGTAGGCAAACTGGCTCCCTGTGCCGGTTAGGACACCGCTGGGTTGTCCATCGTGCCAGCGCATCCACCCCTCGGCCTGGAGCGTCCCGGCCGCGCCCGGAATCAGGCGGGAAAGGTCGCTGATCCGCGCGGCCAGGGTGAGCCGCTGGTTCAGCTCCCCCGAGGCGTGCAGGTCAAAGCCTTTCCCCTTTAGCGCCAGCCGGGTTAAGGAAAGGTTGCTGCCGGCAAAGCCAGCCTGCAGCTCACCGGTTAGTGCCTGCCCGTGCAAGCGGCTTTCCAGGAGGATGCCGCTGACGCTCCCTGTAACAGGGGCCTGGCCTGCTTTAACCAGTTTTCCGGTGGCATTGAAATTTGCCAGCCCCTTCCAGGCTGGGTCAATCCTGGCCGGGTTGAGGTTCCTGCCGTTGAGCGCACCATGCAGCATAAAGCCATCGCGCCAGTTCACTTCCAGTTTTCCCTCCAGAGATCCATCAAGGACCTTGCCGGTCAACGGGGCTAGTTTCATCCCTTCGCCTGTACCAATATAGGTTGCGGAAACAGTTGCTGCCTGCCATCCCTGCGCCTGATTGGCAAGGGTGAGCTCGCCCCGATAGCTGTTCAGGGTTCCTATGAACCTGATTGTGCCGGAAAGGTCGGTCGGCACGTTTAGCTCGGGGGCGAGATCGAGATTGGTTGCCTTGACCTGTAAACTCAAAACCGGTTCCGGGGTTGTGAGCGCAAGCGATCCAGAGCCGGTAATCCGGCCTTTTTGACCTGGCCTGGTCAGTAGAAGCCGGCGCAGGTTAAAGGCGTTTTTTGTCATTCCCACATCGCCGCTTAGCTCCAGAAGCTTCCGTGTGGCTGCACTCCCTGCAATCGTTATGGATCCGATAAACGGCTCAGGGCCTGTATCTTGCCCTTTCTCTGCCTTTAGTGAGAACCGGTCCATCTCCGCTAGCGGGTGCGTCAGGGCTATGGCAAGGTCTGCCGTGAGGGCCGGTAGTTTGAAACTCGCTGAGATCTTGCCGTTGACCTGCCCGGAAGGTGATACTGCCTTGAGGTCAGCGATGGACAGGGTGCTGTCTTGCCAGTTGACGGAGCCGGCGATGGACGTCACCAGCACGGGTTGTTCCTGCAAGTGGCGATAGCTGATGTTTGTCACCTGCAAATGCGCGATCTTTCCATCAAACAGTTGTAACCTTTCGGATACCCGCGGCCAGGCCAGGTTCGGCGGTTTGTTGTCGGCAGGGGCATCGTCCTGGATCTGTACCCCGTTTATGACCAGTTCCTGTACAGCGGCTGTGCCCGTTAACAGAAGGAGCGGCTTCCAGCGCAGTTCAAGGCTGTCAAACTTGATCTTTTGCTGTGCCAGCCCGAGCTGCACCCCTTCGAGGTGCAGCTGGTCGATGATTCTCCCCTCGATTTTTTGTGCGGAGAAGCTGACCCCGCTCAGAGGGACAGCAGACGTCAGCAACCAGCGGGTGCCCTGTGGTGTTGCAACGATCCAGCCAACGCCTGCAATCATGGTTATTGCCATGATAATCGCCACGGCTGCGCCGAGGATTTTCATAGTCCGCGGTTTCACAGTTCAAACCCCACGGTGAAGTGAAAATGGATGGACGGGTTGTCCACACCGAGCGGTGTGGCCACGGAAAGGTTCAAGGCCCCTACAGGGGTATAGTAGTGCAGACCGACGCCCGCACCCTGGGCCAGGCCGATTGCGGTGAATGAATTGAAGCTGTTGCCGGCATCGTAAAAGAGGGAAACGCCCCAGTTCTTCAGTATCGCCCGCTCCAGCTCAATACTGGCGGTCAGTAGTTGTTTGCCGCCCGTGACCTTGCCGGACGCATCGCGCGGACCGAGGGATTTGTAGGAATAGCCGCGCACACTCTGGTCACCACCGGCAAAAAAGCGCAGGGAAGGGGGGATGTCGCGGAGGTGGTCGTACAGCATGGTTACCCCGGCCTTTGTGCGCGTATGCAGGGAAAGTCGCCAGGGGAGCCGCTGAAGATGGCTCCCCTCGGCCAGGATCTGAACCAGGGCCGTGTCCGAGCCGAGCAGTTGATGCGTGCCGCGCAGATCAAGTCCGTAGCGAAAACCCCGGCGGGGACGTATCGGGTTGTCATAACGATCATCGGAATAACGCAGGCCCGGCAGCAGAAGTCGTGCGGTGGATATCTGGTCACCCAAAGAATAGTCTTCATATTGGGCCCTTACATAAGCGGCGCCCAGTTTGCCTGGGCCGAAACTCCTGTTGCGAGCCAGTTCCAGGGCCAGTATCCGGCTGGAATAAACCGCGGTATCCTCTTGTTGCAGGTTCAGCTGCAGCGTCGTGGAGGTTCTGACATCCTTTGGGCTGGGGATGATATAACCGGTCACCAACCCCTGAAGCAGCTCGGCAACATACAGATTTGAATACAATTCATGTCCCTGGTGAAACATGTTCAAATCGCGGTAACGTACGGTGAAACGAGCACCGGTATCCGTGCCGTAACCTACGCCCGGGCGCACGCTTATACGAGGTCCGGCTTTCAGCTGTACGGTTACCGGAACCTTGAACTCTTCGGCATCCTGCTTTTCCGGTGTGATGATGACCTCTTTGAAACGTTCGGAGTTTGTGAAGTTCCGCTGTGTTTCGCCGAGACGGGGATAGGAAAAGACATCGCCGGACTTGTAGGTCAGATGACGGCCCAGGAAACTGTCAGGATAGTCGGGCGCCCCTTGGATATTTGTCTCGCCGAAATAATATCTCTCCCCAGTGTCCAGGATCAGTTTAAGGGTAGCTGTCGTGGCGGATTTTTCAATGCGGATTTCGTGCCGTGAAAATTCCGCATCCAGGTAGCCGAGATCCTGGGCCCGTGTTTTGAGCGCTGCCTTGGCCGCTTCGTACCTGGGATGCAGCAGCACATCCCCCTTGTGCAGGGGGAACGTTGCAACCAGCCGGTTCAGGCGCTTTTCTTCGTTGCCTGACCCGACCACGCTAACCTTGACTTCGCTCAGGCGCACCGCTTCTCCCGGAACCACCTTGACCAGCAGGCGATAACCTTCTTCGTGCGGTTCGATCGCAACCGTTACCATGGCTTTGTAATAGCCGAACGGCTCCAGTGCCGTCCTGACTATTTCATCCGTCTGCTTTGCAAAACGTTCGAGCCAAATTTTGTCCGCTGTTCCTTCGCGTACCAATCCGGCCGGAAGAACGAGCGATTCCTGCACATTTTTCAAAGCATCGCCCTCGACGCCGGAAACGATAATCTCTACCGGATCAGCGGCATACAGAGGCACTGCAAGGCAGAGCCAAAGGGTCAGGCATGCCAGAACGGCCTGGATTGTTCCGTGGCGTGAGCCGGCGTAATTATTTACGTGTATTGATGTAGAATAAGGCATAAATAATAGGTGTATTAATAAATGGTTGGAGTCAGGCATGATCCGGTTCAGATTAAGAATAAAGGGCGCATTGCAATGCGCCCTTTATTAGGTAGTTTACCACGTTTTTGAGGCACTGCTTGGCCTCCCCGGTTGCCTGTCAGGGTTTACGCTCTGCCATGCAGGCAAGGGGGGCATACACTTAGGCGTCAACAATCGCAACTAACGTGCCAGAGAAATTTATCGGGTGCTGAAAGTGCAACGGTCCGACAGTACGTGGTAAAATATAAAAAAGGCGTGCAGGCAGAAGCTGAATCCGTCAATAAAATCCGTCACGTTTAACATAACTGCCATATTTGACGGACCATGATGAGACTAAAGAGTGCCGCTGACCAAAGAGGGCTTTTCGTGATTATGGAAAATCTCGATAGCAACACACTAAAGAGGAGCGTTTTTGGGATGGTCCATAATTCCGCACAACTCATCGCCTGCCACGACTGCGACCTGCTTCAACGGGAGATTCCCCTCAAGCCGGGTTGCGCGGCCAGCTGCAGCCGTTGCGGCGCGGTACTGTACCGAAACGCCACCGATAGTATTGAACGCACACTCGCCTACACCTTGGCCGCCGCCGTTCTGTTCGTGATTGCCAACGTGTTTCCCATCTTCGCGATCGAGGTCCAGGGAGCGCACAGCGCGATCAACCTTCTGGGCGCCGTGCGTTCTCTCTGGGACCAGCAGATGCAGTTCATCTCGCTGCTGGTTTTCCTGACCACCATCCTCATCCCGGCCCTGGAGCTCATCACGATGACCTATCTACTGCTGCCGCTCAAATTCAGTCGTGTCCCTGCCGGGTACACCCACTTTCTGCGCATGATGCAGATTGTCGAACCGTGGGGCATGGTCGAGGTGTTCATGCTGGGCGTACTGGTATCGCTGGTGAAGCTCACCAGCTCGTTCAAGGTCATCCCCGGTGTCGCCCTTTGGTCATTCGGGTGTCTGACGCTCCTTTTGGCTGCGGCCGCCGCAGCGTTCAGCGCCCGCGATGTCTGGGCCCGGCTGGACAGAAAACCTGGCGAGGAGGTGGCCGCATGGCCGATATGACGCAGAGCGCCGCCGGCCAGGGGCTTTGCTCCTGCCATGTCTGCAACCTTGTGTCCAAGCGCGAACGGGCGTCGGTTGCGGCGCATTGCCCGCGCTGCGGCGCTTCCCTGCACTTCCGCAAGCCCGGCAGTGTGTCGCGCTGCTGGGCGCTGCTCATTGCCGCCTATATCCTGTATATCCCCGCAAACCTCCTGACGATCATGGAGACCGGTTCGCTCTTCAGCTATCGCAAGGACACCATCATAAGCGGCGTGGTCGAGCTTTGGAGAACAGGTTCCTGGGTGATTGCCATTATCGTTTTCATCGCCAGCGTCACGATCCCGCTGCTCAAGCTGATCTCGCTCACCCTGCTGCTCGTGACAGTGCAGCGCCGCTCCAGGTGGCACCCCAGGCAACGCACGCGCCTCTACCGGCTCGTGGAACTGGTCGGCCGCTGGTCTATGCTGGACATCTACGTGGTGACGCTGCTGGCCGCACTGGTGCAGCTTGGCTCCATGGCAACGGTCAAGGCGGGCCCCGCTGCGCTGGCCTTCGGCGCCGTCGTGGTGCTGACCATGTTCGCGTCCATGCAATTCGATCCGCGCCTGATCTGGGACCCCCTGCAGAAAGAGAGAACTCCATGACCGATACACCTCAACAGCCCGAGTTTTCCGAGATTCCCGAAGCAGTCAGCGAACCGAAACGGCGCTTTTCGGTCCAGCTGGTCTGGCTCATCCCCATTGTCGCGGCGCTCATCGGGCTTTCGCTCGGGGTCCAGGCCTTCATAAACCGTGGAGAGACCATCACCATCACCTTTAAAACCGGAGAAGATCTGGAGGTAGGCAAGACCAAGATCAAGTACAAGGACGTGCAGATCGGCGAGGTCAAGGGTCTTGCCATCGCCAAGGACCGCTCTCACGTGGTCGTGACCGCCGAATTGACGAAGGATGCCAGAGGACTTCTGGTGAAGGATACCCGGTTCTGGGTGGTGCGTGCCCGGATCTCCGGGGGCAGTGTCTCCGGTCTCGGCACGCTGATCGGCGGCTCCTACATCGGCGTAGATGCCGGCGCCTCGACCGAAAGCCGGGACGAATTTACCGGTATCGAGACGCCGCCCGCCGTTTCCCTGGACGTGCCCGGTAGCCAGTTTGTCCTGCAAGCCGCCGACGCCGGTTCGCTAGACACATCCTCGCCGGTCTTTTACCGTCGCATGCAAGTGGGACAGGTAATTGCCACCGAACTGGACCGGGACGGCAAAGGGGTCACCATAAAGGCCTTCATTCGCGCCCCGTTCGACCAGTATGTCAAGGCCAACTCCATCTTTTGGCACGCAAGCGGTGTTGACATGACTCTCAACGCCAGCGGCGTGAAGATCAACATGGAATCCATGGTCTCGCTCATTGTGGGAGGCATCTCCTTCCAAACCCCGCAAAACAGGCTTGAAGCGCCGCCTGCCCGCCCCAACAGTGTCTTTCCGCTGTTTCCCACAATGGACGAGGCCTTGAATCATGCGGAAATGGTTGAGACCTATACCCTCGTGTTCAAGGAATCGGTGCGCGGCCTTCCGGTCGGAGCACCGGTGGATCTGCGAGGCGTGACCGTGGGCGAGGTAAGTAAAATCGACGTGGCGCTTGACCCAAGGAATTCGGAAATCTCCATCCCGGTCGAGATAAAGTTGTATCCGGAGCGGCTGCGCGCACAACATCTCGACAAATCGCAGCAGGGCAAGCCCCTGGATTCCAGGGCACTGCTCGATTCGCTCGTTGCGAACGGTTTCCGTGGGGAGATCAAAAGCGGGAATCTGCTGACCGGGCAACTGTTTGTGGCGCTGGATTTCTTTCCAAAGTCGAAACCCACGAAAATCGACTGGAGCACAAGCCCGCCCAGATTTCCCACTGTTCCCGGTTCCATGGACCAGTTGCAGAAGAAGCTGATGCAGATCGCTCAGAAGATCGAAAAAATGCCGATCGAGGAGCTTGCCGGTGACGCCAGAAAGACGATCCAGTCTCTGGACGCCACTCTGAAGAGCGCTGAGAAGCTTCTGAAAAACGTGGACAGTGTAATCATTCCGGAAGCTCGCTCGGTACTTTTGGAAACGCGTCAATCGCTGGAAGATGTGCGCAGTACGTTGGGAGAGGCGCGCAAGACCCTGGGTGGCGCGAACCAGGTTCTAGCGGGCGATGCGCCGGTGCAGCTCGACCTTCGCGAAACCCTGCGGGAGGTGTCGCGTGCTGCACAGTCGCTGCGGGTGTTGAGTGATTATCTGGAGCAGCACCCGGAATCTCTGATTCGCGGCAAACAGGAGGACAAACAATGATGCGCAGTTTTTTTGTCGGGATGCAAATCGTTTGCCTGGCTGCGGCTTTGGCCGGTTGCAGCAGATCACCGCGGGTAACCTTCTACACCCTGGAGCCAGGTTCGCAGGTCGAGGCTGCTGCCGCTGACAGGGCTGCCCCGGTGGTGGTGGTCGGACCGGTCACGCTCCCCTATGTGGTGGACCGACCGCAGCTAGTGGTGCGCGTTGCCGCCAATCGCGTGGATATTCTGGAGTCGCATCGCTGGGCCGAGCCGCTCAAGAGTGAAATTCCCCGCCTCATCGCGCATAATCTGGGGCGCCTGCTCGGATCAGGCCGGGTGTCGTCTTATCTGCAGAACGCCGGCGCCGATGCGGACTACCGGGTGCTGATGGACATCCAGCGTTTCGAGTCGTCGCCTGGGGAGGTCGTCACTGTCGAAGCTGTCTGGTCCCTGCTTCGCGCCGGGGGAGGCGCTCCGAAGACCGGCCGTTTACTTGTTCGCGAGCCTGTGGGAACCGAAGGCTATGACCCCCTGGTGGCAGCCTTCGGCAAGGCGCTCCTTGCCGTGAGCGTTGATCTGGCAAGTGCGATCCGGTCCGAAGCTTCCTTGGGACATTGATCACTCTATGGTCATCCGGTTTCTTACATTCCTGACACCGTTTATGTCGGTCACGAGTTTGGTGACCAGCTCCTTTTCGGCTGCATTTCCGGCCTTGCCGCCCACCGTAACCACGCCGCGCTTTGTCTTGACCGTGGTATTGATGACACTCGTCGAACGATGGTTCAACAAGATCATATTGACCTGGGCGGTTATGGAAGCGTCATCGATCTTTTCACCGATAGTTCGGTGCGTCTTTTTCGAGGTTCGAGACACGATCATCTCATTTTTGACGTCTTTGATCCCTTCGACATCCTTGGCGTATTCAGTCGTCAATTCCTTCTGTGACTGGCTGCCGGCATCGCCTCGCAGAGTAACTATGCCGTCTTTGACAATTACCTCGGTTGATGCTGCGCTGACGCTGCGATGAAACAGTAGCGCAACTTTCACTTTGTCACGAAGCCACGCATCCGAGTTTGCGGTGGGAGCTGCACCTTTGATTTCCAGTCGGTTGTCTACACTCTTGACACCGGGGAGGCCTGCCACGGTCTCCTGGGCTAATGATTTGTGAAAGTTTTCGGAGACGATCCCCGTTAAGGTCACGGCGCCGTCCTTGGACTGGATTTTAATGTCCTCGGCCTGAAGGTAGGTCTTGAACACATAAGACTGCATGGCGGACAATTCGATGCGGCTGTCCATTTTTCCAGCGTGCACAGGCGCGCTGAAGGCCAGCAGAGCCACCGCTGCCAGCATTATAGTTACAGAATGTATAGTTTTCATTGACCTGATCCCCCTTTAGTGGATTATTTGTGTTTCTCTATCATTTTCCAGATGTTGATTCGTCATGTCGCAAGCTGTTTTGTTGCGCTTTTGCGTGGCTTACAATGTTTACGTCTGATTGTCTTGTTTTTTCAGCAGCTTCTCATTTAAAACGCCAATTATCACGAACGGTACGGTCGTAATAATTGGCAGATAGATTAACGGCACACCGAGGATCACTTTCCAAAAGGGTTGCTTTTCATAGTTGCCGCCAATTTTTACACAACCCATTTATTCTTCCTTTTACGTCATTTTAATTGCCTATAGAGATCATTCATACTGCGTGGTAATAATTCTATCCTCTCGGGTTTGCTTAAAACCACCGATAAACGCATTTTGGTAAAGGGATTCGAGTTCCGTGCGGGTGTTGTCAATGATTTTACCAGACATTCCAGGTAAATAAATGCCTGCATAAAGCGAATTAGCCGTGCTGAATTTCTCGAATGCAGCGGCATGGTTGTCGTGGGTCAGCAACCTGAGCCCTTCTAAGGCAGAGTTATAAAACTCGAGCGCATCCAGATGGATGTGCTTCTGGTTGATTCTTATGTTGTCATGTTCTGTAATGAGGATGGTGAAACCCAACTCCTTGATCAGGATATTGTTGAGCGGTTGAATAAGAACTTCTTTCAGCTGACGCCTGCTGGTTCGAGTCTCCGGTACACCCAACATGGAGCGGCAGATCCGGTCCCAGGTAAAGTACAGGTCCAGAGGCGAAAGCAGCGAACAGAAAAATATTTTTATTGCTTCGTTTGGCCAGTCAATCGCAACCTGTTTTTCATCAGCAGAAATGCTGAAGCGTCCCAAAGTCAGGATTTCCATCTTGGTATCAGGAATATTCATTGGACTCCCTCTGTAGCAGAAAACACTTTCATTGCTAATGATCTGCCAAGATCTAAAACGCAACTAACGTGCCAGAGGCGAACTGGGGATATTGCGATTGCAAGGGGCTGATTGTGCAGAGAAAAGCAGGGAGAAGGGTGTGCGGGGTAAAGGGAAAGCCATCAACGGTATCCGTCATAATTAACATAACTGCAATATATGACAGACACGTTGAGACAAAAACTGTAAATAAAAAACGATAAACCTGAATTTAATAACGGCAGATGCACGCAGATAAAAGCAGTTACATTGCCTTGCATGAGCCAATGGGTGAACAATGTTAGGCTAACATACCAATTATAGGTACTTAACTATTTAAGGTCAAAGCTACGAGCCTAAAGGGCAGGGGTGGGATTGATTGTTTTATTGACGAACTATGCCGTATTTACGCATCCGGGCGCGAAGAGTGCTTGCATTGAGACCTAGTATTATCGCGGCCCCGTTTTTCCCCTCGATACGCCAACCGGTTTTCTGGAGCACCTGGAGGACGTGATCGTGTTCCAATTCGGCAAGGGCTTTGACATCCTCCCCTGCTGATGCCTCCGGCTTCCGGAATGTATCGAAGCGGTCCAAAACCTGCAGTGCGGTCCCTTGGCTGATGATTACCGCCCGTTCGATGACACTTTCCAATTCCCGCACATTTCCGGGCCAGTGGTATTCCTGAAGGGCGTTCAGGGTGTCCTTTGACACGGTTGCTATCTTCTTGCCAATTTTAGTGTTGAATTTGGCAACAAAATGATTGACGAGAAGCGGGATGTCTTCCTTGCGCTGCCTGAGAGGCGGCATCGTGATCGGGAAGACGTTGAGCCGGTAGAACAGATCTTCCCGAAACTTGCCGCACTTGACTTCTTCTCCCAGATTCCGGTTGGTGGCTGCGATAATCCTTACATTGGTTTTTATGGTGCGAGGATTGCCAAGTCGCTCAAACTCTCCATCCTGAATAACCCGGAGCAGCTTGCATTGCAGCTCCAATGGCATCTCGCCGATTTCGTCGAGGAATATGGTGCCGCCATCGGCCAGTTCGAAGCGCCCGATCTGCTTGGTATCAGACCCGGTGAAAGCACCTCTTTCACGCCCGAATAGTTCGCTTTCCACCAGGGCCGCCGGCAGTGTCGTACAGTTGACCGTTATCAATGGTCGTCCCTTGCGGGTGCTGCTGCTGTGGATAGCACGCGCCACCACACCCTTGCCGGTACCTGTCTCGCCCAGAAGAAGAACGGTTGCATTCATGGGTGCTACCTGCTCAACCTGCGAAAATACATACGAGAGAACATTGCTTTGACCAATGATCTCGCCGAAGTTGTACTGCTGAGCGACCTCTTGCTGCAGGTAGATGTTCTCGGCCTGGAGCCGGTCTTTTAAATGTTTTATTTCCGCATAGGTACCCTGGAGAGACCCTTCCGCCTTCTTGCGCTCCTCTATCTCCTGTGTGAGCTGCATATTAGTTTTGACCAGTTCTCCCGTGCGTTCCTGTACCGTCTGCTCCAATATCTCGCTGTAATTCTTGCTTTTCTTATATAGCAACCGCACTTCCAACATGTTGTGGATGCGCGTCTTCACTTCGACCAGGTCAAATGGCTTGGCTATGAAATCTTTTGCGCCGGCTTGCAGCGCACGTAGCTTGTGGTTCGGTTGGGCGGTGATCACAAGGACCGGAAGATAGTCTTCCGTGGTGTTAGTCTTGAGGCCTTCCATCACCTGAAATCCATCCATGCCCGGCATCTGCAGGTCGAGCAGGATCAGGTCGAAGTTTTTATTGCGATGCAGCCCGCAGACCTCCTCCGGATTCATCGTTGAGGCAACTGAGGTGTAGCCGGTTTCAAGCAGCAATTGCTCAAGCAGAGTGACATTAGCCTCCCGATCGTCAACGATCAGGATGTTGGCGTTAAGAATATCGGACTCGGTAATCAGCATATTATCCCTTTTTTCCAACGATCGTTTTTGCATATTTCAATGCTATGTCCAGTGTATCCATGAACTCGTTAACCTTGATCGGTTTGGTGAGATAGCGAAAGAAGCCGGCCTCCAGGCCTTTCTCGACATCACGGGGTATGGCATTGGCACTGAGCGCAACGATCGGTACGTGTGCTGTAGCCGGGTCTTCGGACAGTAAGTGGGATAGGGCACATGTCGCAGGAACTGCTCAAGTGCCTCCAGCCCGCCTGCGGAGGCGCCTATGCCGACAATGGGGAAGAAGAGGCTCTCTTGCCGTGAAGGAGTGTTTTTGTTTGTTTGTTAGCCGGACTTTGTAATGATAGAAGCGAAATTAATCGATTTTTCATAATGTTAAGTGTATCAGCTTTCAGTTGAATGTACTAAGGGTATTTCGTAAGAAACATTATGCTTGTTGACTTCTCGGTTGAATCAGGCGCTAGCGCCTGTTAGCCAGGTGCGCTTTGTATAAAACCTGCCGCCTGTATTTAACGCCCCACAGGATAGTCCGGTAGAGGATAAGTACCTGACTTGCCCGCCCATAACCCCATCCAAAAAACAGCCCTCAGTATGTTGAGGTTCCGTCAAATACTGAGGCTGAACGAAACATTTCCCGCGATCTAATGTTAATTCCAGACAAGCTAATACCTTGTTATTAAAGAATAAATTCTTATTTAATTTTAATTGGCTTGTTGACAGGCTATTTGCGCTTATGTGCTGATCCTGGTCATCTCACCCCAAAGCGAGTTCTATTCCTTTTCGGGAAGAGGGATAAAGCGTATGAAGGGCCATGAATTTTAATATGAGGTGAAAAACGGATAGGGCTGGGTAGCAAAACGCAATCTTGGTTTTAAAGGCAGCGGGTTTCAACGAGGAAGTGGCGGACAATCATGCTTGCCACCAAATAAGTTTACAGATTGAAAAGTCCCTAAGGAGGAGACAAGTATGAACATATGCAAAGGATATTTAAAGATGTGGTCTCTGGTACTACTATTAGTCGCTTTTGTGGCCGGGTGCGCCAGCAATGGAGCAGAGGTAGGTACTGGTCCTACTGGTACTCTGGCTTCAATTTCACTAACGCCTCTGCTGGCCTCAATTCCTGTTACTGGTACCCAGCAATATTCGGTGACGGCGGTATATAGCGACGGGTCATCCAGTATCGTGACTACAGACCTCGCCACCACCTGGACTAAAGTTGAGGTGTCTGTCGTCGTCGGCAACGTCGTTGCCGCACTCTCAGCGGGCGGACCCGGTGCCGGACTCGCTACCGGTACGGCCCTGGGCACATCGACCATCACAGCCCATTATACTATTAACGGTGTCACCAAGACCGCGCCGGCCATCCTGACCGTCAGCGCCAATATATTGCTGCCGATCATCCCCGGCGCTTTCTGTCCCGCAGCCTCTGGGCCCACAATCCCCACGGCTACTTTGTCCGATCCGACCAGTGATAACCAGTTTGCGACGACCAGCACTGCTGGTGTTGCCGGCAGTGGCAAATCAATAATTGTAACCTTTAGTATGCCGATGGACTCCACCACGATCAACTCGGCCATACCCGGAGCGCTCAAAACATTTACGCTCAAGGAGACTGTAAGCGGAAACAACGTGCCTGGTACGGTCGCTATGGATATTTCAAACAAGATCGCGACCTTTAATACATCAGCAGCGCTCACAGCTGATATGCGTTATACGGTGAGCATCACTACTGCCGCCACAAGTGCCACTGGCATCGCAATTGCCTGTCCCTATGAATGGAACTTTAAGACAACGATCCCACCCCAGACAGGAGTCGCGCAGATCAATCTTGGAAAGGCCGCCTCGTTCGGGATTGCTGCTACCGCCGGAGTAGTCAACGTCGGTGCGACAACGGTTAACGGCGATGTAGTGCTGAATCCAATTGCATTTGCTATTTGTAATGGGGAAACCGTAGGTAGTGCAGGACTTATCGGTTCCTGCAACGGTTTTGCTCCTGTAATCAAGGGAACCGTAATCAGTCCTTTATACCCGGTTCCAGATACTTCACTGGGTGTCCTGAATGATCTGCGGGCGGCATATATCAGCCTTGCTCCCGCAAATCTTCCCGGTGCCACCAATATCGCGGCGGGCACAACCTTAGGTGCTCCGGCAGGGAGCGCGCTCGTGGAGGGAGACAATCTGTTCTTCCCTGGCGTCTATCAATCCGGCTCGTCGATTTTAATCACTGGCGACCTTACCCTCGACGCCTCGGGTAATCCGGATGCGGTCTTCGTCTTCCAATCATCAAGCTCAATTGGAACGGCCGCCACCGGCGCCGATCCCGCGCCACACACCCGTATCCTCCTGGTCAACGGCGCAAAGGCTTCCAATGTCTATTGGTGGGTCGGCAGTAATGCAGCAACGCTTGGAACCTATAGTGAGTTCCAGGGCAACATTCTATCTTACAGCAGTATCACGATGGAAACCGGCGCAACCTCGTGCGGCAGATTGTTTGCCGGCGCGTCCACGGATGGTGCCTTTGTCTTTGGCGATAATATCGTTTCCGTGCCGGGCAATGTTAATGCACCTGCTTCTTGTAAATAAGGAGACATGAAACATTCTGCATGAAAGCAGGTCTTGTCGGATATTCCCGTAGTACTGCACTGCGGGAATATCCCCTGACTCAAACCGAAAGCTGAGTAGAATCAATCTCCCGCAATGGCGGTTAAACAATCCCCTCTCCATGAGGGAGAGGGCTAGGGTGAGGGGGCAGAGTTGATATATATGGCATTGTTTGTCCCCTCATCCGGCCTTCGGCCACCTTCTCCCTCAGGGAGAAGGGATGGCGGTAGATCAGTTCTAATCAGGAATAAATATAACCGATCAACCGCGCTTAACGCGGTCATGAATGTCAAAGTACAGGAGGCACTACAAATGAAAATAATATTCAACAAAATATTGCCGGGTATATTGCTTGTTACCCTCGCGACCCCCGGATTTGCAGAGAACCGGCAAGGGGCGGCCACTGTTTCCCCTTTTGTCGGCGGTTATGTGCTGGATAAGGACCAACACGAGGAAAGCCGTCCGATGCTGGGGCTGCGCGCCGGTTACAATTTCACCAGGAATCTGGGAGCGGAGGCCATGTTCGGCTACAGCCTTACCGAAACCAAGCAGAATTACGGATCAAAAGAGACCGACCTGTATCGCTACGGGGTCGACATTCTGTATCATTTCATGCCGGACAGTAATTTCGTGCCGTTCATTGCAATTGGCGGTGGCGGCACCAACTTCAATACACCCAACACTCCCAGTGCAAAAAGCCACTACGCCGGTTTGGTCAATTATGGCGGCGGGGTCAAGTACTTCGTAGCCGACAATGTAGCTCTGCGGGGTGATGTGCGACACGCAGTGCTTGTCCACGATACTGGCGACAACAATTTTGAATACTCGGTCGGCCTGACCTTCCAGTTTGGCGGTGAGAAGAAGGCTGTCGCGGCTGTGTCCGGTGGGGAGAAAAAAACTGTTGCGGTGGCAGAAATCACTGAGGTCGCAGATACCACCGCGCCGACTGTGACGTTCACATCCCCTGCCAGGGGCGACAAGTCTGTGCCCGTAAGCCAGAAAGTGAACGTAGCCTTCAGTGAGGAAATGGATACGGCAACGTTCACTGGAGCAACTGTTACCTTGAAACAAGGGAAAACTCCTGTTTCAGGCAAGCTGACCCATACTGACTCTACTGTAACCTTTTCCCCGGTAAACGAATTAGAAAAAGGCAAGGACTATACCGCCACTATTACCGGGACAAAGGACTTGGCAGGCAATGTTCTGGCAAGCAGCTATGAGTGGGGATTCACCACGGGCCTGGTAGCAGATACTACCGCACCGACAGTGGCTTTCACGTCCCCTGTCAAGGACGCTACTGCAGCGCCGGTCAAGCAGAAAATCAATGTTGCCTTTAGCGAAAATATGGATCCGTCAACAATCTCCGCAGAAACATTTACCTTGAAGCAAGGAAATACAAACGTTTCAGGGAAGGTTACCTCCTCTGGGTCAAATGCAACCCTTGCCCCGATAACAAAATTAGAAAAAGGCAAGACGTATACTGCCACTATTACAGCCGGGACCAGGGACCTGTCAGGCAATGCACTGGCAAAAGACCATGTGTGGAACTTTAAAGCATATTCGGTGCCTACGGTTGTAGGGGTGCTGGCCAAACTCGAGGCTTCGCATTTCAACTTCGATAGTGTGGAGATTAACGAGAACGGCAAGACAATACTGAACCATAACGCCAAGGCTCTGAAAGCAGACCCTAAAATGGTAATCCGTATTGCCGGGTATACCTCCGCTGCCGGTACAGATGAGTATAACCAGGGTCTGAGCGAAAGAAGAGCAGAGACGGTCAAGCAATACCTCGTAAAAACAGGTGGTATTGATGCAAGTCGGATTACCACAATCGGATACGGTGAGACGAGCCCCGCAAAGTATGAAGCCGACCCTTCGGACAAACTTTCAGATGCAGCTCTCGCCAACATGAGAGTTGTTCTTGAGGTCATCGAAGAGTAAAAACTGCTTAAGATACTGGAATACAACAATGAAGCCCGCAGCCAGTTATCGGCAGCGGGCTTCTTGTTTTTCATTCATTATGATCCGTCACATTTGACGGCTTTGTTATATGCGACGGACTCCTTTGACGGCTCTCTTTTTTTCGCCTTGTTTAAAAATATTTTTATCCTGCAAAAACAGCCAGTTAACCTTGGGGGCTGCGCAGTCCTCCCATGGCACGATAGTTGTAATTACTCACCTGTACGAGCACTCACAAGTGCCACCTTCATGTAATTGCCGGGCAGTCCGCTGCCCGGACCTTTTACACGAAATAACAAACCGTTTAACAAGGAGCCGTTATGCTTGAAAAATCATTTTATTCCATGCTGCTACTGACTGCAGTCTCCATGACCTTCGGCCTCAATGAAGCCAAGGCCGCATTTTCCGCGCAGGTAGGTACCCCCAACCTGAATTTCAGCATCAGCGACTACCAGCCGGCACCGCCGAACGTGTACATCCATAGTGACAGAGGCCGTCCGTACTATGTGGAAAGAGATCGCCGGGTATACATGGAAAAGAGAAGCCATGGTAAACATTATAAAAAAGAGAAAAAACATCACGATGACCATGGTCGCAAGCACGGCCATGACAAGCATGGCCACTAGTTTATCGGCTGTCGGAGCTGCACCCGTTTTCTAGTTTTACGACCAGGGAATGGGGCACACCCAAAGTATCAAAAGGAGGAAATACATGCAGAAAAAATTATACGGACTGATTGTGCTGTCGATGCTGATGTGCTCGGTGACTTCTGCCGAAGCCCAGCTGAGTATTGGCATCGGGTTACCCAACGTTAGCATCGGCATCAACCTGCCGTTGTTCCCGCATCTCGTCCCTGTACCGGGCTATCCGGTCTACTACGCTCCAAGCGTCAATGCCAACTACTTCTTTTACGATGGCATGTACTGGGTTTACCAGGACGATAACTGGTACGCAAGCTCCTGGTACAACGGTCCATGGGGATTTGTAGAGCCAGAGGTTGTGCCGCTGTTCGTCCTGCGTATCCCGGTGCGCTACTACCAGCAACCGCCTGTTTACTTTCGTGGGTGGTACTCGAATGCACCGCCACGCTGGGGACAGCACTGGGGTCATGGCTGGGAGCAACGCAGAAGCGGATGGGACCGATGGAAGCGCAGCTCTGCTCCCGCGCCCGCCCCGCTGCCTGTCTACCAGCGCCAGTATTCCGGTGATCGGTATCCCCGGGTAGAGCAGCAGCATACGCTGAGCAACCAGAGTTACCGTTACCAGCCACGTGACAAGGTAGTCCGCCAGCACCTTAAACAGCAGGCAGGACAAAAAGCGCCCGCGGCTGCTCAGCGGAAAAGTCAGGAAGCACAGCCGGTGAGAACTCCAAGGCAACATGATATCCAGCGTTCAACACCGATCCAGCAGAACAATCCGGCTGCCCAGCAGCCGCAGCATCAGCAGAGAGGCCCGGCAGTGCAAGAGCAGAAGCGGCAGCCAGGAGCCGCACAGCATGGGCAGCAGGCGCCAAAGCCTCAACGCCAGGAGCAAGGATCACAGGACAGGAGAGAATCGCAGGAGCCCAATCGTGGCCACGGGCAAGGGCAGAATAAAGATGACGATCATGGCCGGGGCCGCGATAAATAACCGGCATTGACATCGCCCTAAGATCTCGTCATTTCAAAACATGCGGTTATGACGAGATCTTGGGGCGTTAGATTTTATGTCCGCTCTTCGCCAAGCGCCCAAGGTGATGGTAAGCTATAGATAATAACCATGACGGAATCCACTGACCGAAGCCTGATCGAAGGAGTATTCATGCAAACATTGATCGATCTTTTCGGAACGTTCGAAGCGCTGGGTGATAAATCTGCTTTTGTGAACCGCACCGGCATACGCCGGCTCGTGGTTTCCTATGGGCAATTACACGCTCTTGCTCTGAAGATGGCCAACCTCCTGGCGCAAAGCGGTGTGGCAGCCGGGGACAGGGTCCTTATCTGGGGGCCCAATTCTTCCTGGTGGGCAATAGCTTATTGGGGCATCATCATCCGTGGTGCGATTGCCGTCCCGGTGGACTTCATGTCCGACCTGGCACGTGCGGATTCCATCCGCAGCCTGACAAATGCCAAAGTCGTCCTGCAAAGCCGCTTCAAAGCGGAGCGGATGACCATAGCCGGTTCGATGCTGCTGGAAGACCTGCAGTTCCTGCTCGAAGACATTTTACCGATCAGCGAGCTTGCACCTGCCGCACCAGGAGATACGGCGCAGCTCATCTATACTTCAGGTACGACCGGCAATCCGAAAGGGGTTATCCTCACCCACAAAAACCTGATTGCCAACATGACCCAGATTAACCAACAGGTACCGATCATCACCTCCAGTTTCAACTTTCTCTCCCTGCTTCCGCTTTCCCATATGTTCGAGCAGATGGGCGGTTTTTTCACACCGCTTTACCGCGGCGCGGCTATCGTGTATCTGCGCACTCTCAAGCCCTCCGCGATCATGGAAGCGCTGCGGGAGGAGGACATCTACGTCATCATGTCCGTTCCTCGTCTCATGCAGCTGCTTAAAACTACCATTGAGCGTGAACTTGAGGAAAAACACCTCTCAGGACTGTTTCGTAGTCTGTCTCAGTTAGCAGCAAAGCTTCCGCAAGGGGCACGGCGACACCTCTTTTTTCCGGTACAGGATAAGTTCGGCGACAATTTTACCGTCTTCGTTTCAGGTGGCGCCCCTCTGGATCCTGATGTTTTCAATTTCTGGAGCAGCATGGGCTTTACGGTTCTGGAGGGGTATGGACTGACCGAAACCTCGCCCGTGCTCTGTGTCAACACCATGGAGCGCCAAGTGGCTGGTTCTGTCGGTCCGCCGCTGCCCGGGGTTCATCTGAAGATCGAGGGGAAGGAAATCCTGGCGCGCGGTGATAACGTCTTTCCCGGCTATTACCAGAACGAGCAGGCGAGCCGTGCGGCCTTCACGGAGGATGGCTGGTTTCGCACCGGCGATATTGGAGAGATAGGCCCGGATGGCTGGCTGGTGATCAAGGGAAGGGAAAAGGAGCTGATCGTCACCGGATCCGGGGTCAATGTTTATCCCGACGAACTGGAAGCGGTGCTGAACAAGATCGCCGGGGTGAAGGAGTCGTGCGTCATCGGCGTCGAGCGGGGAGGGGGGGAAGAGGTGCATGCCGTCCTGCTCCTGGATGGAAGCGGCGCAGCCCCTGAAGAGATCATCAGCCAGGCGAACAGCAGGCTGGATGCGTTGCACCGGATTACCGGCTACTCCCTTTGGAACGAGCCGGAATTTCCCAAGACCACAACACTCAAGATAAAAAAATTCGCGGTTAAAGAGGAGCTTAAAAAGGGACCTGAGGGTGGTGATGCAAGCGTCAGCAAGGACAGCCTGCTCAACCTGCTCGCCAAGGTGACTGGAACTGCCGTAGCGCAGATCCGCGAGGACTCTCTGATCGTAACCGATCTAGGGCTTACCTCCATCGACCGGGTTGAATTGGTCAGTTTTCTGGAACAGGAATACCGCCTCGATGTCGAGGACTCCCAGATTGGCCCGCAGACTAAAGTCTCGGACCTGCGCCAGATCATAGCAAAGCGGGAAAAGCTGACACAGCGCAACCATTTCCGTTTCTGGACTAATAATCAGTTTTTCAAAGAGTTGCGATTGACTTGGGACGCCGTAATCCACGCGCCATTATTTCGCAGCTTCGCCACGCTCGAAGTGCTGGGAGTTGATAAGCTTGAAAACCTGCAAGGACCGGTTTTTTTCGTTGCCAACCATCTAAGCTACTTTGACCAGCCTTCCATCATGTGTGCTCTTCCACCGCAGATTCGCTATAAAACCGCTACCGCTGCCTGGGAAGAGTTCTTTTTCGGAGATCACCATGGGATCAATCGTATCTTGAGGCGTTTAAGCTACGAGTACGGCACCGTACTGTTTAATCTGTTTCCTTTGCCCCAGACTCGTGGTTTCAGCGGCTCGCTTAAATACATGGGAAGGCTCGCCGATGCCGGCATCAACATCCTGATCTTCCCTGAAGGCGGGCATTCCAAAGACGGCAAGATGCAGCCTTTCCAGTTGGGACTGGGCATCATGGTCAAGGAATTGGGAATTCCGGTAGTGCCGATAAAGATCAGCGGAACCAATCAGGTGCTGCCACCCACGGCAAGATTTCCGAAACAAGGCAAGGTAACGGTAACCTTCGGAGAACCATTGCGGTTTCGCTACGAGGAACCGGCCGAGATCGTTGAAAGAACGCGTCGGGCTGTGGAAAGCCTATGAGCACCACTCTCATCCTGAATAATTCTACCGCTATCTCGCTGCCTTACCGCCGCTACGCCCTGGGACTCCTTCTGGCGGTGAACATGCTTAATTACATCGACCGGCAGGTGCTCTTCGCGGTCTTTCCCCTGATCAAGATCGATCTGCGTCTCTCCGATACGGCTCTCGGGTTTCTCGGGAGTGTCTTCATGCTCAGTTACCTGCTGTTTGCCCCGCTCTTCGGCTGGCTCGGCGACCACTGGAGCCGGACCAGGCTTGCTTCCGGAGGCTTGGTCGTGTGGAGTCTGGCCACAACCCTGGCTGGCTTTGCCCCCGGCTACAGGACCCTGCTGGCTGCCCGTGCCACCGTCGGGGTCGGTGAGGCCAGTTTCGGCACGGTATCGCCCGGGCTCATCTCCGATTTTTTCCCAAAGGAGCAAAGAGGCAGGATCCTTGCCTGGTTCTATGTCGCCATTCCGGTTGGCAGTGCGCTGGGTTATCTACTTGGAGGTGTGCTGGGTCAAAACTATGGCTGGCACGCCGCTTTTCTGCTGGTCGGGTTGCCGGGCCTGCTGTTGGCCATTCCTATTGCCCTTTTGCGCACCCCCCCTCGCGGCGGCGACAACGCATCACCGCGTGCCATATTTAAAGGTAAGGTATCAGCAGGATATGCCGCACTGTTCAGAAACCGTTCGTTTGTTTACAATACACTCGCCATGGCGGCGATGACCTTTTCCATTGGCGGCCTATCCCAATGGATTCCCTCGTTCCTGTACCGCGTCCACTCCCTTGACGTTGCCAAGGGGAACACGCTGTTCGGGGCGACCACTGTTCTGGCGGGGATACTGGGCACCTTGGCCGGCGGCTGGCTCGGCGACCATTGGCAAAAGAGCAACGGCAAGGGGTATCTGCTCGTATCCGGCTGGGGGTTCCTGATCGGTACCCCTTTTGCCGCCTGGGCCATTCTTGCTCCCGGTTTGGCCGGCTGCATGACCGCTATTTTTATTGCCGAGTTTTTTCTCTTTCTCAACACCGGTCCGCTTAATACCGTCCTCATCAACGTCACCAATCCGTCTGTACGCGCCATGGCCTTTGCGGTCAACATCTTCTTCATCCATGCCTTGGGAGATGCAGTTTCCCCCTCGATCCTCGGCTGGCTGTCCGACCAGTGGGGTTTACGCAATGCCCTCCTGATCACACCGCTGGCCATGGTGCTGGCCGGCCTGCTCTGTTTCGTCAGCGCCAGGTTCGTGGTGCAGGACATGGCTCGTGTCGAGGAACGATGATTTGCGGACAATTAAAAACCCTTCCAATACAAGGAGTTTAGTCATGAAATATACTCTAATGCTTTTACTGTCCAGCGGCCTGTTCCTTGTCTGCTCGTGCACAATTTACGACGCCAAGCCATCATCCCCAGCGCAACCTAAACCGCTGGTTATGCCGGTCGGAAAAAACTGGCAGGTAATCGAGGAGGCCCCGAAATTAAGCGACGAACGGGGACGACTTCCCTTTCAGACGGAGCAGTCCGTTCAGCCGGAGGGGGCAAAACCTGTATCGCCTGCGGAGAACCGCACGATCGAAATGTCGCGTTGACCGGCGATCACGCGTTTGTTTAAAAATTGAGCATTTTTGGGGTTTTTATTGAGTTAGAAGGAGGAATCATCATGATGCGCCTGAAATTGCTGCTTATCGCCTGCCTCGTACTGTTGCCGCTGCCAAGCCTTGCGGCAGATGCCGGCTATGGCTACCCGATCCCCGGATCAAATGAAGCCACCATCCTCGGGACACCGGCAAGCCTTATGCCAGTGTTTTCCGCTCAGATGAGCACCCGGCAGCTCGTACTCGATGTCATACCGGATCGAATAAAACCGCCGATCTTTTTTTACGATAAAGGGCTGCGCAGTACCTTCGCCTATCAGGATAAGAAGGCGCCGCTGGTCTTTCTGATCGCCGGCGCCGGCGCAGGCGATCGTTCTGCCAAGCTTATGACCATGATGAGGGCACTGCACCAGGCCGGCTTCCATGTCATTACCCTGCCGTCGCCTTCCCATGCCAATTTTATCATCTCCGCCTCCCAAAGTAGAATCCCCGGTGACCTGACCGAGGATGCAGCTGACCTGTACCGAGCCATGGAGGTAGCCTGGAATCAGGTTGAGGGTGATATAGAGGTATCCTCCTTCCACCTGTGCGGCTACAGCCTGGGAGCCAGCCAGGCCGCCTTTGTGGCGAAGCTGGACGAGGAGCGGCGGGGG
>Ga0209212_1002671_pt1 | contig 24797 bp, 26 predicted proteins | sample RifGroC2_FD_183996 | JGI IMG/M metagenome (GOLD analysis project Ga0209212, IMG submission 183996) | Groundwater microbial communities from Rifle, Colorado, USA - Groundwater C2 (SPAdes) (version 2) | ecosystem: Environmental > Aquatic > Deep subsurface > Groundwater | place: Rifle, Colorado... | reverse complement strand
TCTATATCGGGGGCTAAAGAGATTCCACGAAACTAGCGGCTCAAACAATCCATGAGCACCGTCGTAGGTGATGCGGCTGGGCGGTGGCCTATGCGCCTCTACAGAACATTGTGGCTTTTCGCAAGCCTCATCTCTTTTGGTCCGAGTAGTGCCGCGTTTCCTGCCAGCCAAGCAGAAGAGCAACTCCTGATCGCTTATGGCTCTGTGAGTGAAACCAGTGTGCCTCTTTGGCTCGGGATCGAAAGGGGTTTCTTCAAAAAGCAGGGTATAGGGGCAAGAATGGTGCAGGTCAGCGGGGGGCCGCTTATCATGGCTGCTCTGGCCTCTGGCGATGTGCAAGTAGCCTCGGCCGCTGTCTCTAGTGTCCTGAGCGCCGCTTCGGGGGGGCTGAAGATAAGCTGTGTGGCCTCTCCCAACAGCAAGATTCTACGTAATCTGATGGTGCGGCCGGAGATCAGGGGTTTGGCGGAACTCCGCGACAAAGTGTTCGGAGTACAGAGCATCGGGGGAGGCAACTGGCTGCAAACCATGATTGTTTTGGATCATCTCGGTCTGGACCCGGACAGGCACCAGCTGAAATTGCGGGTGATCGGGAATGAGGCGACGATTGCACAGGCTCTCATGAAGAAGAACATTGACGCCGCGGTTCTGACCTATAGCTTTAGCGAGACCTTGAAGAGGGCGGGCTTCCGCTCATTGGCGGACGCGGGGGAATTTGGCGTGCCCTTCCACTCTGGGGTGATCTGCGCCCAAAGGGATGTAATCGCGAGTTCTCCGGAGCTTATTCTGCGCCTGCTCAAGGGCGTGATCGAAGCGGTGACTTTTATTCATGACCCGAGAAACATGCAGGATGTAATGGAGAGCTTAAAAAAGCATCTCCGACTGAGCAGGACGGAAGACGCCGAAGCGTCTTATAAGCTGTTGCGTCTTATGACCACGGTTGATATCGGCCCCAATCCAGAAGCGTTCAAAAGCGCACAGAAGATTTTGCTGCGTCTCAACCCGAAGATTGGACAGGTGGAGCTGGAGCGAATCGTCGACGGGAGCCTGGTGCGAAGCCTGGAGGAGAGCGGGTTTTTACCTCAGATGAGAAAAAGAATGGGGTCTTATCTGCGGCCTTAGCGAAAGGGAACCGAGCATGCGCGGTGGGCAGGCGCTCCTGAAGATTATGGAGCGGGCAGGAATCGACTACATCTTTTCATCACCGGGATCGGAGTGGCCTCCGGTTTGGGATGCCCTTGCTGAGGCTACCTCTCAGGGAGCAAGCAAGCCGAAATACATCAACTGTCGCCATGAGGCGCTCGCCGTTGCCATGGCAGCGAGCTACACCAAGGTAAGCGGCAAGCCTCAGGTCGTGCTGCTGCATGCTTCGGTCGGACCTCTCAACGCCGCCATGTTCCTGCGCGCCGCTTACCAGGAGCGGGTTCCCATGGTTGTGTGTGCTGGGGAATCAGTGGCTTATGGCGAGGACGGTCGCTTGGCTGACCCCGGTGGCCAGTGGCTTCATTCCCTTTCCGATATCGGGGGTCCAGCCGGTCTTCTCAAGCGATGCGTGAAGTGGAGTGATCGGATATCTTCTTCTTCAATACTCGTCTCTACGATGGAGCGGGCGATTCGAATTGCCGAGGAGCCGCCGCCCGGGCCGGTGCTTCTGGGTGTCCCATTTGAATGGATGATGGAGGAAGTTTGCCTATCCGATTTTCACAGATCTAACCAGGCCGTGCGCGCCCTGGAGCTGGATGAGAGAGCCCTGGAGGAGGCCTTAGGACTCCTTGCCGATGCAAAAAACCCCGTCGTGGTCACCGAATACCTGGGTCGAGATATCAACGCCGTAAATCGCCTCGTTGAACTTTGTGAACTGCTGGCAATTCCCGTTATGGAGTCCCACGGGGCGGCCTTCCTGAACTTCCCGCGGTCGCACCCTCTCTATCTGCCTTATGATCCGGCGCGCTTAGAGGCGGCGGATCTAGTCCTTATAGCCGAGGCCGTCTCTCCTTGGTATCCGGCAGGTAAGGGACCAAAATCCGACACTCGAGTGCTTCTTATCGCGGAAGAGTTTCCCAACTCGCGGCTGCCCTTCTGGGGATATGAGGTGGACCTGGCGTTAATTGCCCGGCCGGCAGTCACTCTGGCAAGGCTCGTAGAGCGCATGCGGGGCTCGAAACGGTTCGCCGGGAATCGGGCTGCCTATCAAGAGCGCTTGGCGCGAATTCAACGGGAGCACGGCCATCGGGAAAGCGCCTTACGTGACGAAGCGGAAAAACATGCGGATGAGGTTCCGATCGATCCGCGCTGGCTCTGTCGCGTGCTTGACCGATGCATTCCCGCGGATGCGATGATTGTGCAGGAAACGACCATCTACCGGACGCTGATCCAGGAGATGATCCGCCGGACTCAGCCGATGTCGTATATTGCGCGGCTTACGGGCGGGTTGGGAGTAGGACTCAGTTATGCGTTGGGCGCAAAGCTGGCGATCAAGGATCGACCCGTCTTTGCGCTGGTGGGAGACGGGGCCTTTCACTATAACCCGGTGGTGGCTTGCCTAGGACTGGCTCAAGAGTATGGGCTGCCGATTATTATCGTGCTGTTCGACAATCAGCGCTACCTCTCTATGGAGAGAAGCTTGCTCAAGTATTTCCCGGACGGGAGCGCGAAGAGAACCGGAATTCACTATGGGGGCCCGATCAGCCCGAATCCGGACTATCGTCTGCTCGCTCATACCTATGGAGGTCATGGGGTTAGAGTGGTGGAGCCCAAAGAGCTTCAACCCGCTATAGAACAAGCGGTGGAACACGCCGCGCACGGAAAGTTCGCTCTGGTCGATGTCGTTCTAAGCGACTATGCATCGCGCTGAAGAGGCTCCGTGGGCGGCGCATAGTTTGTCCCTTGACAAAGCTCCGTTGAATCTGATGAGGTCTGCCATGATGTTATTACCGCTTCGCAGTTATGCAACTCTCGCCGTTATTGCCATAGCCTTTCTGGTCTTCCACATAGCGGCGCCATCCTCGCTCTCCGCGGAGAAGGTGACCGTTTTGTACAGCAACGCAACTTTTACCGGCACCGCCCTGTTCGTGGCCAAGGATGCGGGACTCTGCAAACAAAAGGGGCTAGAGCTTGAATTGGTTCTCGGCGGTGGCTCCGCGCCTACGGTCAGCGCCGTCGTGGGCGGGCATGTCCAATTTGTTCAAGTCTCAGCGTCCTCCCTCCTCAATGCGGCGCTGCAGGGCGGCCCGGTCGTTATCGTGGCCAAGGTTATGGGGCCTCCCGCCTATAAACTTGTCGGCGGCATGTCCATAAGAAAAATCGAGGACCTCAAGGGGAAAAAGATCGGGGTCAACAGGTTTGGCGGCGCGCCAGACTTCCTGCTCCGTTACGTTCTGGCAAAGAGCGGGCTGGATATTCAAAAGGATGTGACGATTCTTCAGACGGGCGATCCGGCGGCCAGACTGCTATCCCTGTTCAGCGGTGCCTTGGGTGCCGCGATGCTTCTCGTGCCCGAGGAAAAAGTGGCGGTGGAGAAAGGCTACCCCGTTATTATTGATTTTGGCAAACTGGAGTTGCCCCTTGTCAACGTCGTGCTCGGAGCCCACAAAAAATTCGCCGAGAATAATCCGGCCTTGATGAAGACCTTCCTCGGTTGCTACTGGGAGGGCGTCACAAGGGCAAAGGCGGAGCCTGAGTTTACCAAAAAATCCCTGGCCCGATGGACTCGAGTAAGCGACCCCTCTCTGCTCGATTACATCTACGAATCCTGGCGCGCGGACTATGCGCCGCAGACCCTTAGGGTGGAGAGTAGAGAGCTCGATCTCCTGCTTGGGCCGGGCCCGAAGCCGGGCAGCAAGCAAGACGCTTCTCAATTCCTCGATATGCGTTATCTCCCTTAAGGAGAAGCATTTTTCCGGAGGGTACAAATGAATTTGCGCCAAGAAGCCTTTCCGACCTATCGCGATCTTAGGGAGTGGCTGGACCAGGTGGAGAAACTGGGCGAGCTCAAGGTCGTGCGCGGGGCCCATTGGGATCTTGAAATGGGCGGGCTTGCAGAGATCGTCGCGCGCGAGGCTAAAGGAGTCGCGCCGGCCCTGCTGTTTGACGAGATCGGGGGTCTGCCGCGGGGACATCGCGCGCTCTTCGGTCAGCTCGATTCCGTGCGACGTCTCGCATTGACGCTCGGTCTGTCCCTGGATCAGCCTCAAAGAGTCGCCTTAGTCAGGGCCTGCAGGGACAAATTGAATTCCATGGAGTTGTTGCCTCCCCGTCACGTGGAGCGAGGGAAGGTCCTGGAAAATGTGGATGAGGGAGACAAAATCGATCTGTTTCAGTTCCCCGCGCCCAAGCACCACGAGAAGGATGGCGGCAGATATATCGGAACGGCCCATTGTGTAATCACGCAGGATCCGGACGAAGGCTGGGTCAATCTGGGTACCTATCGCTGCATGGTCATGAGCAAAAACACGGTGGGGCTCCACATGAGCCCTGGCAGGCATGGACGCACCATGCGGGATAAATTCTTCGAGCGCTCGCAGCCCTTAAAAGTGGCTATCGCTGTGGGCGTTGACCCGGCTCTTTTTCTCGCGAGCACCATGGCTGTCCCAGCGGGGGTGTCGGAATACGAGTTTGCCGGCGGCTTGAAAGGAAGCCCGATTGAGGTCTTGGAAGGGCCCTACACCAAGTTGCCGATACCTGCCCACGCAGAGATTGTCATCGAAGGGGAGTGCTTCCCTGAGGAGAGGCAAGAGGAGGGGCCTTTTGGTGAATGGGCGGGCTATTATGCCAACAACGGCTTGACGCCTGTGCGCGAGCCGGTGGTCCACGTCAAGACGTTATTGTATCGCAACAATCCGATCTTGACCTGCGCTCAGCCCGCGAGGCCGCCGGGTTATCATTTTGCTTTCTCGGTATTTCGCTCAGCGATGATATGGGACGAGATCGAAAAGGCCGGTGTCCCCGATGTTCGGGGAGTATGGTGCCACGAGGCGGGGGCCAGCAGGCTTTTTAATGCGGTCTCCATCAAACAGCGCTACCCAGGCCATTCCCGGCAGGCCGGCATGATCGCTTCGCAGTGCGCCTCCGGCGTTTACGTCGGCAGATACACGGTGGTGGTCGATGATGACATCGATGTGACCGACCTGGCCGACGTCGTCTGGGCGATTGCCACGCGCGCAGATCCTCAGAGCGCCATAGAGATCATCCGTCGCTGCCGGAGCAGCTCCGCCGATCCGGCCATTTCCCCGGACCAGAAAGGTTCCGGCTCTAATCCGGCGGCTATGTTCACTTCCAAGGCGGTTATTGATGCCTGCTGGCCCTATGAGTGGAAGGACCGTGCTTACCCGGTTGTAGAAGTAAGCTCTGAACTGCGCCAGCAACTCCTATCAAAATGGGCTGGGGAGTTTAAGGAGATAATTTAGGAGAGATGTAGTGGTGGCCGCCGTCAACAAACCGGTAACAAATTTGCTATCCCTCCGTAGCAAAAATGCTGCGCCCCTTTGTTTTTTCATCACCCGCATAGATTTGAGTCTGAGAAGCTTCTCTATACATGTCGATAGCTTACGAGACCACGTTCTTACAGCTAGTCCTGGCATAGGTATTGCGCTATACGGCAGATAAGGGGGGAGCAGTGCGCAAACTCATTGCAAACCTTGCCGCGCTTGTCTTAGTTTCGCTTCTTGCTCATACGGCGTCTGCGCAGCAGGCAAAAAAAGTTCCCCGGGTGGGGTATCTATTGTCCGGCTCCGCGCCATCTCCCGCGCCGGCGCGGCCAATTTCCACCGTTGAGACTTTCCGTCAAGGTTTGCGAGAGCTGGGCTACGTCGAGGGAAAAAACATCATCGTCGAGTACCGCGCCGCGGAGGGTAAGTTTGAGCGGCTTCCCGACCTTGCAGCCGAGTTGGTCCGCCTTAAGGTCGATGTCATCGTGACGGGGGGAACGCCGTCAATCCGCGCCGCCCAACACGCAACCAACACAATTCCAATCGTCATGGCCAATGTCGGCGATCCGATTGCGCAGGGATTCGTCGCTAGCCTCGCGCGTCCTGGAGGAAATATCACAGGGTTCACGATCCTTTCCCCGGAATTAAGCACAAAACGGCTTGAGTTGCTTAAGGAGGTGTCCCCTAAGATCCGCCGCGTGGCCGTCTTCCAGAATGCGGCGCAACACAGTCTGACAATGAAGGAGGTGGAGAAGGCAGCCAAGTTATTGCGTGTTCAACTACAAGTGTTGGAGGTGCGGGGTCGTAATGACTTGGATATGGCATTTGAGGCGGTGACGCGTGAGCGAGCAGATGCGCTCATTACTCTGGCTAACACCTCCCTCCGCATGAATGCCCGCACGCGGATTCGGATTGTCGAATTCACGTTGAAGCACCGGCTCCCTTCAATGTACGAGGGGAGCGAGTACGTAGAGACCGGCGGCCTCATGTCTTATGGGCCGGATGAAATGGCTAACGTCCGCCGTGCCGCCGTGTACGTCGACAAAATCCTAAAGGGCACCAAACCCGCCGACCTTCCCGTGGAGCAGCCGATGAAGTTTGAGTTGGTCATCAACCTGAAAGCGGCGAAGCAGATCGGCGTGACGATTCCGCAGTCGGTGCTGTACCGGGCGGACAAGGTGATCAGATAAATTTTGGATTTTTGAATGGCGATTTCGGAGGGAGGAGAAGATCAACGCACAGGGAAGCTGTCAGCAGTGAATTATCGCACAGGTGGAGAATTGGGCCATCTAGCGATGCTTGGTTTTTGGCTTCCGGGAAAAGAGCCATAAAGGGAGAAGGACCGCAATAAGAGCGGCGATAGCTGCCATTAGGATGAGTTCCATGGATTAGTCCTCCTTGGACAGATAAATCGCCAACAAGATGGAGCAAATTGCAATGCTCAAAACCACAACGCCGATGCCATACGTCGCGGCTGTTAGCTTCTCAGCGAATATTCCTTGTGCCATTGTTGCGAGCAAGAGGCCGACTCCTAGTTTCTCGGCAACGTCAGCCGTTCTTTTTCTTTGCCCCTTGTCCACCCAACAAGCATACCAACGAACGACTATACAGCGCAACCGACATACGCTTAAAACGTCCAGCCGACATCAAGACCAAATCCTGAAAGGAACCAAGCCTGGTGATCTCCCTGTGAAGCAGCCCATCAAGTTTGAGCTGGTGATCAACCTGAAAGCGGCGAAGCAGATCGGCGTGACGATTCCGCCCAACGTGCTGGCGCGGGCTGACAAGGTGATCAAATGACAGAGGCGTTAGGCGAGAGGCGTAAGGCGCGAGGCTCCGCCGGATCAGAAAGGCTCCGGCTCCAATCCAAGCGCTGTCTTTACTTCCAAGGCGGTTATTGATGCCTGTTGGCCTTATGATATGAATGGAAGGAGCGGGCATACCCGGTGATTGAAGTAAGCTCCGAACTGCGTCGGCAACTGCTATCGAAATGGGCTGGGGAGTTTAAGGAGATATTTTAAGTATGAGCAAGCGAACTCCTATGAGATTGCGGGCTTTTACCTGCACAGTCCTTGTTATCCTAGCCGTCGGAGCAGTCCCCACTGTCCGTGCCGAGGAGAAGGTCCTCATCGCCTATGGTGGACAAAATGAGACCGTTGGGCCCATGTGGGTCGCGGTGGACAAGGGTCTTTTCAAAAAACACGGCCTTGAAGTCAGGATGCTCCAGATGCGCAGCGGCCAATTCAATATAGCTGCCTTGATGTCAGGCGATGTCCAGGCCATGTGGCCTGCCGTTTCCTCGGTCCTCAGCGGAGTCTCCGGAGGGGCAAAGATCAGCTGTGTTGCGTCTCCTTTTAATAGGATAGCGCGTGAGTTGATCGTGCGTAAGGAGATCGATTCGCTCGCGGGCCTGCGGGATAAAGTTTTTGGGGTGCAGAGCATCGGTGGAGGATTCTGGTTGCAGACGATGATTGTTTTGGATCGGCTAGGCTTGGATCCGGACAAGCACGGGTTGAAGATGCGGGTTATCGGCGACGAGCCGACGATTCTCCAGGCGCTTCTCGCCTTGAATATTGACGCAGCCGTTATCACAATCGCTTCCGCCGGGGTGGCAAAAAGGGCGGGCTTTCGTTCTTTAGTGAACACGGCAGAGCTTCGGGTCCCTTACCAGGGAGTAGGCATCTGTACGCGGAGCGATCTGATTGCCAATTCTCCGGATCTCATCCTGCGCCTGGTGAAAGGGATGGTTGACGGGGTCGCCTTCATTCAGGAGCCGCGCAACAAGCGGGACGTGATGGGGGTCCTGAAGAAAAACCTTCGGCTGAGCACTGACGGGGACGCCGAGACGTCCTACAATTCGTTGCGCTTGGTGGCGAGCCTTGATGTGGCCCCGGATCCGGAGGCGTGGAGAAATATTCAAAGGTTCGTCTCTCGAGTTAGCCCTAAGGTTGCACAGTTAGACATCCATCAGATCGTCAACGGCAGTTTTGTGAAGAGCCTGGAAGAAACTGGCTTCTTGCCTGAGGCGAGAAAAAGGCTGGGACTTTGAATTCCGAGAGTTTTCAGTTGTGAGTTTTAAAAAAACTAAAAACTCCAGACCTATCGCATCGGAGGGCTGATCATGCATGGCGGCAAGGCGCTCGTAAAGGTTTTTGAGCGGGCGGGAATCGACTACATCTTTTGCTCTCCCGGCACCGAGTGGCCTCCGGTGTGGGAGGCCCTAGCAGGGCTCAAAGAGCGGGGAGTGGACAGGCCGAAGTATATTAACTGCCGGCATGAAGCGCTGGCTGTCGCCATGGCATCGGGCTACACCAAGGTGACTGGCAGACCGCAGGCGGTCTTGCTCCATGCTACGGCGGGGCCTCTGAACGCGGCCATGTTTCTGCGCGCTGCTTATCAGGAGCGCGTACCCATGGTTATTTGCTGCGGCGAAACCGCCGGCTTTGGGGAGGAGTCGCGGCTGCCGGACCCGGGGAATCAGTGGATTCATGACCTTACGGACATCGGCGGACCCGCTGAGCTTCTTCGGCGTTGCGTCAAGTGGAGCGACCGCGTCACTTCGTCAACGATCCTTGTCCAAAGCCTGGAGCGGGCCATGCAAATTGCCGTGGAGCCTCCAGCCGGGCCGGTGCTGCTGGGGGTGCCGTTTGAGTGCATGCTGGATGAAGTCTCTCTGCCCGAGGATAACAGGCCAAATCGGGTGGCGCGCCCCTTTGCCATCGATGAGCCGGCGATCCAAGAGGCTGTTGGCATGCTCTTACGTGCCCAGCGTCCCGTGCTCGTAACGGAGCATGTAGGCCGGGATGCGTCGGTCGTGGGTCCTCTCGTTGAACTGTGCGAGTCGTTGGCCATTCCGGTTATGGAATCCTTCCGGCCTGCGTTTTTGAACTTCCCACGCAGTCACCCTTTGTACCTTCCTTATGATCCTCGTCGCATTGAGTCCGCCGACCTGGTGCTGATCGCCGACGCAGTCACTCCCTGGTATCCAGTGAGCAAGGGACCGAAAGCCGACGTCAAGGTCGTTTTCCTGGGCGACGAATATCCCTATTCCCGGCTCCCTTTCTGGGGGTACAAAGTAGACCTGGCGTTGATTGCCCCGCCGGCGGCGACGTTGGCGAGGCTGCTCAGCTGCATCAAGGCATCAGAGGGGTTCGTCGGAAACCGGCCGGCTTATGAGGAACGGTCCCGTCGCATCCGGGAAGAACATGACAAGCAGGTGGCGGCGATGCAGCGGGAAGCAGTAGAGCACAAGAATGATGCCCCGGTGGATCCACGTTGGCTCTGCCAGGCGCTCAACGAATCGATTCCGGCGAACGCGGTTATCGTGGAAGAGACCACGGTCCATCGGACCTTGATTCAGAATATGATTCCCCGCACAGAGCCGATGTCGTACATTGCTCGTGTGACCGGAGGGTTGGGGGTAAGCTTGGGTTACGCGCTGGGCGCGAAGCTGGCCATGAAAGAACGGCCTGTCTTCGTGCTCATTGGCGACGGGGGCTTTCACTACAATCCGGTGCCGTCATGCTTAGGGTTGGCTCAGGAATATGAGCTTCCGATCATCGTGGTCGTGTTTAATAATCAGCGCTATCTTTCCATGGAAAGGGGCCTCCTTAAATATTATCCGGACGGCGTTTCGAAAAAGACCGGGGTTCACTTCGGCGGCCCCATCTTGCCAAATCCCGACTACCGTCTGTATGCGGACATCTATGGGGGGTACGGGGTCAGGGTGACAGATCCCAAAGATATTCAACCGGCAATAGCGCAAGCATTGGAGCATGTTGCGCGGGGAAGGCTAGCTTTGGTTGACGTCGTCCTCAGCGACTATATACCGCGCTGAAAAATGAGGAGGTAAAGATGGCCGAGGCGGGCTATGAAACGATCAATGTCCTCTATAACCGGCGCATCACGCCCACCAGGGAGGGATTGCAAAATGCGCTGCGCGTTTTAGGCAGAGTCAATCCGAAACTCGGCGGGCTCAAGGTGGAGGATCTCGTGGATGATCGGATCGCGCGCAAGCTCGAAAAGGAGGGAAGTCTGTGAAAGCAAAATTTGTCGGCACGATTCTGCGCAGAGCGAGAGGAGGAGGCCGGATCTCTCTCCTCGCTCTCGGTCTCTGCTTTTGGTTCGGGAATTCGGCCCGCGCCGCGGAGCCGCCTCTAGTGCGCATCGCCCACGGCGCCTTCAATGAAAAGGTGGAAGCGCTCTGGACCGGCGTTGAGCAGGGGTTTTTTCGCAAGCACGGCGTCAGCGTCGAAGTCATCAATATCCGCAGCGGTCCGCAAACCATGGCCGCGCTCGCTTCCGGCGACATTCACATGGCCTATACGATTCCAGGCTCGGTTTTGAGCGCCGCCGCCGGCGGGATGGACATCGCCTTTTTCACGGGCGTCGTCAACCGTGGCGACGGCGATTTTGTTGTGGCGCCTGCCATCCGAAGAGGCGAGGATCTCAAAGGAAAAAGAGTAGGCGTTCAAAGCATTGGCGGTGGTGTCTGGTCCATGACGATGCTGGCGCTGGAGTACTTGGGGCTAGAGCCGACGAGGGACAAAATTCTGATGATGGTGGTAGGAGACCAAGCGGTGCTGACCCAGGCGATGACTACCGGGAACATCGACGCGGCTTACGTGGGTTATACCTTCAGCACGCTTCTTAAGGAGAAGGGGTTTCGCGTTCTCCTCGATTTGGGAAAGGCGCCCATCCCTTATCAGGGCCTGTCGCTCGCGACCCAGCGCTCTTATCTCAAGCAGAATCCGCAGATAGTGGATTCCGTCGTGCGCGCCGTCGTGGAATCCATCGCCTTTATTCAAAACCCGTCCCACAAGGAAGCCACGATCAAATCCCTGATGAAGAACTTGAGGCTCAAGAACGTTCAAGAGGCGGAGAGCGGCTACCAGGCGCTCCAATGGCTCTACAGCCTCGATATAAAACCGAATCTAAAGGGCATACAAAACATGCATCGCCTGCTCGCCATGACCAACCCCAAGATGAAAGGGGTCAGGTCGGAAGATGTCATCGATGAAGGTCCGGTGCAGCGCGTTGAGAAGACAGCCTTCTATCAAGACCTTGTGGCTCGGGCAAAAAGATAAGAGAGACAAAAAACCTAAAGGGCAGGGCGAGGATCAAACGGAGGATATCTTTGGAAAGCAAAGGATAGAATCAGAAAGGCAGGGATTATGAGCCAGGCCAAATGGATGTTGTCTGCAGGACACCATCATCTCTTTCATATCGTTGCTCCGATTGTGGCGCGCGCGCGCGGTTATCTCGAAGAAGAGGGCGCGGGAGAGTGCGATTTTTTTTGCAGCGGCAGCGATGCCATAACTATAGAGGGGATGAAGGAGGGGAGGTATCACGTCGGACTGGATCCCAAGCCCTTTCTGGTCTGTGGGGCAAAGGCCCAAGGGGCAGATCTCTCTATTGTCGGCGGATGGCTCAACAGCCCAGCTTATGCCTTCCTGGCTGCCAGGGGCAGGGGAATCAACTCGCTAAAGGATCTCAGAGGGAAAAAGGTCTCTGTCCGGGAGCCCGATGGCATCGATACCCGCTTTACCCGGGCGCTGTTTCGTCGGGAGGGCCTCGATGCGGATCAAATGGTTCAATGGTTGGTCAAAGGCTCTCGCTCACGGCGTTTTCAGCAGCCGCTTTTCGATTCCGGAGAGGTAGATGCGGCGATGATTATTTCGGGAGATGCCGCAGAAATGGTCAAGGAGGGTTATCCGCTCCTGGGGGATCTCTCCAAAGTCTATCCCAATGGTTATGCAGTGAGGGTCACGGCTGCAACGGGGGATGTGGTGCGCGATGAGCCTGAACGGCTTACCGGACTTCTTCGCGCCTTGATCCGTGGCTATCGCTTCATGAACCAGCGATATAGAGAAACGATGGAAATAGTTCAAAAGGCGGGTTACGAGCTGGACAAGGATATGGATGCGTCCCTTTGGGAAGGGAAGTACCACATGTTTGAGCGCATCCCACCAGACGGCATGGTAAATGAAGCCGGGCTGGAACTGGTGATCGAGGAGGAAAAAGCCGTGGGCAAACTGCCAGGCTCGTTCAGTGCTGGAGATATTCTTATAGACCGGTTTGTGAAAGCGGCGGCCGATTCTGTAAACCGCCGCTTTGGCAAGGGGTGCGAGTAGGGTTCATCTCGCAGCAACGACGTCTATTTGGGAAGGTACTATGCGGCTTGAGATGGCGGAGTTTCCGGTAGCTGAGATTACTCTGGGAAGAGAGTTTCGTTATGGCTCCGAGACCCTGGAGATTGATGCGGGAGAGCTCAAAAGCCTTGTCCTTCAGGATCGGCATATAAAGGATGCATCCCTGGAGGTGGTGGCTCCCGGCGCAAAGGTTCGGATTACCGGCATCCGAGACATTGTAGAACCGAGGGTGAAAGTTGAGGGAAAGGGACAGGTCTTTCCAGGCGTGCTTGGGCCCGTGGTCCCTGTGGGGGAGGGTCGGACGCATCGCCTTTCTGGCATGGCAGTAGTGACCGCGGCGGAATATGAGGGGACGATCCGGTCGGGGAGCGCGGCTCAGCGCAGCGCGATTCTCGACATGTGGGGTCCGGGAGCCGAGGCTTCCCGTTTTAGCGCTCTGGTAAACCTGGTGTTGACGCTAAGACTGGCCGAAAGACTCGCCGAGCTGGAGGCGCATACCGCCATCCAGCGGGCGGAATGTGAGGTGGCCAAGAGACTGGCTGAGGTCACAATCGGGCTGAAGCCCCGGAGGGTGGAGAGCTATGAACTGGGTGAAGACGGATCAAAGTTGCCGAGAGTCGTGCTCATTCAGGGTTGTCACAGCGACAGCCATCACGCCCACTCGGGAATCAGCTACTACGGGCTTTCAATTCGGGATTCTCTGGCCACCTTTGTTCATCCAAATGAAATGTTGGATGGAGCGATCGGTATAAACACCACCAAGGCGGTATGCCACCATCCAACCACCTGGGACTGGCAAAACCATCCCTTGGTCTTGGGACTCTACCGGGAAAATCGTCACCGGGTGAATTTTGCCGGGGTGATTCTGGAACGGATTCGATTCGAGACCCATCATGGCAAGGAGGTGATCGCCCATAACACGGCACAAATGGGGACCGCGCTGCGGGCTGATGGCGCTCTGGTGACTTGGGTGGGCGGGGGAAATGCCTTTGTCGACGTGATGCTGACCATTCAAGCTTGCGAGCAGAGGGGAATCAAAACAGTGCTTGTCGGCTACGAGTCCGGAGTCAAAGGCGGCGTGGATGCCCCTCTGCTTTACTACGTGCCGGAAGCTGACGCTGTGGTAAGCACAGGCAATCGCAACAGTCCGATTGAGCTGCCTGAGGCGGAGCGGGTGGTAGGCCCCTACGAAGAGATTCAGATTCTTAATTATCCAGGGGCGCCGGTGATTCCGGCGCGCGGCCGAGTCAAACTGGATGCACTGGATATGATCGTTGGTGGGGCTGATATTTGGGGCATGCAATCCTGGACGTGTAGAGCTTATTAGGGAGGAATGGAAATGAACGGGCCAAGAACGGTTTTGGTAGTTTGGTTTTCCTTGCTTAGTCTATATGCATTGAATCCCCTTCGCGAGGGTAGGGCAGCAGGCGTCCCTGACCTAGTTAGCAACATCGGCTCATTAAGCGCAGCGGAGAGGGAATCACTTCTGATCAAGGGGGCGAGGGAAGAACGACAAATGGTTTTCTACAGCACCCTTCCGGTCAATCAATTCGCCGCCCTTAAGCAGGCCTTTAATTCCCGGTACTCGTTTCTAACTTTGCAGCAATATTATTCCCCCCGCCAGGGAATTCTTAATCGCGCCCTGAGCGAGGCTCGGGCTGGGAAGCAAGTTGCTGATGTTCTCATGTTAGATGTCAGCTACGGATCTCAGTTAATGAAGGAGGGAATCGTTCACCCATATCTCTTTCCCGAACGGAAGAGATTTTTTGACGGTTCTTATGACAAGCAGGGTTATTGGTACACCATGTACCATCTGACCGTGGCGCTGATTTACAACACGCGTCAGGTTAAAGCAGAGTTCGTACCTCGCGATTACAATCAGCTACTCCACCCAAGGTGGAAAAAGGAGCTCCTGTTTGATCCGGAGGCCGGCTATATTCTGGCGGCGATGGAATCTGCCTGGGGTAGAGAAAAGGCCCTTCAATATTTGAGCAAACTCTCTACGCAGGATGTGAGTTTTAGGAGAGGTGGGACGTTAACGGCACAGCTTGTCGCCGCCGGCGAGTACCCTATCGCCATCGCCATCAATGGAGAGACGGCGGCAGAGATGGGGGATAACGGAGCGCCCCTGGGTTTTAGCGTGCTTACGCCACGGATCATAAAACCGAATGGAATATTCTTGGCTAAGAAGGCCCCCAACCCACACGCGGCTCTGCTCTTTACTGAGTGGGTGCTTTCGGAGGAAGGACAGAGATTTCTCGCGACGACATTGGGGAAAGGCGTTGCGATGAGAGGCATGCAAGTTAAATATAAGGTATTTCAGGTCGAGCCCGATTTCGTTGTTTCTCCCGAGCTGGGAGTAAAATTAGCACCATACATCAAGGAATTTCAGAAGATATTCGGAATTTCTTAAGCTCCGAGATGAACCGTGCCCCTTGAGGTATAAGAAGGAGGTTCATTTGATGTCTATCCATCGATTCGCTTATGTAGCTTTCGGACTTTGCCTGGTTTTTTTTCTCTCTGTTTTTGCATCCCATTTTGCCGCAGCGGCTACCCCCAACAAGAAGGTCATCATCACGTTTGCTGATTTCAGTGAGCGGACGGGGCTTGTCTTTGTTGCCAAGGATCAGCACTTTTTTGAGGAGCGTGGATTGGAGGCTGAGATCGTCCAAGTGCGCAGTGGACCTATCGCCATTTCGGCTCTGGCTGCAGGCGATGCCCACTTCTACTCTGCCCCGGCCTCGGGCGCCACGCTCGGGGCGATGGCCGGAGGACTGGATGTGGTCTTCATCGCCGGCATCATCAATAAGCTTGACGGCTATTTTGTCGTCTCGCCAAAGATCAAAACTCCGGCAGACCTTAAGGGCAAAATCCTCGGCGTTCAAAGCATCGGCGGCGGCATCTGGATGTTTACGATGATGGCCCTTGACCATTGGGGGCTCAATCTTGAAAGGGACAAGATCCAATTCCGGGTCATAGGAGATCAGTCCGTAATAGCCCAGGCTATGATGGCAGGTATTGTCGACGGAGCCCTATTAGGTTATACGTTCAGCAAAATGGCGCAACGCCAGGGATCCTCTATCTTGGCCGATTTACCAAAGTCTAACATTCCCTATCAGCACCAAGGCCTTCTGGCCCGAAGGGGCCTCGTAGAAAGTTCTCCCGAGCTGGCTGAGCAGACCTTGAGAGGCCTGGGTAAGGCGATTGGTTTTATTCAGGATCCGGTAAACAAGCAGGCGGTGATGCGGAGCTTAACTAAATGGCTGCGGCTGCCACAGGTGGAAGGCGCTGAGGAGTTGTATGAGAGGATGAAGATTCTCTATGAGCGGCCTATTACTCCCACCAGGGAGGGGCTACAGAATGCGCTGCGTGTTCTAGGCAAAGTGAATCCGAAAATTGGGGCGCTAAAGGTGGAGGATCTTATGGATGACCGGATTGCGCGAAAATTGGAACGGGAAGGATTTTGAGAAAGAGTTGAGTAGATGAAAAAACTATTGGTCGTTTGCATTGTCGGTGTTTTCCTCTTCTTTCCTTACCATAGGACTCGGCTTGGGGCAGCCTCAGCTCCGACCAAGGTGGTCATCACATATGCCGTCTTCAGCGAAAGGGAGGGCAGCCTTTTTGTCGCTCGAGATCAGGGCTTCTTTCGCAAGCATGGGTTGGATGTCCAGCTGGTTTACGTGAACACCGCGTCTGTCGCTTTGTCGTCGCTGGCCAGGGGGGACTCCCACCTCAACACCGGCTCCACTTCCGGCGCCATCCTGGGCGCCATGGCAGGAGGACTTGATTTGGTTTTTGTTGCGGGTTTGGTCAATAAGCTCACCGGCGCTTTTGTGGTCGCCCCCGAGATAAAAACTCCCATGGATCTCAAGGGCAAAACGATTGGCGTCACCAGCATAGGAGGGGGGAATTGGGTATTCACTATGCTGGCCCTTGAGCACTGGGGGCTTGACCCAAAGCGCGACGGGATCACTATCAGAGTCATTGGGAATGAGGCGGTGCGGGCGCAGGCGATCGCCTCTGGAATTGTTGACGGCGCCCATATAGCAACCTACGCCTTTTCCACTGCCCTCAAGCGCCAGGGGTTCCGCATCCTTGCTGACCTCGTCGAGCTGGGCATACCCTACCAGGGCACGACCGTCTTTGCCCGGCGCAACCTGGTGAACCAGTCGCCTGAAGTTGTCGAGAAGGTCCTCACCGCCTTAGTGGAGGCGATCGCTTTTATTCAGGATCCTGCCAACAAAGCTCCGGTCATGAGGAGTTTAGCCAAGGGTCTTTATCTCCCTCGGGTGGAGGATGCGGCAGAAGGTTACGAGATTATGAAGACCCTATATGAACGACGGATCTATCCAAATGTGGAAGGGATCCAAAATACCATCCGGCTGTTAGGAGCCACCAACGAGAAAATTCGCGGCCTCAAGGCGGAAGATGTAGTCGATGATAGAATCGTAAAGAAGTTAGAGCAAAAAGGGCTCTTTCAACCGGGCCCTAAGTGAAACTGAAGGAATCGAAAGGAGAGAGGCTCATGTTGACAGTTATTCATATAGTGAATCAGTATTTTGGCGGGCTTGGGGGAGAAGAGAAGGCAGGCAGTCCCGTGGTCGTGGTTGAAGGGGCGGCAGGAGCGGCGCGTGGGCTTCAGGCTCAGCTTGGGGATCGTGGGAAGGTGGTGGCGACGATTTATTATGGGGACAACTATTTTCATGAGCATGTTGAGGAGGCGAAGGGAGTTATTGTGCGGGAAGTGGAAAAACGTCGGCCCGATGTAGTGGTAGCGGGGCCGGCATTTAATTCTGGGCGGTACGGACTTGCATCGGTGGAGATATGTCAGGCGGTAGCGGAGGGATTGGGGATCGGGTGTGTCGTGGGGATGGATTCTGAGAATCCAGCGGTTTCGGCGTATCGGGAGTATCGGAACATGAGGGTGTATCTACTTCCTACGGCGGAGAGTGCGGCGGGAATGACAAAAGCGCTCTCGTTGATGGCCCGGTTTGCGTATCGAGTGGGGAGTGGTGCGGAGATAGGATCTGCGGGGGAAGAGGGATACCTCCCGCGCGGCATACGGCGGCTGCAACGAACTGACCGTCCGGGGGTAGAGCGCGCTATCGACATTTTACTCAAAAAGGTAGCGGGTAAGCCCTTTGTAACCGAGGTACCCATGGAGGTTTGGGACCAGGTCGCGCCTGCCGCGCCGCTGGCGGATTCCTCTTCGGCCACCATCGCCGTTATTACCACCAGCGGGGTGGTTCCCTGGGGCAATCCGGATGGTTTTAAGACCTACAGGAATACATTTTGGCGAAAGTACAATATTGCCGAGTTAGGGGCATTGGAGCCGGGGCGTTGGGAAGCGGTCCACGGGGGTTACAATGTCTCTTATATGAATCAGAATCCTCACTACGGAGTCCCTCTGGATGCCCTTAGGGCGCTGGAGGCCAAGGGGAAGATAGGGAAGGGGAAGCTTTATCCCGCCTACTATGTGGTTCCTGGGAATCAAGGATCTCCGTCGGTGATGAAACGGATTGGTCAGGAGATCGCGGCGGATCTACGCAAGGAAGGGGTAGGCGGTGTGCTGTTGGTAGCCACGTGAGGGACCTGTAGTCGCAGCGGCGCTGTGATTACCAAGGAGCTTGATCGAGCGGGGTTTCCGGTAGCGCTTATCAGCGCGATGTATCCTGTGGCAGAGCAGGTGGGTGCAAGCCGCATTGTGAAGGGGGTAAGCATACCGCATCCTTGCGGCGATCCGAGCTTGCCGGCGGAGATAGATGCCCAGTTACGTCAGGAAATTGTTGAGACTGCATTGAAAGCGCTGCAATCAGAGGTAAAAGCGCCCACCGTTTTTTTGCCTCATATGGCTGTAAGCGCCTGAGTGGAGGAGATGAGATGCGCCTTGAGATGGCGGAGTTTCCGGTAACTGACATACGTCTTGGAAGTGCGTTCCGTTACTACTCTGGGAAGTTGGAGGTGGACGGAGAAGAGCTCAAGAACTTAGTCCTGCAAGACAAACGCATAGAGGAGGCGTGGCTGGAGGTGGTTGTCTCTGGTGAAAAGGTAAGGGTCACCGGTATACGGGACGTGGTGGAGCCGAGGGTTAAGGTGGATGGAAAGGGACAGGTGTTTCCGGGGATTCTTGGGCCCGTAGCGCCGGTGGGAGAGGGACGCACGCATCGTCTTTCCGGGATGGCGGTGGTGGTCGCGGCGGAATATGAGGGGACGATCCGAGCCGGACTTGGCGTTCAACGCAGCGCCATCCTTGACATGTGGGGTCCAGGGGCTGAGGCATCGCGTTTTAGCAGTCTCGTTGGTTTGGTCTTAAGCCTGCGGTTGGTGCAGGGGCTTTCTGAGCTGGAGGCACATACTGTTATACAGCAGGCGGAGTTCCAAGTGGCTAAGAGGTTGGCTGAGGTTACCGTTGGACTGAAGCCTAAGCGGGTTGAGACCTTCGACTTGACTAAAGTGAAGCCAAAGCTGCCCAGAGTGTTGTTCATACAAGGCTGTCTCACCGATAGCCATCATGTCCACTCTGGTGTGAGTTACTACGGTCTCCCTATTCGGGATTCGCTGGCCACGGTAGTCCATCCCAACGAGTTCTTCGACGGGGCATTCGCCATAAATACCACGCGCTGCATAGGTTATTTTCCCATAACCTGGGACTGGCAGAATCATCCTCTGGTCCTGGGTCTCTATCGTGAGCACGGTAAGCGGCTGAATTTTGCCGGCGTTATCCTGGAACGGATTCGTTTCGAAACTTTTCAAGGCAAGGAAGTGATTGCGCAGAACACAGCGCAGCTAGCATCTAACCTTGGCGCCGACGCAGCCTTGGTGACCTGGCTTGGCTCCGGGAATGCGTTTGTCGACGTGATGCTTACGGTTCAGGCTTGTGAACGGCGGGGGATCAAGACCGCACTGGTCACATACGAATATGGTGGAAAAGAGGGGATAGATTCCCCTCTCCTCTATTACGTGCCGGAAGCGGATGCTGTGGTAAGCACAGGCAGCCGAGACCGTTGGATCGACTTGCCGCCCGCGGAGAAGGTGGTAGGCCCCTACAAGGAGATTAAGATTCTCAGCTATCCTGGGGCCCCTGTGGCGTCGGCACGGGGCTCCTTGACCCTGGACGCACGGGACATGATCGTCGGTGGTGTCGATAACTGGGGCAGGCAGTCCTGGGCATGCCGGGCATACTAGGAAGCTCATGTCAAATCTGCAACCGGTAATCAAGGCGGCAAGCGCCATTCTCATTCATTCTCCCGGGCTTGTCCGATACGGTTCCAAGCCATCGAGAGAGATCGCCGCCCGTCCTGCGCGCCTGCAGGAGCTTCTGGGAAGCCTCAGGACTTATGAACAGGCAGAAAATTATCTGCCCAATGACGTTTTTCTTGGCAAACAATCGCCGCAGAGTCTCTTGGAGATCGCAAGGCCGTGGTTCAACCAGCCCGCTCTGAAACCGAATGAGGCCTTTCCCTTTGGAGAGCTTGTGGAGGAGGAGAGATTCATTGCGCTCCTGGCCGTCGCCGATGTCTTCAAGCACGTTCACCTGTCAGAGCGTTTTTGGGAAGACGCGAAACCTCGCCTAGATCGATCTCCGTTATGCAGACCGCTGGTTCGAGTTGATCCTCCCTTTCTCACTCGGGAGCAGCTTCGGTCTGAGATCGAGCGGGGTGAGGGGTTGCCTCTTTACGTTGGCACGGATCCAGAACCGGTAGGATGGGTGCGGCACGGCAACGCGGAGGATGAGTCGCTCACGGCTCATATTCTGTTGGAAAATCTTTGCTGTAAGGTCTCGGCGGCGTTAGCAGTTCGCGAAATCTTCCATCAGGACGGGAGCCTAAAGCCTCAGGACGCCCATTTTGTATTGAGTTGCTCAGAGGAGGCCGTTGGGGATCGCTACCAACGGGGGGGCGGAAATCTTGCGAAGGCCATAGCAGAGTTTGCCGGATGCGACCTGGCGTCGGGGGTCGATATCAAGGATTTCTGTGCGGCGCCGATCCCAGCGATGGTGATAGGCGCGGCTATGGTTCAAAGCGGTGTAGTGGAAAACGTCATAGTGGTGGGTGGCTCTTCGTTGCCCAAGCTGGGAATGAAGTTCCTTTATCATCTAGAGAAAGGAATCCCGGTTTTGGAAGATATGCAGGCGGCGGTCGCTGTCTGGATCGGGCGCGATGACGGGTTGAGTCCGATTATCAATCTCGCCAGCGTGGGACGTCACCCGGTTCAATCCGGAGCCGGCATGGATCAGCAGCTAAAGGCCATTGTCGTCGAACCTCTAGAGCGATTAAGTTTGGATGTGGCTGCGGTAGACAAATTCGTTTCGGAGCTTCATAACCCTGAGATAACCATTCCCGCTAACGGCGGCGATGTCGCTGAACGCAATTATCGCATGCTCGCAGCAGTTCTGGCCTCTTGTGGGAAGATCGGTCGGGGGGAGATCGCGGAATTCATAAGGAAAAAAGGAGTGCCCGGCTATGTCCCGACCCAAGGGCACATCGCCTCGGCCTTTGCTTATGTGCCCCATGCGCTAAGGGGCTTGACCCAAGGTGAATTAAGAAGGTGTGTCCTTTTTGCCCGCGCAAGCTTGTTTTTGGGACAAATGACCCAGTTAAGTGACGGGATGTCGCTCTTGCTGGAGCGGCATCCATAACTAAATATCTATCGGAGGTGTCTCTTGACGGAAAAAAACCATCTGGATCTGAAAGGCAAAGAACTCATCATTCTCGGTGAAAGAGACGGCGTGCCCGCGCATACGATCGAGCAGGCCATTGAAGGCCTGGGAGCTAAGGTCGCCTACTCATCGACTCAGTGCTTTGTCTGAACAGCCGCCGGGGCTGTGGACCTTGAGGTTCAAGGTCGTGTGAAAGAGCTAGCCGAGCAGTATGGCAAAGATGATCTTGTCGTGATTCTTGGGGCGCCGAACGTGGATAGCTGCCTCGTTCAATTCGAGACGATAACTCGCGGGGATCCTACCTACGCCGGGCCTTTGGCGGGAATTGAGCTCGGGTTAAGAGCGTTCCATATATTTGAACCCGAGGTTAAGAGATTGATCGATCCGGGACGATACGGCGAACTGATCGAAACGTTGGAGCTCGGCCTTGAGGCTGAAGCGATTGTTAAGGCTTTGCAGGAAGCTCGCGGCGGAGGAAAATAGATCCCTGGCCGCCGTGGCATATATCTTGCCTATACAATTCTAGCGCGTAAGAGGCGGCGGATTAAGAGAAGACCGAGAGAGGCGAGTTTGGATTAAAAGAGTGAATGAGGAGAGAAGGATGGCAACAAGCGAAAAAGCAGTTGCAAGTAAGAACGGTAAGGCTCCCAGGTGGGGGATGGCCGTTGATCTCAAGCGCTGCGTCGGCTGCCAGAGCTGTACCCTGGCGTGTAAAGCGGAGAATGGCACACCTCCTGGGATCTTCTGGATGAGGGTGCTGGAGAAGGAAGAGGGGAGCTACCCTCAGGCGCGCAAGGTTTTCCTGCCAATTCGTTGTAACCACTGCAGCGAGCCCCCCTGTGTTCCGGTTTGTCCGACCGGGGCTAGCTACAAGCGGAAGAGAGACAATCTGGTTTTGATTAACCAAGATAAGTGCATCGGCTGCCGTGCCTGTGTTGTCGCCTGCCCTTATCAGGTTCGCTTCATTGCGGAGGATTCAAAGGGATACTATGGCGAGGAGCTCACGCCATACGAGGCCGAGAGCTATAAAAAGTGGCAGCCCCGCACAGTGCAGAAGTGCACCTTCTGTGTCGATCGGCTCGAAACGGGGCGAGAACCCGCCTGCGTCCAGACCTGTCCCACCCGTGCGCTCGTCTTCGGCAATCTAAATGACCTGGAAAGTGAGATCTGTAAGCTCGTTAGGCAAAGAGCTCATTTTCAGCCACGGGCTGAGTTGGGGACCGACCCTTCGCTCTATTATCTAACTTAGCTTTTTAGGAGGCTAATATGGCGCATGAGTTCAACATGAAGTTAACTCCTCAGGAGGAGTGGTCCTGGCTTCTAGCAGTGGACCTATTTCTTGGGGGTATGGGAGGAGGCCTTTTCCTTCTTTTCTTGATCTTCAACCTTTCCCCATCTATTGCCGTCCTTTCCCTGGGATTGGTCGCTCTTGGGGCAGTGGTGTTGATGGTCGAGTTGGGGCGCCCTCTGCGGGCCTGGCGCGCCCTCTGTAAGCCCTTTTCTTCCTGGATCAGCCGCGGCGTTATCTTCGTGACGCTTTTTATTGTTTTCGGTGCGCTTTATAGCGCTCCCGCTTTTGACTCCCTTTCTTGGTTGGCGCCGGGAAGTGATACGGCAAGGAGAACGATCGGCGTCGTTGCCGGCATCTCCGCTCTCTTCGTTACTCTCTATCCCGGCTTTGTGCTTGCCGCCTCTCCTTCCATCCCGTTTTGGAACAGCCCGCTTCTGCCGGTGCTTTTTTCTTTTCACTCTCTGATGGTTGCAAGCGGACTCATATTTCTGATTGCCCCGTTGGGATTGGAGAGCGCCGATCTTCGATCCATAAGCTTTTTGGGAGGGATCCTTATCGTCGTCAACTTTGTTCTCGGGGCAATGTATCTCGCTACTTCGAAGGGATCGGGTCTAGCGTCCAAGGAGGCGGTAAGACGCTTGAATGAGGGTTCCTTGGGCTGGACCTTCAAGGTGGGGGTGATTTTGGTAGGCATGATCGTTCCTTTGGCCGTCGTTTTATGGACGCCGTCGGCCATGGCGCTTGCCGGTCTCTTCATCTTGATCGGCGGCCTGCTCTTTCGCTACTGCGTATTGAAGGCCGGGGTTTACGTTCCTTTCCCGTTGACCTGAGGGAAAATGGCCAAGGCGGATCTAAAGGAGAATGCGGCGCAGGCATCTGAGATATCGGTCAAGGTCAGGTTCATGGGCGATCTTCGGGCTATCGTGAAAAAAAGAGATCTGGAGATGACTTTGCCCACGGGGAGCACTGTTGGGGATCTCCTGACGTTTCTTTGCGACAGCTTTGGTGACCCTTTCACCTCCTGGGTGTTCAGTCAGCCAGGAAAGCTCCATCACTATATCCTCATCTTCCTGAACGGCCGGAACGTAAAAGACGTAGGAGGCTTGGGGGCGCGGCTCGGCGACAGCGAGGTGGAGATCATTATGCTCCCCATGTTTGAAGGAGGGTAGCTATGGCGTCAAAGTGGATACCGACTGCTTGTGGCATGTGTTATGTGGGATGCGGTGTTCTGGTGCAAGTGGAGGATGGGCTGGTGATGAACATCGAAGGCGATCCTAACAATCCACAGAATCGGGGGAACATGTGCGCCAAGGGCAAGGCGGGCATCATGAATCTCTATAACCCGAATCGGGTTAAGGTCCCCCTGAAACGGACCAACCCGAAGAAGGGACTCCACGTGGACCCTGGCTGGCAGGAGATTTCGTGGGAGGAAGCTCTGAGCTCGATAGTTGCTAATCTCCAGGCCATTCAGGAAAATCCAAAGAAGCTTTACATCCATGGCTGGGAGATAACCGGCGATCTTCACTCCTGGCTACATGCCTTTGCCAGCGCGTTTGGCACTCCCCACTATTCGAGCAATGCCTCTGCCACTTGCGGCAAGGTGATCCATCCGGTGGAGTTTTTCTCCGGCGGCGGCTTTCACCAGCAGCCCGATCTTCACTACTCTAACTATTGCATCCTCGTAGGAACCCAGTTTGCCATAGCGGCACGCGGCGCTTTCAACCACGTTCTTAGGGACATGGCCGATGCCCGTGCCCGAGGGATGAAGCTGGTGGTGGTCGATCCGATTGGAGGGAATGCAGCGAGCAAGGCTGATGAGTGGGTGCCGATACGGCCTGGTACGGACACTGCGTTTGCTATGGGGATGCTTCATGTCTTGTTGAACGAGTTGGGGATTTATGACGCAAAGTTTTTGCAGCACAAAACCAATGCGCCTTACCTGGTAGGTTCTGATGGCCATTATGTTCGAGATCCCAAATCCGGCAAGCCCATGATCTACGATGCGGCGGACCAGAAGAATAAGACTTACGATGATCCGACGTTGAGTGCTCCGGCGATTACCGGGGGAGGTGAGGGAGGGCGACCGGCCTTTGAGCTTATGCGGGAGCATGTAGCAAAGTATCCGCCCGAGAAGGTGGAGGAGATTACTACGATTCCGGCCAAGACTTTAAGGCGTATTGCCAGGGAGTTTGGTGAGGCCGCTCGTGTGGGATCGAGCATAACGATCGATGGGGTGGAGTTGCCCTACCGGCCGGTCTGTGTGGATTGGG
>Ga0209212_1002667_pt1 | contig 24810 bp, 19 predicted proteins | sample RifGroC2_FD_183996 | JGI IMG/M metagenome (GOLD analysis project Ga0209212, IMG submission 183996) | Groundwater microbial communities from Rifle, Colorado, USA - Groundwater C2 (SPAdes) (version 2) | ecosystem: Environmental > Aquatic > Deep subsurface > Groundwater | place: Rifle, Colorado... | reverse complement strand
GGAAGCACAATCATCGCTGGTGGGTGGCCCGGTCTTCAAAACCGGTGAGGGGGGTGAGAAGCCTCCCTGGTGGGTTCGATTCCCATGTGCTTCCGCCATACTTATAAAGAAAGCCGTCTCCGCCGAGACGGCTTTCCTCATTTCAGGTAGTGACGATCTGGCGCGAGAGGCGATTTGAGGGGACTGGCTCCGTAGGTGCCAGTCCCCTTTGCTTTGGTGCAAAACCGTTAGCATTAGAGCGTGCCCCTTGAACCCGAAGAACATCTGGGAGCGGTCGGTGAATGCGATCCGGTAACCGCGGGCCTCCAGTTCCCGGGCCAGCTCCTGCCGGTACAGGAGCCCCAGGGACTTCTGGTCCTGGAATATGGTCCGATTCCAGTTCCCCCTCCAGCCACCGTCAGAGGTGCGCACCGCGTTCACCACGAAGACGTGCGAGTGGAGCTGGGGATCGAGGTTCCTTGAGGTGGCGTGGTCGAAGACGGCGGCAACCATTTCCCCCCTGACAATCCCTCCGTGGCTCCGGTAAAAGGTGTAGCGCTCCTCCTTGTGCCGCAGCACCGCAATCACCGCCGCGTCGTGCGCTTCCTTGACCCCCATGTCCCCCGCCGCGTAGAGCACCGAGACCGACTTGGGAGCTGAGTAGGTGCAGTCGTTGCCGGCCCGGTGGATTTCAACCAGCTCCCCTGTATTCCTGTCGCGGACAAGCTTGGGGGCCACGATCCGCGTTCCTGAAGCAGGATGTATCCCGGCGCATACGGCCCGGAACTCCTCCTCCTTAACCTTGCCGGAGAGCTCGAGCGCTGCCGCACCCTTGCCGAACCATCGTGAGTACTCGCCATGGTCGGCACCCTTCAGGTAGTAATCCTCCTGCGAGAAGTAGCCCCCCGCCTGACCGGCACTCATTCCTGGTGAGATAGACATCATGGTCGTGTACCTGGCCTGCACCATAGCCTCGCCCCACAAGTTCGCTAGAAGAGCGGGCCGCTTCCCTACACGTGACTGCAACAACTTCCGGGGAGGTCTCTGTATGGTTTGTAGATATTAACATATCTTAGGGGTCAGCCAAGGCTAGTGGAGAAAGACGAAACCAGAACACTTTGCTTCCCCTCGGTAAATTCCAACTCCGGCTCTCGTCGGCATAGCTGCAGCACCGAATTTCTTAATAATTTACTTGATGAATAGTCGTCTTTAATTTAAATTGCCTTCTGCAGTTTCCCCCCAGCAGATTCGGGGGTTATTCCCGATCTCCGCGAAGAGGCATATACAGGTAGATACAAACGAATCCAGGTAAAACAACCGGAAAGCATATACCCGTAGATACAAAAGGAGCATCTACAGGATATGCATGCATCTACATGTAGATCCTAGCATCAATGGGTAGATCTCGTTGTGTAACCAGGTCAAGGAGAATATGTGCGTAAGGTGAAAGTGAAGCTTGTGACTCTTGGCAACTTAAAGTTCGCGGTTGACTTTAATGCAATTGAGGGGTGGAAGTCGTCTATCTTTGAAGCAGAACACGTCGATCAGATTCAGGCACTTCCCAATGCAGATGGACACCAATGGGAATATCCCGATCAACAACTGATTCGGCTCCTTCGACAGGACAACGGTTATGATTTTACTTTAGGCGTTATGAACGGCCAACTCCAGGACGGTTTTTACATGCGTAGACTGGGCAACAACCTTTGCGTACTGTCGCTATACGATACTGGTCCAATTTTGCAAAGAGCAAACCTTGAAATTGAAAGTTTTATACTTAGAAACATATACCAACTCACATCCTTGTACCTTGAACGTGACAAAACTTTGCCAGATAGTTCTTATTCCTTATCTCATGACGAAACTCGCTCGTGTCTCTTCGATATGAATGCAAACATAGAAGACATAATTTTTTCTACGAGTAAACCACAGATTTGTCCGCAGTGCAGAGCGCGTATAATGCAATCGCAGGTCTGCAAGGAATTTCTACCTGCAACAGAAAAAGAACTAAAAAGGATTAGACAAATTCTTTATTATCGCTTGGTAGAATTTGTAAAAAAGCATCCTGTATGGTCATTAATTCTAACATCCTTAAGTGCATTGGTTATCGACGTATTAGGCAACTATTTCTACGATATTTTAAAATAATTAGGAAAGTTAGTATGCTCTACCACAGGCAATTACACTGAGTATATGTTGAAGCACAACCGGAATCAATCGCAGATGTTTAACCAACGGCGCCAGCAGTCCAGCTGTTGCGCCTTGTAACGTTGGGGAGGAGGTGAGGGACGCATGCCAAAGTACGGACGCGGGCTAAATCGTGAGATGGTCGCAATGGGTAAATCGGGTCGCATTGGAGAACCATTTGGAATTCAACAAGTTTATCAATTGATAGAAATGTAACGATGGAATCCGAGCCCCACCGAAAATTACATCAACTGTTGCCTGGCCAATGGATCGAGCGAGACACATAGCGGAAATTACAAAAAGTACTTTGAAATAACTGAAAACGGTGAATACCGGCTGCGCGAGGAGTATCGGAGTCGAGATTGGCGATAATCGTCGTCGTTCACAGATTTGAGTAGTCGGAGGGTCTGGTCTGGAGGACATTAGCTGTGAGAACAATAGATTATGGGTGATTTCGATTGTCCGGGTCTGACCCTCTGGGCACAGGACGCAGGGAAAATCTATAGGGTTACCGGCTGACATCCATCACGGGGACTTCCGTTGTTTCTGAGCCGCCACCATTGCTGGCAGGAGTTGGCTGATACGGGCTTGATGCAAGTAAAAGCTTCTCAGAGCCTGATCAAGTGATAAGGGTTTAGTTCAAAATGAATGTGTACATTGATGAAGCCGGAGTCTTTGTTGTTCCCAACAAAGACAAATCCACCGTTTCGTGCGTTGGCGGGTTGGCTATTCCACAGAAACTGACTAAGGATGTCTTTTCTGGCTTCCGGGCTTTGAAAGAATCCTGGGGTGTCGGCGCTGACGAAATTAAAGGCAGCAATTTGTCGGAGCCGCAGGTGCAGTCTCTCATCTCTCTGCTACAACAACACGAAGTCATATTTCATGTCGTAGCGATAGATATGAACACACAAAACAACAAGGGGATGCTTAAACATAAAACTCTACAGGGACGGGGATTTACAAAAAATTTAACGCCTCAGCACAAGCCAGGTCTTATTGAGGGGATCTATAAGCTGAGGAGTGAACTGGAAGGGCTAAGCTTACAACTGTATGTCCAAGCTGCTTGTACTATGGAGTTGTTGACAGACCTTCTTCAAACAATCACTCTTTACTATGTTCAGAAGTTACCAGCTGAGTTAGGTGATTTTTATTGGTACATAGATGCAAAAGACAAATCTATCACTCCTTATGAAAAACTTTGGACTACGATTGTGCTCCCGATGCAGCAAGCTAAATCTTTTCGAAACCCTCTGGTAACCCTTGAAGGGGCAGACTACTCTTATTTTGAAAAATTTTGTAAAACTGACGAGGTGGCCCCAGAGTACATAAGAAACCATGTAAAAACACCTTCTCCATTTGAATACGTCACAATCAGAGACATTTATGGTAAGAATATTTGTTTCGAAAGTTCCCATTCCAACGATGGGATTCAGATGGTCGATATACTAACAACCTCGATCAGGCGGGCCATGAATGGGAAGCTCGGAATAAGTGGTTGGCGTGAGATCGGAACTCTAATGGTCATGCCTTTGGGACGCAGACAGGCTATACATTTGGTGGATCTATGCGAGGAAGGCATAAAACCATATCTCGGGAAAAAGGCCCCACCATTTTACCAGGTTATCCACGAGACAGATCAAACTTGTAGGCCCATTCTTTCTGAGTCCCATAGTAATAACAATTGAATTAAGGGGGCAGGGGGGCAGGCACCGTCTAAAGTACAACAGATACGGGGACCTCCCTCCTGCGTAACTCGTAACTCAGGCCAAAAACATGCAGAATGACGGGGTGGCGCCCCTTGACAGGAGCAAGTCCCAACAAGGCCGGTGGAGGTGAACCCGCTCACCGCCCAGCCGTTGGCGGTAACCTATTTTAAAGACCATGGAGGCAGGAATGGATAAATTAGTCGAGAAAGTCTATCAACATAGAAACGATTACATAATTATAGGACTAACTGGCAAAATCGGCAGTGGCTGTACAACAGCTGCCGACTTCCTCACCAAAACTGCAGATGATATCGTATTGCCAGAAATAAATATAGGCGACACATCCAGAGATGATTTAAGGAAAAAGTACATTATTTCTAGATTTTACAAAAAGAATTGGTCGCAATTCACTAAAATTTGTGTGCGGGATGTGATAACGACTTTTGTGTTGTGTAACACTTTTGAGAATTTAGTTGCCTATATAGACAAAGCAATACCAGATGGTATTGATATTGGCTTTTTAAAGGCAAATTACGATGAAAAAATGGCTTACAATGATGCTTTTGTTGCCATATTAGAAAAGCGAAAAAATAAGCAACAAGTAACAAAAGAAGACGCTGAATTCGTATTTAATTACCTTACCAAGGTTTTGCCGCCGTTCACAATAACTATAAAGAAAGGGCTATCGGCAGAAAGCTACAGAGAGTTTTCAAAGGCGTTTCAACTTTTCGGTGATAATATAAGAAAATCAGGATGCGCTATCGATGAAACGTTCGATCCAAAAAACATCTACTCTTTGGCCGAGAGAATAAATATCATCACCAAAATTTTTAGAATATACAACGGCCATGTTGGCAAAAAAAATTATTATGTGATTGACGCTTTCAGAAATCCATTTGAAGTACATTTTTTTTAAAGAAAGGTTTTCAGCCTTCTATCTAATGGCAATAAAATCACTAGAAGATGATAGGCACGACAGACTATTTAAAGAATTGAACCTCAATAAAACACAAATAGAAGAACAGGATAAGAAAGAAAATCCAGAAGGCTCACCATTAGGAAACCGCGAGATTTTTGTTTCCCAAAATATAAGTGCTTGTATAGAAAAAGCTGATATACATATCAATAATTCAGGCAAGCATGGTACTGGCAACTTCAATGAATTAAAAGGAAGGTTAGTTGCTTATGTTTCACTAATACAACATCCTGGCTTAATCACCCCAGAGCGTGATGAGAAGTTGATGCAGATTGCTTATACAGCTAAGCTAAACTCAGGCTGCATCTCACGACAAGTTGGAGCGGTTGTCACCAATCAGCATGGAGCAATTGTTTCAATTGGGTGGAATGATGTCCCAGAGGGCCAGACACAGTGCCTACTCCGAAATCTTGACCACCTAAATTCAGGAACAGATCCTAACTCGTACAGTGATCACGAAAAATTAGACCCAGAATTCAAAGCTAAGGTGCAAAGCAATCTTGAGTCACTTAAATCCAGAGAAATATTAAAGGGTCGAAATTTAGCCTTTTGTTTTAAAGGAATACACAATGAAATCAAAAAAGATAAAAATCAAGTGCATACAAGAGCATTACACGCAGAAGAAAATGCTTTTTTACAAATAGTAAAGTATGGTGGACAAGGCGTAAAAGAAGGAACACTGTACACAACCGCTTCACCTTGTGAATTGTGTTCAAAAAAGGCGTACCAATTAGGCATCCAGAGAATAGTTTATATAGAGCCATATCCAGGAATTGCAGTTAGTCATGTTGTCCATAGTGGAACCAATCAACCAGATATGACATTATTTTCAGGAGCTATAGGTCAAGCATATAGTAAGTTGTACGATCCAATCTTGCCTTACAAGGACGAGATAAAAGCATTTTATAGACCGATAGAGCCAAAATAAGGGGGGGCGGAGGTGGAAGGCAGGCATCGTTTAGGCGAGCCGACGGTTTTGGCTGTGGATAGTGGGGTCAGGATTCGATACTTTGAAAACTTTAGCAACCAGGCGCAGCAGCGGGCCGGCCGCTTGCGCTCTCGGCGTTGACCAGAGGATATAATCGTGTATATAGATGCAAAAAAATTTGACTACAGCAAATTCTCCTACTCTTACGCGGAGCGACTTGTTGAAAGAGACAAGGATGTTGCACGTGAGTCATATCGCAAGTGGATAAATGAAGCCGTTGATGGCATCGTTGATAGACAATGGGAAGTCATCGATGTCGGCGCTATTGAACAGGTCGGTGACTTCGTAAAACTTCTAAAGGAAGCAGAATTTACCTATTCCCTTGGAGCATACACAAGTGCGATAGCCCTTGTTGGTGTATGTTCAGAGGATATTTGTCGTTTTTTCGCAACCAGCGCAGGGCACAATTTGGACGGTCAAAACCAGCACAGTCGGGTGAACACGCTGCTACGCTTAGGTGTAATAAGTCAGAATACATCCGACAAATTTCATATTATTCGGCAGCTTAGGAATGATTGCCTCCATTACAATGCTGGGTTCAAACAAAAGGACTCATCAGCTTTAAAAATTGATGCTTTAACTGCTCTAAATTCTTTAAAAGAAATCTATGCAAATTTAGCTGGTGTGGTTGATTATAATACTGTTGATCCGTCACGTGTGTTGACGATGATAGACGTGATCACACGCGAAGCAGGAAGTAATCAACCTGGGGCGTTGGGAGTCAATGAAGCTGTTGCCCGTATGAGGAACGTCTTTGGAGGTGTGTTCGGCTTCGATCTTTCAATGAATCATCGCAATCCCATATACAAAACGTCCCTTTACAGAGTAGAAGAAATTGACACTGACATGAAACCCTCAGAAATGACCTTAAGGGATATGACGAACGGTCTTGTAGTCATAGTTGACATTTCAGATGCAGAAATCGCTGCGATTGAAAAAGAAAGGATCTTGGAAGGCGACGTGGTGGCAGCTACAGTAATGTCAGTTCCTGATGACCTCGAAATAACTGGGACCTGGCGGTTGTGGTCGACTATCAGGAAAATGGGCTAACCATGGCTACAGACGGCCATCGAGTAAATCCGCGCCGCCGCTGCCGCCTCACCACGTTGGATAAAAAGGAATAGTATGGCTCTCTTACCCGAGATCACTGGTCTTTACAAGCCAAACAAAAATCAAACCGGCATTTTCAAACTCACGAATCTTCAAGAAAGCAAATTTCGTGACCTCCTAGAATTCCTGGAGTGCTCTGCTGTCGCTGGAAAGACCAAAATTCTCTACAGAGGCGAAAATCTAGGAAACTTACAAAACAAACTCGGCGGTGATGCCAACACGCCAAATGGGTTGTCCGATATATATAAAAAATGCTTTTTCTTAGGAGATAAGGCTAAAGGATTTTTACTCGCGGGCAAGTGTGCGAAGCCGCTTTACAACTGGGACTTCAACATTGGAAGTGCCAGCGACGAGGACTTTGAGTATATTTTCAGCGAAATATCCAAACTTGTTACTGACCGCAAGGCTTCCATATTTTCCCTAATTGAAGATGAATTCTACAATTTTTTTATAAATTCCGGAAATTTAGAATTATTTTTAGAAACAGTTAAAGTCGTGAGCGATGACCGTGAAAGATTACTGCTTCGCGATTATTACCTGTGGATTCTTCATAATCTTGGAGCAGATAGTTTCAAATATTCGTCCTATTTTGTTTCTTCAACAACGAACCTAAATACAGCACTGGCCTCTGCTTATATGAATGGTGTAGACGCTAAACCTATATTGTTTGTCTGCTTTTTACCAAGTCCAACCCAATACTTTGGCTTGACGCTTGAAGATATAAATATTTTGTCTACAAAAACATTAGACCTCGGCCTCCCCTGTTACACAAACTCTATTTATGAAGAGAATGAGACATCACTCAAAGGGGCTTTGTTTCCTCATTTCATCTTAGGCATTCACGAGTTTGAAACAGGGAGATTTATTGTTAATAAGCATGTGTTTGAAGACGACAATAGAAGTCTCAGCTCAGTTTTGAGGTACGGGCTAACTATTGATCAGCAAAATTTTGACAACTTCATTAGTGAAACAAACTTAAAGGGCGGAGTGATAACCAACCACATCGGGAGATTCGATGCTGCAGGAAAGAGGGCCGGGGAAGGCTAAGGAAAGAGCAAACCTGAGGGGCGCGCCTTGGCAGCAAGGCAGCAAGGGGACGCCCCTGCGAAGTTGCGAATCTCCCCTAGAGAAGAATCCGGGAACGGAATATAAAAAGTATGCCCAACAAAGCGCAGCAGCGGACGGTAAACCGCCACTGTGCTCTCGGCGTTGAACATAGGAGGGGAATATGGATGATTTACGAACCGCAAATAATGAAAAAGTCAAAATTCCACTGTTCATTCAAAAAAGACAGTATCAATTGCGCAGCTATGTTCTAGAAACCATTTTCCCAGAAGTTGAAAGAACCAGGAAAATAGCAAGCATGAAGAGTAATGAAAGAAAAATTTTCCTTACGAAAATGAATTCAATAGTAGATGAGTGTACCTGTGTTTGCTATATTTTTTCGCTAAAGCAATTTTTTAGAGAAGGAACAGATGCAGCAATAAAGGCAGTTGACACTTTTAAGGAATTCAATGTGGACGGATTTAATATAGGTAATAAAAGATTTGAAGGTCGCAATAATAATGTGATGGAAGGCCAAACCCTCTACGAGGAATTATTGAACAACATAAAAAATGCGGAATTAAAAAACCTCATTGAACGATGTGAGCACTATTATGAAATAACCGAAAGGTACAAAAATGTATCTATTTGATCAAAACGATGCAAAATCCTCATTGCAGTCCTTCTTTTCAAATAACGGATCTGCTATAAATAATTTTGGAAAGACTGTAAACCAAACATTCGAGGCTTACGTTTTTGCTTCTACCATAAAATGGTATAGCAGAAACAAATGGGATATAAAGTGTCATAACCCCAAATACGGACCTCATAAAGGCCAGTTTCAACTTAAATTTAGCACTCGTGGGGCCCCAAAAAATTATACTTTTATACGTTGTACCAAAGGTAATCAAACAGTACAAATTAGGCATGGACTAAGGGTAGCCACGAAATTCATGCAGGCAGGGCAGAAGTACCCGTCCAATCTGTGTCTTGATGTTTCAATTATTAACGACAACGATCTGTCATATTATGGTACTTCAGATTCATTGCCAAATGATCAGCTTGTCACCTTTGGTGAGGCAAAGCATATGTCTGGTTTTGCTGAACTTATTGCAGGTTTCATCGGGATGGTTCATGAAATGAAACCTGACTTTCTAAAGAAAAAAAAGCTTGGCAAGCATCATCCACAACCATTTTTATACGTGAGCGGACGACTAAATCCGACTGCCAAAGGAATTAAAGAAACGATTGAATATCGAAAAATACAAGTGGATATTTACAGCTTCGATAACAAGATGACATAGGATGATACCGTCCAGGAGGAAGTGGTGTTGATAGAAGCTGATGAAAGACCGAGATTAGCCGAAAGGAGTTGAGAAACGGCGATCCAACCAATGCGAGGACCGGACGCCGCGGCCGGTGAGGGCTGGCAGCTTTCGACAGTAGATAGAAGCCGATGAAAAGCTGAGTTTGACCGCCGCTCACCCAAGTGTTGGCCACCTAAGCACTCGGCATTTACAGGTGAAGAAGCACCAATTTGGGACCGAACCCGTTGGATCAGCCTAATGAAGTGGGTAACTTTTGGGGTAACTCCAATAATTACACTATCGCTAAATTATGTGCTTACAGGTAATTATCCTAACAATTAGATTCCCATGTGCTTCCGCCATACTAATAAAGAAAGCCGTCTCCTCCGAGGCGGCTTTCCTCATTTCAGGTAGTGACGATCTAAGCGCGAGAGGCGATTTGAGGGGACTGGCTCCGTAGGTGCCAGTCCCCTTCGCTTTGGTGCAAAACCGTTAGCATTAAAGCGTGCCTGCCCCCTTGAACCCGCGCATCGTCAAGCTGCACGACTACCAGTGGACTTCAGGGCCGAGATCACTATCGCCTCCATAAACCAACGTTTAGGTATTTGCGGGTGGAATATCCTTGCATGTATTGGGTATTTGCGGGTATGTTTGCGGGTGGAGGGCGGGAAAATGATCAGGCCGGATACCATAACGATCGACGCCACGGTGCTGAACCTCGTCGCGGAGCTGGACGAGTTCAAGGGGCGCTGGGAATTTCTCGGCAAGCTCGCGCCGGACCTGCTGCAGTCATTGCGTCGGGTGGCCACCATCGAGTCGGTCGGCTCCTCGACCAGGATCGAGGGGGCGAAGCTCTCGGATCACCAGGTGGAGCTCCTGCTCTCCAGCTTGGATGTCAACTCCTTCCGCTCCCGGGACGAGGAGGAGGTGGCAGGCTACGCCGAGGCCATGGGGGTAGTCTTCGATTCCTGGGAGCAGATCACGCTCACCGAGAACCATGTGAGGCAGTTGCACGGGATACTCCTCAAGTACAGCAGCCAAGATATTTCCCACCGCGGGGAGTACAAGAAGTTCCCCAACAACGTCGAGGCGTTCGACCCGGATGGGAAAAGTCTCGGCATCATCTTCGAGACTGCCTCCCCCTTCGAGACCCCCAGGCTCATGGCGGAGCTCGTCGAGGCGACCCGGCGCGCGCTCTCGGAGCGGGAGCTTCATCCGCTCCTGGTGGTCGCCGCCTTCGTGGTGCACTTCCTCGCCATCCACCCGTTCCAGGACGGCAACGGGAGGCTCAGCCGGGTGCTCACCACGCTCCTGCTCACCCGGAGCGGGTACCGCTACGTCCCCTACAGCTCCTTGGAGCGGGTGATCGAGGAGAACAAGGACGGCTACTATCGATCACTTCGCCAGGCGCAGCGTGAGATCCGCAGCGCCACCGAGAACCTCGACCCCTGGGTGCGCTTCTTCCTGCAGAGCCTGAAGAGGCAGAAGGACGCGCTCCTTTACAAGGTGGAGCGGGAGCATCTCCTGGATCGGATGTCGCCGGTGGCGGTGCGGTTGGTGGCGCTCGCCAGGGAGCGGGGGAAGGTCACCATCTCGGATGCGGTGGCGCTGCTCGGGTTGAACCGCAACACGGCCAAGCTCCACTTCCGCCAGTTGGTGCAAGAGGGGTACCTCCTGCAGCACGGCAGCGGCAAGGGAACCTGGTACTCGGCGGGGCGCTGAGGTCGCTTCAGGAAGAGGGCGGGGGGCGTCGGCACGGCGGCCCCGGCATTTCGAAGAGGAGAAGCCGAGACATCACCGACTGAAACCTCCCCCGTGGATGGGCGGCGCAAGGAAAGAGTGATAAGCTATTGATTGTGCCTGACGAGGCAGGGAGAATTTCAAGGGGGTGCCACAATGAGTCAAAGCAAGAATGCCAACCGCAGAGTCGTGCTGAATTCGCGTCCGATCGGTGCGCCTGTTCCCGACAATTTCCGTTTCGAAGAACTACCGGTACCGGTGCCCTCGGCCGGTCAACTGCTGCTACGCACGATCTACCTGTCCCTTGACCCTTACATGCGTCTGCGTATGAGCGACATGCCGTCGTACACGGCGCCTGTGGCAATCGGAGAGGTGATGGTCGGGGGCACCGTATCCCGCGTCGAGATTTCCAATCATCCCGGATTCAGTGCCGGTGACCTGGTGGTGAGCTATTCCGGCTGGCAGGATTACGCCGTCTCCGATGGCAGCGACCTTTTCAAGCTCGCAGCGGATTTCCCGCGCCCGTCCTATGCACTGGGTGTGCTGGGCATGCCCGGTTTCACGGCTTACATGGGGCTGCTCGATATCGGACGGCCCAAGGCCGGAGAAACGGTCGTGGTCGCAGCGGCAACCGGCGCAGTAGGCTCGGTAGTCGGGCAGATCGCCAAGCTTAAAGGGAGCCGTGTAGTCGGAATCGCCGGCGGCGCGGAGAAATGCCGCTTTGCCCTCGAACTCGGCTTTGATGCCTGCATCGACCATCGCAGCGCCGAGCTGCCGCAACAACTGGCCGCCGCTTGCCCCAAAGGTATAGACGTCTACTTCGAAAGCGTCGGTGGCGCCGTTTTTAACGCCGTCTGGCCGCTGCTCAACAGCTGCGCCAGGGTGCCGGTCTGCGGGCTGATCGCGCACTACAACGCCACCAGCCTGCCGTCAGGGCCGGACCGAGTGCCGCTCCTGATGGCTACGCTACTGACCCGGCGCATCAAGATGCAGGGCTTCATCATCAACGAGGACTACGGCCACCGCTTTGCCGAATTCCTTGAGAACATGATGCCTTGGGTAAAGGAGGGGAAAATCAAGTACCGGGAGGACCTGGTCGACGGCCTGGAAAACGCACCGCAAGCGTTCATCGGTCTGCTGGAAGGAAAGAACTTCGGCAAACTGATCGTCCAAGTCGCAAAAGATTGACACCTTATTGCACCCTCCCTCTCCCTCCGGGCCTGCGCGCGCAAGCGGGAGAGGGGGGGTGAGGGAGACCTAGGAATTCGCCTTCGGATAAAATTGCAGCAAATCCCGCCCCTCGACGGTGACCTTCCTGCAGCGCAGCGGAGCACCCAGCTCCAAGAGCTTGTTTGCCAACAGTTCAAATTTCTGGACCGACGGGTTTTCTGGTGGAACCTCCAGGAAGGCATGCACGGTTTGCTTCAGGAAGCCGTCACAGTTGTCCCTAACCTTCAGGTACTTTATCGCCTGGGCGATGACCAGCGCGGCGACGAAGAATTTCTCGACCGTGGGAGGCTGCTCTTCACTCAGCAGTTCGGTAGAGGCCTCAAATTCATGCTTCAACTCGGCAAGAGCCAGTTCAGGACAGAATTCCGTCTGCCACTGGCCCACAAACCAATCCCCCGCAGCGTTCAGCACCGGTGACACGGCGGCGACCAGGCGCTCATCCAGGTCGGTAACGGGGAACACGGCGCCGAAAAAAGGATGGACCCGTTCGCACAACGTGGCATGCCCCAGTTCATGAAGGTAGAGGAGTTCCTGTCTCGGGTCCGCCTCTGCGTTCTCCGGGGAGATGAAGATCCGGTGGATTTTGGCATCCGCGTCGGAGATCACCCGGATCGGTCCCTTATCCTGCGGTACTTCCAGGCTTAGCCAAGTCAGCTCGCCCTTGGCCTTTTTGACCAGGTTTTTGATTTTCTTAGTTTTCATGCAGGTTTCCCCCTTAGTGCTCCAGTCATCATTATCGATCCAGGACCATCAATGGCGGCACTGTACTACATTGGACCTGTGGAAAAAAGCCCGGTTATCCTATTGGCAGAGCTCCACGCTGAGACGCTCGAATCCGGCTTTCCACTCTGCCACCAAGGGATCGTATTGCGCGGCATCGGCGTCGGATACGTAGATCTCAAAATAGCGGGTGCCATAGGTGGCGCGCGCCCAATCCATGGCAGCAATGGGTGATCCCCCTGCCGTCCCGTTTGTGAATGGTTGCGCCCACGAGGTCAGCATCTGTAACGCGCTATAACCGTTGCTGTTCGCCGCAGATACCAAAGGCTCTCCCAATCCCTCCGGCAGCGGACCGAAGGTGTCGACTCCCGCGCTGAAAGAATGCTTGAGATTCTCCTGCTCCAAGATCACCTGCGTTCCGAAATTCCCCTTCACCGCGTCGTAGAGCTCTTTCCAGAGTTCCACGCCGTGATCGTCGTCCTTAACAGGCCACCAGCCGACTTGCAGCGGCGTCCTGGGGAACCCGGCGGTTTGAGTTTGAAGTTGCGACAGCAACGCGGTCTTGAGCTTTTCACGCGCATAACCTGGCCAACTCTCGACTTCGAAGCCGAGTTCCCGAACCCGGTCCCATCCCGGTAGAGGGAGTGCGAGGGTGTCGAGCCGCGGGTGATTCGCCAATGTGGTAAAGTCCGCTCCGTCACGGACTTGGTGCAGCGCCAGGGCCTGCACCATGGCACGGTAGCCATTCTGTGTCGGTTCGTCCCAAGGCAGAGGCCGGTCGCAGCCACCGTTATTGGCGGTACACTCAAAAACGTCATCCGGATGGTTCGGGTTGGTGTCGACCCAGTGCCATGTCTCGACAGCTTGATCGGTCACATGATCCGGTTCGGGTCCAAGTATTAATAAGGTCAGGTGCTGGCCGATTGCCGCAACACGTTCAAGAGCGTTATCTATCAGCGAAAAGTCATACACCCCTGGACTCTGTTCAATGTCATTCCAGGAAAGACGCAGTACGTATCCTCTGACCCAGGGATAGTCGCGGATATTTCCGTCGCGCAGGGCGCTGCCTCTGGAATCCAGAATGTACAGCCCGCACGGCCGAAAGGTTTCGGGCAGTGTGCTCACCACTACGTTCTGGCTCGCGGTGCTGGTACCGCCGGCGTCGCTGGCCGTGAGCGTGACGGTGTAGTTGCCCGCCGCGCTGTAGGCATGGGTCGGGTTCTGGGCGGTGCTGGCGGCGCCGTCGCCGAAGCTCCAGGACCATGACGTCGCCCCCCCGGTGGAGGCGTCGGTGAACTGGATAACCTTGTTGACAGTCGGTGAGACGGGCGAAACCGCGAAAGCAGCGGACGGGGCGGGATCCATAAAGGTGGCTGTGACATTGGTAGCCGCATCGATCGTGACATAGCAGGTTCCACTCCCGGGACAGTCCACTGCGGACCAGCCGGTGAAAATCGATCCTGCTGCCGCAGCCGGGACGAGCGCTACAACGCTCCCCTTGTCAAAGGCGGCGCTGCAGATTGTGCCGCAGTCTATCGCTGCCGGTGAAGTTGTGACCGTGCCACTGCCGTTGCCCGCTCTGGTTATGGCCAGAGCGAAACTCGGAGTGGTTAGTGACAGCTTGCCTGAGTGAAAGGCTATCTTATTGGCACCCTTTACTTTCATGGTGCTGACTGCAGCATAGCTGTTGAAGGTGATCGTGTCAGGGCCTGTGCCGTCTAAAATAACATCGTCACCCGGTGCAGGGATTTTGCCTGGTATCCAATTGGCTGCCTCCTCCCATTGGCCTCCACCGATCATATTCCAGGCCAAGGTTTCTGCACCGGCGGCGGAAGTCAGCAACAGCATGACACAGAGCTGTAACAGCAAGACCCTCATTTTTTTCCCTTCCTCCGCCGCGCATTGCCCGTGATGCAACCCAGAGCAAATCCGAGAACACCTGGGTCAGGTTTCCGATAGTGACACCTGGATGAGCTATCACCTTGCCTGCATCAGGAGACGGTATAGTTGCTCGCAAGTCTCTATCATTGATAAGAGTTGCTTGTCAAAGGAAAGTCGATGGAGCCGGGTTTTGCCCCCCCCTCAACGTCGTTTACCGTCGCTGCTCTCAAAAAAACGACTTTCGAGGATTGACAGCCGCCCGGGAAGTTTTAAACTGCTTCTAATCTTTTGCGCCAGTACTTTCAACGAGTAAACATTTGAGGAGGACCGAGCTATGTTTGCATCCGAGGTATTTGTCCTGCCCTCTGCAAAGATGGGTTACAACGAGTTGATCACTTGGCTTTTTGACACCGCCACCCTGCAGGAAGCGCATCATTTCCACGGAACGAACTGGCCCGACTGGGTCCCGGGATGGAGGAAGTTCAGGGGGCATGGCGACTCGCTTACCATCAAGGGCAAGGCAGCTGAAAACAAGGATCGGGAGAGGGCCAAGGAGCGCGACCAGGAATATGCGGATACCATGCTGTCTATCCGCCTGAACGCCAACTACATCGTGATGAGGTCGCTTTACGAAAAGGACGAGAGTTTGCTCCACAACGCTGGCTACCCGCTCAGGGACAAGAGGAGAAGGAGCTACGGACTGGCTTCGTTAAGCACCATTCCGTTGGTCATTAAGCTCAAGAACGGCCCCGATATCGCCTCGGTCACCGCCAGATGGGATAGAGACCCGGCTGCAGCCTTGTACCATCTGCAGATCTGCAAAGGCGAACCGGCGGGCGAGGACTCCTGGGGGGATGAGGGGTCCCACAAGGGTTGCCGTGTCATCGTGAGGAACCTGGATCGCGCCAGTTGGTGCTACTTCAGGGTCAGGAGCTTCGGCGACAATGAGAGTGGCCCCTGGAGCGCCCCGGCAGGCATTATCGTCGTGTAACGATCCATTCAGTCGAATCAAAAAAGGCCGGTCCGTTACCGTATTCCAGGCTTCTGGGAGACACATCCGGACCGGCCTTACCTTCTTCCCCCTCCAATCGCACCCCCCAGCCCATATCACCCCCTTCCCCCAGCCCAAATGCACTGGGTGTCCTCCCGAGAGGACATTGCAGCCCTCGTTCAAAGTTCAGAATATCCCGAGATTGCCATATCCATTTAGAAGATCCGAATCTTCGAAACGGAGATAGCCACCCCCTTCGGGAGGGGCGAATCTGACGAGCGGAGATAGCCATCTCCCTTCGGGAGATACGAATCGCACGAGCGGAGATAGCCATCTCTCTTCAGGAGATACGGATCTTTCGAGCGGAGATTGCCATCTCCCTTCAGGAGATTCGAATCTTTCAACCGGAGATTGCCATCTCCCTTCAGGTAGATAGTAATCTCTCGAGCGGATATAGCTATCCCCATTCACGAGATACGAATCTCTTGAGCGGAGATAGCCATCCCCTTCAGAGGATACGAATCTCTCGCGCGGAGATTGCAATCTCCCTTCAGGAGATACGAATCTCTCGACCGGACATAGCCATCTCCCTTTAGGGGATGCGAATCTCTCGACCGGACATAGCCATCTCTCTTCAGGGGATGCGAATCTCACGAGTGTAGATAGCTATCTCCCTTCAGGAGATACGAATCTCTCGGTCGGAGATTGAAATCTCCACATGCGGAGGGGGGAGGGGTACTGGAACCGGACCACCTTTCAGGTCCAGAGCCCCTGGGGCTTCTGGGGCTATCGTTTTCGAAGACTCTGCCGTTATTGCTGCTTCATTTGGATTGAAAACCCCTAACCTTAATGATATGCTGCGCCACTCAGTGAGGAAACAGACATGAAATTCAAAATGTATCAAGTAGACGCATTCACAAATACACTTTTCGCCGGCAACCCTGCTGCCGTTTGCATTCTAGATTCTGAATGGTTGCCGGACGATACGATGCAGCAGATTGCGGCCGAGAACAACCTGGCGGAAACGGCATTTGTCGTAGGCACGGGAAAGAGCTATTCGATCAGATGGTTTACACCGACGATGGAGGTGGACCTCTGTGGCCATGCGACCCTGGCGTCGGCGCATGTACTGTTTCAGCATGAGGGCTTTTTGGGCGAAGAAGTCGTCTTCGCATCGAGAAGTGGAAACCTCGGCGTCAAGAAACAGCAGGGGATGTACCGCCTCGACTTTCCGGTCGATATAGTTTCACCGGTCCCAATTACCAGCGACCTGCTTGCCGGGTTTAGCGTTGAGCCTATTGAGGCATACAGGGGCAAGACCGACGTTCTGTTACTCTTCAAAGACGAGAAGGAAATACTGGACGTCAAAGTTGATCTTTCTGCAGTCGCAATAGTCGAGGCCAGGGGGGTCATCATCACTGCACCGGGTACCAAACATGACTTCGTCTCGCGATTCTTTGGTCCCCAAAGTGGGATCGATGAAGACCCTGTAACCGGCTCTGCTCACACAACCCTGGTGCCCGTTTGGGCAAAGATACTCGGTCGAACAGAATTCAAAGCAGCACAACTGTCAAAGAGGGGCGGGGAGTTGTATTGTGAGTTGGCGGGTGACCGGGTCTACATAACCGGCAATGCGAAGACATTCTTTGAGGCGAAAGTTGAAATATGACCTAACACCGTGACGGGGGATCGGCATCCTACAAATGGGACAAAAGGGGCAATGTCCAGCTCTGACCCCTCTGGTCCCCTGACCCCTCTGGTCCCGATCCACTAAGTAAATCTTTTGCTTTGCTACGGAGTTACAGCTAGTGCGTCACGAATACATTGATCTGAGTCGTACATTTCTCGATGTCGACGAAGACTCCAATATTGAAGGTGCAGCTTACAAGAGTTATATAGCCAGTCTGGGCGGAGGGACTGATTGGCAGGCACTGCTCCGAAGTAGGTATGTCGTAGTTCTCGGTGAGCAAGGTAGCGGCAAAACATGGGAGTTGGAAGCCAGAGCGGAAAATTTGCGCAATACTGGCGTTTATGCGTTTTTCAGGCGCCAGGGCGCCAGGGGGACGCCCCAAGAATCCAAGAATTGTTGAACCTCAGGGAAAAGAGACGAAGAATTCTTGCATTTTAGGGGCATCCCCTTGGCCCCTTGGCCCTTAGTGACGGCGCTGCGCGTAGATGCCCGACAGTTGGGCTGAGGATGGAGAATCACGTCGTAGAAGAAACGCATCATTGCACGGGCGTCCTAGTCTACCCTATAGGCTTAATTTGTAGGAAAAGTTTAACAGGAGATGATTAGCATGTTAAAGCCGACTCTATTCATCGAAGATATAGATATATTTACAAAAGAGAGCGATATAGCTGTTGTAATCAGGGTGAAGGAGTCGCGTTTAGATATAAATAATTATCATAAAATACGTAAACAAGTAGAAGCACTGGTTGATTGTAATTTTAATCTAATAATAATTGATCTACAAAACTGTGATGTTATGACAGATGATGGCTTCAGTGGACTGGTTACATGTTATAAAGAAGCTATGAACCATAGATGTCGTATAGCACTATGTAGCCTTCAGCCGCAAGTAAAAGAATTACTAAGATTGACTCGAATGAATAAGGTGTACGAGGTATATGATCACTTAGAGGATGTGTTGAAGAAATATTTGGTAACCAGAGGTGAACAGAAAACTGATGTTCAGAATAATATTTCTGTAAAGAAGTCACAGAAATATCATATTGAGTGGAAAGTCATTGCATCGATATTTATTGCATTTGTAACAGCATTGGTTGTGTATGTTGAATTTGGTCAAGATCTTTCGGCAGTGCTGCTGTCGACACCAATAACATTTCCCTGTATATTTTACGCTATTAAAATAATAGGTAAAAATGTGTAGGTTGTGTACTAAGAACCCCTGTCACCATGCATGATAGGGCTGTTTTGGTGGGGATGGGGACGCCCGTTCGATTGTGCGTTGCTAATCTGTAGTGCCGATATGGTCGGTATGGTGACGGCCCTGCGCGGAGATGCCCGACAGTTGGGCTGAGTATGGCGTATCACGTGGTAGAGGAAACGCACCTTTGCACGGGCGTCCCGGTCAACCCCTCGGCAACTGCTCAATTACCATGGTTCTCAACACCCATAAGGGATACATATGCTTGACGTATTCGAACTTGAACCTGCTACAACTATCCATGCGGACGAGTCATACATCGTCTCGTATCCGCATCTTGTGAGCTACTTTGCATCAAAGGCCACCATTTCCGCGGAAGAGGTGGTGTGTGGCGCTCACATGGTATATGGTTGGATGCCTACCATACTTGATTTATACTCGAATCCAACGAAACTGGATTTATTTGGCGCGGCTGAATTGCTTACTAAAGCCAGATATAATGGGATTGTGACCGACTCTGAACTCCAAGGATTGGCGGGTCTGGTCAACAACTCGCTCGTTGGCGCATCCAAGCTACTTCATTTCATCGCACCAACTCAGTTTGCGATATGGGACTCGAAGGTTTATGCCTTCGTCTTTAACCAAAAGGCGCACCAGTACCGTATTTCTAATATAAATAGCTATCGCAAGTACCTTAATATTCTTAGCGATCTGCAAAGCAACCCACGATTTGACAAGTTCCACAATTCTATCAATACCAAAATGGGGTATAAGGTCTCACCCATTCGAGCACTTGAGGTCGTGATGTATTTGAACGCTCCTGACGTTGTTTAGGCGGATGGAACCGTGTATTGAAATATTGACAACTCAGGGTCCCCGGCCATCCTCCCAGCACCATTCCTTGATGATCATCAGGGAAAGCGACAGAAGAGGCCACTAGAAAAGATATCAATTTATCAATACGGTCCCATTTGCCCCCGGTCCCATTTGCCCCAGGATTTCAGGGGCGTTACCCTCCTCACGGGCTCCTTTTGGGATGCAGACCTGCCGACAGGAGATAGAAAAGTAGCCTGTCCCCTTTTCCCCTCTATCGCCACAAGCGCCACAGGTTCTCCTTCAACGCCCAGGCAGATTTTCGGTGGGCTCCAAGGGTTTAGCTGTAGAGAGAACCACCAGGTGCAAAGGCGGGCACCCCTGGCGGGAATACTTCAGAAAACAAGGATCGAGATATGTCACCTACGCCCCCTGCAGGCCGGTTCAGGATCTTTTATCTTGCGCTTCTTTTCTGCCTGCTCCCCTCCGGCATCGCTGGCGCCGAGACGCTCTCCCCGAAGGCTCTGGAATTGGTGGCGCAGGCTGTGTTTGAGGTGGTGGTTCCCAAGCCGGCTCGGGATTCACTCGAGTACAAGGATCCCTTACCGCTCAACAGCATCCCTATCACAATCAGGAATGACAAATATCTCCCTCTTGGCACCGCCTTCGCCATCGGTCCCCGACTTATGGTCTCGGCCGCACACGTGATGAGTCTTGGGTCAGAAACCCAGTTCGGGACTCCACTGCTCAGGGACCAGCAGGGCTCTCTTTTTGAGATCGACCAGATCGTCAAGCTGTCGGAGCGCCGAGATTTCGTGGTGTTTACCATCAAGGACGCGCCTGCCGTGAAGTTTTTCCAGACCAACACCTCTCCCCAGGTGAACCAAGCGGTATTCGCGGTAGGAAACGCCTTGGGAGAGGGGGTGGTCATCCGCGATGGTCTCTATACCTCCGCCACTCCGGAACCGGTAGAGGGCGACTGGAAGTGGCTCCGGTTCTCCGCGGCGGCCTCGCCCGGCAACAGCGGCGGCCCCCTTCTCGACCGGGAAGGCAGGGTGGTCGGCCTGGTGCTGCGCAAATCCCCATCGGAGAACCTCAACATCGCTCTCCCCATCGCGGAGGTGCTGAACGCTCGCGAGCATCTGGCGCACCTGTATCGCACCCTGGGCTACCAGTTGCCGGTTTCACCTCGGCAGAAGGGCTCCTCCTACGCAAAATTCCTTGTTCTGCCACGCAGCTATCAGGACCTGAACCGTGAAGTTGTCGAGTATGTCAACCGTTTCGGACTGGGGCTGCAGGATGCCTACTTCGCCGAGATGCAGGACCGTCTGTTCCCCAACGGCCCAGGCTCCAAGCCGCTCCTTCATGCGACCCAGTGGTCAAGATTCCCCCAACTATTCAGGATGAAGGATGACGGTTATTGGCAACCCGAGGAGGTAATCCCCAAGAGCGCCGATCTCGGCAACAACGGCACAATTGAACATGCCGAGATGGGGCAAGCTCTGGTTTTGGCCATCCACAAGCCTGACAACGTGTCGCTGGAGCAACTCTACCGTGATGACCGATTCTACATGGACCTGGTCCTTAAGGGACTCAGGATGAGCCGTCTGGTAGGTCAAAGCCCGATCCGCATCACCTCGCTCGGCCCGGCCCAAGAAAGTTACACCTTCCGCGACCAGTACTCCCGGAAGTGGCTGGTACGGACCTGGCTGAGGGAGTTCGACGACACCAAGGTCGTCACCTTTTCCTTGCCAACTCCCGATGGGCTGGTCAGCCTGATGCGCCTCGGCCAGACCGGTGTGGTGGACAACGACTACCTGCCGGACCTGAAGCTCGTGACCAACTTCGTCAACGTCTCATATTTCGCAACTGCCAAGGAATGGCGGGAATTTCTCAAATTCCAGGACCTGTTGCCCGAAAGCCTCGCCGGGGTCAGCCTGTCCCGGGACGATGCTCCCTTCACCTTCCAAACTCCGGATTTTTCCCTTTCGCTCAGCCCGGAGATCGTCCCCCCCTCGGACAAGAACCAGATCTTCCTCCCCATGGGGTATGGCCTGAGCGGCAACCGTGTCTCCTGGCAGGCGACAGGTCTCCTCGTCATGCAGAAGCCGCCCGGCGGAAACCTGGTCGCACTGCAGCGACACCTCAAGCCGGACCCGTCCCTGAACGAGGAGGTTCAGTCAGAGTGGCAGAAGGTGACCTCGGCCAGCTTCCCCTACAATCGCGCATCATTCAGTTCCGACGGCCAGACCAGGATCATGGACCTGATCGGGAACCCAAACGCTAGCAGCGAGCAGGTCTACTCGGTGCTGGTCGCGACTGAGGGAACTGTCGAACAGAAGGTGATGTCCGAGTTGCTGGAGAAGACGGTGAAAGGGGTAGCGGCCAGGCAATCCGGCACGGATTCGGGTTCGGGCTTGGCGGGAAAAGCTCCGGAAACGGTGCGTCTGCCTTACCGGGAGTACAGTTCCCTGCAGCGCAGCGATCACCCCTCTGCCGTTCGCTACGCCCTGCAAGGCCAACTCTTGGCGGAGAAGGGTGAGGTCCAAGGAGCTATGGAGGCATTCGCCAAGGCCCTGACGCTTGACCCGCGCTGCGCGGAGGCCCACTTTCAACGTGGGTTGCTGCACCAACACCGGGGGGAGCCCGAAACGGCTAAAGCGGAGTACGCCAAGGCGGTAGCATACAACCCATTCTATCCGGACCCGCACAACAACCTGGGCGACATCCTGTCCAAGGCCGGCAGGATGGACGAAGCTATGGTCCATTTCCAGAAGGCGCTCGACCTGGACCCACGGATGACGGTGGCGCGCAACAACGTGGCCAAGTGCCTCACGGAAAAAGGAGCCTACCAGGCGGCGCTAAAGGAATACGACAGGAACATCGAGCAGGATCCTAATGACTCGACAGGCTACTATAACCGGGGCAATCTGTACCGGATCATGGGCGATTTCGGCAGGGCACGTGCCGACTTGGACCGGGCCATCGGGATCAAAGCCGCGCCGGAATATTTCTTCGCCCGGGGCTATAGTTTTCAGATGCAAAAGGAGTACGCCAAGGCCATCAGCGATTATACGGCCGCACTGGAACTCGACCCCCGACTTCCCGGTGCCTATCTGAACCGTGGCAATATCCACCACCAAAAGGGAGCCTACCAAGAGGCGCTGGCAGACTTGTCCAAGGCCGTTTCACTGGAGCCCTCCAAAAATGCGCTAATCAACAGGGGCAACGTGCTGTCGGCGCTGAAGAGGGACGACGAGGCTTTGGCGGATTACCAGGCCGCCATCGTCCTCGACCCGCAGGACTGGAACGCCTGGCGCCTGCGCGGCGTGGCACACGGCAAAAAAGGGAACCTGGAGCTTGCGCTGGCCGATCTGAACAAGGCCATCTCCATCGAGTCCGGGAACGCCGATCTCTACAACAACCGAGGCTTCACGCTGTTCCTGCAGAAGGATTTTGCCGGAGCGCTGGTCGACTATGAACGGGCCATCGCCCTGGACCCGCTATCGGCCCTGGCTTTCCAGAACAGGGGCAATCTGTACGCGGTGAAAAAGGAAGCGCAATCCGCTTGCGCCGACTGGCAGAGGGCGTGCGAGTTGGGCGCCTGCAGCAACCTGACCAAGGCCCAAAAGCGGGGACAATGCCGGTAGGGGGACGAAAAGGGGACAGGTTACGGGACAGGTTACCTTTTGATGGAGAAAAACCGGCAGGAGATGGAAAAGTAGCCGGACTATGCGTGGGAGAAACGATGACTGAACAACTGCCAACCGACCCGCTTCACGGGGTCACTTTGAAAAAGATCCTCACTGAATTGGTGGAGGAGTTCGGCTGGGAAGAGCTGGGAAAGCGGATCGACATTCGCTGTTTCACCCATGCCCCCAGCATTGCTTCCAGCCTTAAGTTCTTAAGAAGGACGCCTTGGGCCAGAGACAAGGTCGAGGAGTTGTACTTGAGATCGAAGATGTTGAGGCTGTAATACCCTTTGATTTAATTGTGTTACCTGCGGCGGGCAATAGCAGTCAAACGCATCCTGGAGAGTAATAGTGATTGTTGCCAAAGAAAATCTGGTGGGGGTTTGCCAAGCGGTTCAGGATGCCTGCTGCAGCGTGGACATGGATGGCTGCATCCTGCACGCAAACGACGCCTTCTGCACCATGCTCGGATACGATCGTGAGACGCTCTTGACCAAGAGCGCTCGCGATCTGATACCGGCCGAGTACCTCTCCTCTGAGGCAATCATCGTCGAGCAGCAGGTCAGGCAGCGCGGCTTTTCGGAGATATACGAGGAGGAATTCATCCGGGAGGACGGCTCAAGGTTCCCCGTCGAGCTAATGCGGATGCTGGTAACCGATGCCGGGGGACCCCCTGCCGGTATGCTCCTTATGGTACGCGATATCACCTTGAGGACTCGGCTGCAGCAGGAGCTGGTTCGCTCCCGCGAGGAGTACCGTACCCTCGCTGACAACTCTCCCGATATCGTGCTCCGTTTCGACCGTGAGCTGCGCCACGTGTACGCAAACCCAGCCGCTGGGCGCGCCTGCGGCTTGTCTGTGGACAAGCTGGTGGGCGCGACGCTGTATGAGATCGGGCTGAACGATCAATTCGCCGAAGTCTGGCGAGACCGCATCGTCTCCGTGTTCGAGGCTGGGGTCCCGAAGAAGGTTGAGGATTCCATGCCCTTCTCGGACGGGATGAAGTATTTCGAGTACCAGTTGGTGCCTGAAGGAGCCGTAGGGGAGCCGCCCCAAAGCGTGATGGTGATCGGTCGGGACATCACTGAGCGCACGCACTCTGAGAAGTCGCTGCTGGAGGCCCAAGATGAGCTCGAGCGGCGGGTGGAGCAGCGGACCAACAGCCTGCAGTGCGCCCTGAGGGAGCAGGAGGCGTTCAGCTACTCGGTGTCGCACGACCTGCGCGCGCCGCTACGCCACATCAACGGTTATCTTGCCATCCTGTGCGACGAGTTCGAGTCCTCCCTGCCTCAGGAGGCGAAATACCTCATCCATCGGACCCGCGAGGCGAGCGGCCGCATGGGGAAGCTCATCGACGAACTGCTGGAACTGGCGCGCGTCGGTAGGGTTGCCTTGGACAAGACGGCGGTCGATCTCAGCGCCCTCGCTCAGGGTATGGCAGCTTCCTTACAGGAAGGTGAACCGGAACGTGTGGTCGAGTTCGAGATAGAGCCGGGCATAACCGTCTTTGGAGATAAGCTTCTATTGAAGCAGTTGGTTGATAACCTGCTTGAGAACG
>Ga0209212_1002666_pt1 | contig 24821 bp, 22 predicted proteins | sample RifGroC2_FD_183996 | JGI IMG/M metagenome (GOLD analysis project Ga0209212, IMG submission 183996) | Groundwater microbial communities from Rifle, Colorado, USA - Groundwater C2 (SPAdes) (version 2) | ecosystem: Environmental > Aquatic > Deep subsurface > Groundwater | place: Rifle, Colorado... | reverse complement strand
TCCGAGTTGGAAATCACTGAAATTACCGACAGGGCGAGCAAAGGCAAAGATTTTCCTAATAAAGCGCTTTTGTTTAAAAACGTGGAAGGTTATGAAATGCCTGTTTTGACAAACGCGTTCGGGTCTTTTGAGAGAATGGCACTTTCTCTGGGAGTTGATAACGTAAAAGAAATAGCCGAGCGGATAGAAGAGTTAATTAAGCCCGAGATTCCCGATTCTTTGTGGGGAAAGGCTGCATTAATTCCTAAACTTACTGAAATGAGCCAATTTTTTCCGCAGGGGTGTTTCAGTGCAGCCTGTCAGGAAGTTGTAATCAAGGATTTAAGTCAGCCTATTCTTGACAAATTGCCGATTTTAAAATGCTGGCCGGAAGATGGAGGAGCTTTTATTACGCTTCCGTTAGTCATTACAAAGAATCCTCATACAAGAAACAGAAATATGGGGATGTACAGGCTTCAGAAGTTTGATAATACTACCACAGGAATGCATTGGCATAAGCATCATGACGGTGCTAAGAATTTTCAAGAGTTTAAGCGGCTTCATTCTCGTCATTGCGAGTGCAGCGAAGCAATCCAAAATCAAAACAATGAGTGGATTGCTTCGTCGCAAGCTCCTCGCAATGACGGAGATACAAAGAAATTTGAAATTGCTGTTGCGTTAGGCTGCGACCCTGCTATTACTTATGCGGCGACTGCTCCTGTTCCGTCGGGGATTGATGAGATGATTTTTGCGGGATTTCTCCGTAAAAAGCCCGTAAAACTTGTGAAATGCAAAACCGTTGACATCGAAGTTCCTGCTGATGCGGAAATTATTCTTGAAGGGTATGTGGATTTAGAAGAGGAACGAACAGAAGGACCTTTTGGCGACCATACGGGCTATTATAGTTTGGCTGACAGGTATCCTGTTTTTCGTATTACCTGTATGACTCACAAAAAAAATCCTGTTTATCCTGCGACAATCGTTGGAAAGCCTCCGCAGGAAGATTGTTATATGGGAAAAGCTACAGAACAGATTTTTCTGCCTGTTTTACGCTTAATTTTGCCGGAAATAGTAGATATGAACCTGCCTTTTGAAGGAGTTTTTCATAATTGCGCGATTATCAGTATCGACAAAAAATTTCCCGGTCATGCGAATAAAATTATTAACGCTGTTTGGGGTTTGGGGCAGCTTATGTTCACAAAATTCGTCATTATAGTTGATTCTGACGTTGATGTGCATGATATTTCGGCTGTGAGTTGGAAAATCTTTAACAACACCGATCCTTCCAGAGATTGTGTTATTACAAAAGGTCCTCTCGATGTGCTTGATCATTCCTGTGATTTGTCAGGTTTTGGCGGGAAGATGGGGATAGATGCCACAAAGAAATGGGCTGAAGAAGGTTTTACTCGCGAGTGGCCTGATGAGATTGTAATGTCAAAAGACATCAAGAAAAAAGTTGATGAGAAATTAAAAGATCATACTATATTTATACTAAAATAATTTTAAATTTCAGATTTAATTCTTAATAAGCAGGCAGCAAATGGAGTTTATTGCCTACAAATTTACTTAATTCTTTTTTACATTGATTAATAAGTTTTCTAAAATTTATTTTTTAACGAGTATAACGGACTTGCAGGGTGAGTTAAACCGATTGGATTGTTTGTATTTAGTAAAGAGCCGTTACCTGAGCCACCGGCAGCTAAAAAACCCAAAATAAAATTTTTTGTTTTTGCCAAAAAGCCGGGTTCTTCATCATTTACATATTCTTTATCAAGAAGAACTTTGTCATTTTTTTCTAAACCGTCTATTTTGGAATCTTTACTGTAAATATCAAAATTATCTTGTTTTGGCGTTGCATAGATACTGCCTCTATTACCAAAAAACTCTAAATTCGGTGTATTTTTAACCGTACAATCATTGCCGGAAAGTTTTACATTTTTATTTGTATCTCCAGTTCCTGTGACAGTTACACCATTTCCTCGTATGATATCAACGTTGCGATATTCTGTACGCGGTTCAATTTGTGGTGCTTTATCTGAGGAAAAACGATTATATTTAACCGTTACACCTGAAGGAAGTTTTGTTTCTTTGTATATTATTGAATCTAAAATACCCATACCCTTTTTTCCTCATATTATTTTATCCAAAAAATCGAAATTCTTTCCTTACGCCTTATCTATATAAAAACAAAAACAAATTTAAATTGCTCTTTTTTTTAAAATTTTTGATATTATTATAAAAAATAGGATAATAAATGACTAAAGCACGAGTAATTGGAATACAAATTCAGCCGGAAATCGGCGATAAAAAGGCGAATCTCGATAAAGTCCAAAAACTTATCGAAAAAAATGCATGGTTTAAACCTGACTTAATCGTGCTGCCGGAAGTTTTTACTTCGGGAGTTGACCATAAATTTTTGCACAAACTGGCGGAAAATATACCTAATGGCGAAACGACAGAATTTTTCTCTAAAATAGCTAAAAAATATGAAACAAATATAGTCGCAGGAAGCTTTATAGAAAAATGCGAAGGTGAGGAATATAAAAATACTTCACTTGTTTTTGACAGACAAGGCGAGATTATAGGCAAATATCAGAAAATTCACATGTTTAATTACTATGGCAGCAATGAAAGTGATTATGTTTCTTCAGGGGACAAGGCTGTAGTGGTACAAACAGACATCGGAAAAATAGGTTTAAGTATTTGCTATGATTTAAGATTCCCCGAGTTATACAGGGCTTTGACTTATGTGGGCGCGGAAATTATTACATGTGTTGCGGCATGGCCTTATCCGAGGCTTGACCACTGGCTTACGCTTAATAAAGCCAGAGCTGTCGAGAATACTGCTTATATAGTCGCTGTTAATCAATGCGGTAGAGTTAATCCAAAAAGACAAAATGTGGGAATATCTATGCTTGTTAATCCGTGGGGCGATGTTGTTGCTTCTGCCGGCGGTGATGAAGGAGTTTTTCTCGGGGAAATAGATTTTGATTACTTGCGCAAGATTCGCGAAGAATTTCCCGTTTTGAATGACAGAAATCTTGAAGCATATAAAATTTTATAAATTATTTGACTTAATAAAAATTTTTTTTATTATTAAATTGGATGAGTTTATCGGGATACAATTTAGATTTTGTTCGTCTTACTTAAATGTAAGTTTAAATTTTTGAGGAGCGCGGGTTAAAATGAATTTAGTACAAAAATTAAAGTCTTATGAAAGAAAAATTGTTTTCATGCGGTGGGAAGACACCGAAGAATACGGACGAATTAAGTATGTCGGACGTGATTTTATTGAATTTGAAATTATTGACAGAGAAGACCTTGATTATCATGAAGTGGTTCTTCTTAATCCAAATTTGATTATTGAAGTAATAATTGCCAGTCCTGATTTAGACAGGGTAGTCGTGGAAGTATGTTCAAATCTTCCTTCTCTCGAAAACAAAAGAAATATAGAGATAATTGAAAGCGAGAAATCCGAATAAAATAGTATTGTTTGTTTTGGCTTCGCTACGCCACCTTCGGCGGCTAGCGCAGCCTTATTTTTTTAAATTGCTATAATATGAATTTCACCTTATCTGAACAAATTCCCCCCTAGCCTAAATGCGATTTTTATGGTTTACTAATTAAAAATATATTAATTAAAATTTAAAATATTGTTTGATATTTGGCTGGAGCAATATAAAGAGTTGGAAATAAAAGTAGGCGAACACTGGATAGTTAATTTTTGGCAATTTCCGGTAAATATGGATACTGTTCTAACAGCGTGGATTGCGATGATTGCAATTATGTTGTTGACTTTTGTTATAACAAGGAAGCTCGACATATTTCCTGACGGTATTCAGACTATTGCCGAACAGTTTATGGGCTTTATAGAAGGTATTATCAAAAGCTATATGGATAAAGAGGGCTTAAAACACACCCCTTTAATCGCGTCTTTATTTTTATTTATACTTTTTGCGAATCTTGAAGGACAGCTTCCATGGAGGTTGTTTCCTCTTCCCGGCGAGCCTGCTTCCCCGACAAATGACATAAATACCACGTTAGGATTGGCTCTTGTGGTTTCTGTTTATTATATAGGTGCGGGTATTATGGAAAAAGGCTTCGGTTATTTTAAACATTATTTGCAGCCGATGTGGTTTTTATTCCCGTTTAACCTTTTGGAAGATTTTACAAGACCTTTATCCCTCTCTTTGAGGCTTTTTGGTAATATACTTGCGGGAGAGCTGATTATAGTTATTTTAGTCAGTATGGTTCCGTACTTAGCACCTGTTCCTATGATGCTTTTTGAATTATTTGTCGCATTTTTGCAGGCTTATATTTTTGCGGTGCTTGCGACAAATTACATCGCGGCAGCTACATCAAAGGAGCATCATTAAGTATTCGGTTAAGTAAAGATAACAACAGTTTATAAAAATAATAGTTTATGGAGGAAAATTAAAATGGATGCACAAGGTATTTCAACATTAGCAATAATTGCAGGTTTAGGACTTGCTGCTGTAGGCCCCGGAATCGGAATGGGAATCGCCACCGCTGCCGCTATTAATGCTGTAGCCCGTCAGCCGGAAGTTGAAGGCAGAGCCAGAAATATGCTCCTTTTAGGTATCGTATTTATGGAAGTGCTTGTAATTTACGCAATTTTAGGCGTATTACTCTGCAAATACGTATTCAAATTATTCTAGGAAGACATTTTTTAGAATAAGAGGATTGTCTTTGCGAAATGTTATAAATTATTGCATTGTCATCCTGAGGAAGCCCAAAGGGCTGACGTGAGGATCTATCCATTTGAGAATAAAGTACTTTAATTGTTTTCTTAATAGATTGCCACGTCGGAGCTAAAGTTCCTTCTCGCAATGACAAAGGAAGTTAATAAATGAATTCAGAAACTCAAAATTTACATTTGAACACAACAGGCACAGTTGCGCAGCCTGATAATGGCCACAAAGAAAATTCAAGTAAAGAACAGAATGGTTGTGTCCTTATAAAAAGTGGCTCCAGCCACCCTGAAAAACAGGAAGAAGGAGGGCTTTTAACGATTAACGGCACTCTGGTTGTTATTGTTATTAGTTTTATAGTCTTTGTTATTTTGATGCAGAAGATTTTCTACGGTCCGATTACTGAAATCAGACGCAAAAGACACGAGTACATCAAAAAAATGAAAGACGAAGCTAACGAAGCTTTTCGGGAGACCGAAAAGCTTAACAAAGACTATCAGGAAAACATTAAAGATGCCCGTAAAAAAGTTTTTGAAAAAACCGCAGAGTTGTTGAATGAAGCAAATGAAGAAAAAAATAAAGTTCTGGAAGACAAAAAACAGCAAAATTCAGAGTATTTAGATGAACAGAAACAAATCATTCAGAATGATAAAACACAGGCGATTGAAGAACTTAAAGGACAAGTAATGGATTATGCATATAATATTTCCAGAAAAATCCTTGGAGAAGACATATCAATGGCAGGATTAAGCCCTGAAATTGTAGAAAAAGCAATTAATAAAGCAGAAGTAAGGTAAATTTATGGCGGAAACAGCACTCAATTCAAAACATATTCAAAATCAGACAAAAGAAATGACTCTGGTTAAAAATCATGCTGAAGCTTCGGATGAAAGTGCCATAAATATTATTCTTCACTCTAATTTGCTGAACTTCATTATAGTAATTATATTTTTGATCTGGGTAATCAGAAAAGCAAATTTGTCCGAACTTATCGCTAAAAAACAGGCTGAAATTGCAGAAATGATTAAAAATGCCATAGAAGAGAAAAATATTAAACAAAATCAGCTTTTGGTCACTAAAACCAAAGTCGGTAATGTTAAACAGGAAGCGCTGAAAATCATTGATGAAGGCGAACAGGTAGCTAATAATCTTTCGGAAAGCATTATGAATGATGCTGAAAAACAGGCGGAAGATATGTATAAAAAAGCTGTAATGTCTGTAAATAATCAAAAACAAATAGTTTCAGGCGAGGTTAGAGCAAAAATCACAGGCGCGGCTTTTTATATAGCTGAAGAACACATTAAACAGGCAATCGATGAAAGACTTCACAGAAAATATATCGATGAATTTATAAATAATCTTGATACGATACAAAATTAGAATTTGGAATAGCAAACAATGAGTGATACAAATACATTTGGATTATCAATAATAGCGGACAGATATGCGCTTGCTTTTATGGACCTTGCGCAAAGGCAGGATATGTTTGACAAATTCGACTCTGATCTGGCTCTTGTTAAAGAAACTGTTGCTGTAAATAAAGATCTGAAGGATTTTGTTGAACATCCTTTGATTCAGGCTAGTGACAAAAAGGAAGTTATAGACAAGATTTTCAGGGAGCATGTTTCTGTATATACCTTGAATTTAATTAAATTGCTGATTGATAAAAACAGGCTTCATATATTAGCAATTTTGGCGGATCATTATAAAGCTCTTCTTAATAAAAAACGCAATATTTCAACTGCTCAAATAATTACAGCTATTGAAATAGATGAAGAAACTAAAAACAGGGTTAAAGAAAAACTTCAAAAAGTCTTTAGCAAGACAATAGAAGTAGAAACATCTATTGATAAAGAAATAATCGCCGGCATGATTGTAAAAGTAGGCGATAAAATCATTGACGGCAGCATAAAAACAAAGTTTGAAAATATGAAAAAACAAGTGGTATAAAGGAAATATTTAACGCTTATTAGCCAAGAACGATAAACCAAGGTAAAAGAGGGAAAAAAGAATGCCAAGCATTAGACCTGATGAAATAAGTTCAATTATCAGAAGTAAAATAGAACAATATGAAAGTACGCTTGATGTTGCGGATACCGGAACTGTTATAGAAGTAGGCGACGGTATCGCAAGGATTTATGGTTTAAGAAAAGCCATGTCCGGTGAGCTTGTAGAGTTTGAAGACGGGCATGAAACTTACGGAATGGTTTTAAACCTTGAAGAAGATAATGTCGGCGTAGTAATTATGGGTGAATACATCCATATTAAAGAAGGAATGGTTGTAAAAACCACAGGTAAAATTGCTTCCGTTCCGGTCGGCGATGGGCTTATAGGCAGGGTAGTAAATCCTCTTGGCGAGCCTTTAGACGGTAAAGGCGCAATAAATTCCAATAAAACAATGCCTATTGAAAAAGTTGCTCCCGGTATCGTCAGCAGAAAATCGGTTCACCAGCCTCTTCAAACAGGATTAACGGCTATTGACGCATTGACTCCGATAGGAAGAGGACAAAGAGAATTAATTATCGGTGACAGACAAACAGGAAAATCTGCTATCGCAATTGATACAATAATAAATCAGAAAAATTTTGGTGTAATCTGTATATATGTTGCGATAGGACAAAAAACAAGCACTATTGCGCAAACAATTAAAACGCTTGAAGAACACAAAGCAATGGATTATACAATTGTAGTTGCTGCTTCTGCTAACGAAACTGCTCCTTTGCAGTATATTGCTCCTTTTGCCGGAACAACTATCGGCGAAGAATTTATGGCGCAAGGAAAAGATGTTCTTATAATTTATGATGATCTTACAAGACACGCCTGGGCGTACAGAACAATGAGTCTTTTGCTTAGAAGACCGCCGGGAAGGGAAGCATATCCCGGAGACGTTTTCTATCTTCACTCAAGACTGCTTGAAAGATCGGCAAAGCTTAATGACAAATTAGGAGCCGGAAGTTTGACTTCGCTTCCTATTATTGAAACACAGGCGGGCGATGTCAGCGCGTATATTCCGACAAACGTAATTAGTATTACTGACGGACAAATATTTCTTGAATCCGATTTGTTTAACGCTGGTATCAGACCTGCAATCAACGCCGGTATTTCAGTATCAAGGGTAGGCGGCGCGGCGCAAACACCCGGAATTAAGTCTGTTGCGGGAAAATTAAGACTCGACCTTGCTCAATACAGAGAATTGGAAGCTTTTTCACAGTTTGCGAGCGATCTTGATAAATCCACTCAGGATCAATTAAGACGTGGACAAAAACTTATTGAAGTCTTAAAACAACCTCAATATGAGCCTCTTTCAGTTCCCGAACAGTATACAATTCTTTATGCGGTTAACAAAGGCATACTTGATGATGTTGATACAGACAAAATAGTTGATTTTAAAAAAGATTGGTTTGCTTATCTCAAGGGAATTATTCCCGAAATTCAGCATAAATTGGCATCTGCTCAAAAACCGACCGATGAAGATATGAAAACAATTGAAAACGAACTTAAAAAGTTCAAAGAAACACTTTTTGCAGCGGTTGTTTAACTGTCATTTTGAGCGACCAACGGAAGCGTGGGAATCGCAAGGTTGTGTAAAATTATGAGATTGCCACGTCGGCATTTTATGCCTCCTCGCAATGACATCTTATAAAAGGAAACAAAATGGCTAATTTAAAAATTATAAAAAACAGAATAAAAAGTGTTAAAAACACTCAAAAAATAACACAGGCAATGAAAATGGTTGCGGCTGCAAAAGTAAAAAAAGCCGAAAATCAGGTTAAGTCTTCAAGGCCGTTTTCCAACGAGCTGGCAAGGTGTTTTATAAAATTAATTGCTTCAAAACCTGAAATCGACAAGGAAAAAGTAGCTTCTGCTAACCCTCTGGATAATTACCCCGAGCTGTTGAAACAAAGAAAGCTTCAAACGGTCGGCTTGATGGTTATTACATCAGACAAAGGACTTGCGGGTGCTTATAATGCCAACGTTGTAAGAAAAGCCGTTTCCCGGGCAAGAGAAATTTTAAGAGAAGGTCTGAATGTAAAGCTTTTTATCCTTGGAACAAAAGGTGTTCAGTCATTAAAAAAATACCATTTTGAAACGTTGAAAACATATACCAAACTTCCCGCTATTCCGACACCGGGCGGTTGCGCGATTATAGCGGAAGATCTTGCTGAAAGTTATATAAATAAAGAAATTGATAAGATTGAAATAATAACAACGCACTTTAAATCGACTTTATCGTATCAAGTCCAGCTCTGGCAGCTCTTACCTGTTATAATTGCACCTGAGAAACAAGAGCAGGAACAGCAGCAGAAAATCGAGCCGGAAATGCTTTTTGAGCCTAATATAGAAACAGTTTTACAAAAAATTGTTCCTCTTTATTTTACAAACAGGATTTTTCAGGCAATGACAGAAGCCTCGGCAAGTGAGCTTGCGGCTAGAATGCAGGCAATGTCAGCGGCTACAAATAATGCCAGAGATATGATTAAAATACTTACAATTGATTATAACAAAGCAAGACAGGCTTCTATTACACAGGAGCTACTTGAAGTTGTCAGCGGAGCGCAGGCTCTCGAAGGCTAGTTTTTAGTTGATTTGGGCATTGGTCCGTTAAGTTTTTTATATATATCCATAATTTGGGATTTGTATATTTTGCCGTCTAATAATCCTGCAAATATTTCCGCAACGGCATCTAATCCCAGCTTATCATCGTTTGTTGCGAATTCTGAAACATTTTTCTTTAGTAATTGTTCCATATCTTTTGTTAAAACTGTGTTGCTTTCCCGCGAGGATGCTATTCCCGAAAAATATTGCAGGTATAAGCTTTTTAAACCCTTTTGACTGTGGTTATAATGTCCAACTTCATGTTTTATAATGTGTTTTGGATTTTCTGTAGAAAAAATGCCGTTTAAATATTTCCCTACCATATAATTTTCGATAGATTTAAGAGTTTTTTCTATGAAAGTGGGATTGAAAAATATAGCTTTTGCAGTATTATTGGGTTTCATCATAACCACAGCCTTAGTAGTTATTCCAAGAAATGGAGAAGTATAAATTCTTTTTGGCAGGTCATACCCCTGTTTGTTTATCTCTTGCAATGTTTCCTGTGTTAATTTAGCAAAATCAAGACTGGATCTGTCGGAAAATTTAGCTTTTATTCCTTCTTTACTCAAATTTTGTTCAATTTTTAAAATATCAGGATGTGTTGAAGGTTTATATACAATATTGCTAAAAAATCTAAGGACTTTTTCTTTATAATTAGTAATTTTATCGCTAATATCGGCTGCTCTTTCAGGTGTAATTAAAAGTTTTTTTCTTTCAGTACTTAATCTTGTAAAAAACCCCGGGATAATCTTACCATTCGCTCGTGTTTTTCCGTATTCAAATATAGTATAAGAAGTATTTTGTATATTTTCGTATTTTCTCCCAAGAAAATCTGTCAGATGTTTAAAACCATCGGCAATATTAAGATTTTTGCTTATTGTTTTAATCTCTTGTTTTTCTTCTTCAGTAAAACGCACTAGTTTCTGCCTGAGAAGTCTATTACATCTTCTTTGAAATTGAGTCTTTGTAAGCTCTTTTCTTGCAAAATTGGGGATTTTAATTGATACCATCTGTTTTTCCGTTTATGTCTTTCTCTGAATATGTAAAAACAAAACACAGAAAAAATTGCCTTTATAAAAAAAAAGAGCAAAAAAAAACCCCTTTTGAGGGTTGTATTCTTTTTACAGAAAGGGAAAGGAAAGGGAAAGGGAAAGGAATTTGAAGTTTGAAGTTTAGGAATTTATGTTGAAATTTATATAAAATATTTAAGAACTTTTGTTTTGTTTTGGGGTTCGATGCATCTCTTATATATATAAAGTATTGAAGAAGTAAATAATTGCCAAATGGTTCAATTTAATTTACAAAACGTAATAAATAATTTTTAAATAATTTTGCTCTTTTCAAACAACTGTCTTGTTAAAATCTTATAAAAATAAATTTTGACAATAGGGTCTTATGTCAATTATAATTATAAGATTAAATTTTAGAGGTTATATTTAAAAAGTGGAAATTACGCCTTACAATTACAGTTATGCTAATTTCATCCCCAAGCCTGATAGACGTCGGCAAAATCTTAGTGTTGATGTAGACAGAAGATCAGGTGTTGACAGAAGAGAAGTCCCAAGATATATTTTAGCGCCCGGACAGGATTTAACGGGAGTTGATCCGAACACGCAATTTGTGCAGCAGATTGACAGACGTCAGCAAAATCTTTCTGTTGATGCAGAAAAAAGAGCGGGAGTTGACAGAAGACAGGAAGCCAGATTTGTTCCGCTTTCTTTCGGTGTTTCAAATGTACCCGAAAATACTGTTTTTATTGGAAATATACTTCCTGAAAATATACCTGCTTTAAAAGATTTTCGTTCAAGTTTTAACAGTAATGCTGCCAGTAAATTAAAACAGCCGGTGTTTGATTCGTTTAATTATTCAGGCAAAACTAAAAATATAATTACAAATTTGAATCAGCCGCCAACTGTTAATAAATCGGGTGTTGAGGAAATAAAGCAAAATGTTATCACCTTTTTATCAGATCCCCGCCCTGCTCTTAAAAAAACAGCAGAAGTTTTTGCTGCAATAACAACTATAATTGCAGGAACTGAGGCGATAAACAGATTGGTTTCCACGATTACAAAGAAAAAATAATATAATATGAGTTTGAAAAATTCGAAATATTTTGAATTAATTAAACAAAATATTGATACGTTTAAGTTGAATTTAAACAATTATAATGTTTTGTTGCCGGATTCGCCCAAAGAACCTGCTCTTTTGGCAGTTATTGCAGCAGCGGCAGGTGCTAAAAACATTTATGTAAAGACAAATAAGCTTCCGATAAAAGATAATATCACAAAAACTGTTACAGAGCTTGGCTTTGAAAATATAAAATGTATTGATAGCGCATCACAATCGATTCTTTCAGATGTTAATATCGTTGTAAAAGGCGGCGAAATCGATAAAATTGATAGCGCTTTCATAAATCAGCTTAATAAAAAAGCTGTAATAACTTTGTTTCCCGAAAATCTTGATTTTACGGATACAGAAAATATTGACTTAGAAGCATTCAATAAAGAAACGGCTTCCGTGATAGGGATAAACTCTGAAGATAAAAATTTGAATTTATATAAATATTTTTCTCATATTCTTTTAAAAAGATGCTATGAAGCAGGTTTGGATGTTTATAAGTCCCGTTTGCTTCTGGTAGGGCATGGAGGTTTGCTTGATTCATCCCTGCAACTTTTAAAAGCAGTGGGTGCGATAGTCTATTCGTGTAATATTCAAGTCTCTATAGATCAGGCGTTTCTTCTTAAACGTTTGCCGGAGCTTGATGCAATTATAGTTATAGATTATCCTCAAGCTTCAAAACAGCTTATAGGAAGTAAAGGAGTTATTTCTATCAGCGATATTGTTGATTTATGCCCGCATGTAAAAATCATACATTTTTCAGGAAAACTTGAAGAAAACTCGTTAAACCTTGGTAAGATTAAGTGTTTTCCTGCCAAAATCACTCAAAATTCAATAAATCTTAATATTCGGGAATTGGGCGAAAATGCTCTTGTAGAGGTGGCTACAGCTTGTTTAAAAGTTGCCGACAACTTAATAAAATCAAGGGCAAACTCTATGCAGATAAATGACTCTGTAGTAACATACAAAATAATTAGTAAAACACAATCTGTTTTATTAGGCTGGGATCAAAGAGGACGTTAGTTTAGCGGGTAGGACTATGTATTTAAATTTAGTATTTGATTTTGTCATTTTTTGTACAACTATTGGTCTTGTTTTTATGGGAGTTTCAAATATAACTTCATTTATGAATCAATAAGATTGTAAAAATAAAAACTAAAAGAGCCTTCTCTAATTTAGAGAAGGCTCTTTCTAATTCTATATAATCTTAGAAACCCGGTGAGTGTACAGGTAACCCTTTATATCCGGGATTTGAATATACTAAGTTTCTAATACTGCTTGTGGTGTAATTTGCGCTTGTAAAAAGCCTTGAAAGAGTGTTTAATCTTTCTGTTAACGGACATTGAATTTGTGCAGCCATAGGATTTTTAGCTTTCATTTGAGTCCACACATCTGCCTCATAACCCCATGCGTAAGTTTCTTCTTCAAGGGAACATAATTCATCCTGATGAACCGCTTCATGGCTTAATAAACTGGCAAGGGCTTCTGCAGGAGCATTTTGATGTTTATTGTTTATGTATATATAGAGCTGTCTTTGTTTTTTCCAGCCAAGCGCATCAAAATTCGCATAATCGGGTGAAATTTCAGCAAGATTTTTAAATTGGATTTTCATTGGTAAACCGGAAGCATTATTTCCCAGAATGGCCTTTTTAGCCCAACTTGCAGACGTTCCATCCATAAGATCAAGAGCTTGTATGAGTTTTGGATTATTTGTAACCTTTGAATATGAGCTGATTTTTGAAATATTGCCTGCAAACGCCGGTATAGTGAAAAAAAACACGAAAATAACCGTTAATAAAGTTTTTGGTACACGCATAAGTGATTTTTACCCTCAATTCTTCCTTCTGTAAATTAATATCTAATCTTCCCGGATCCAGATTTATTTGTTTAATTTTTAAAATTTCTCACTTGATCTACATTTTTGCACATGTAAATTATAATTATCCACTTTTAAAAGGAAACCATTTGTTTGAAGGACTTAACAGATTTTTACAATATTTTTTGTCTTTAATAGCGTGTTTACAAACTCTCTTTATTCTCATAATTATGCTAAACTAATCATAAAAGTAATCGTTAAATAAAACTTTTCCTTTTTGTCCGTTCATTTTCTTTCTTTTTGACGGCAAAAAGCAAAGAAAATGAACCAAAAGAAAGAAAAACCTTATCCCAAAGGGTCGACATTGTCAGGAGCTTTGCCCCTGAATTCCCCGCCCCCTGTAAAAGTAATTATTAAAAGGTATAAATTAGAGGCAGTAAAAACAAAGATTTTGCGGAGTTATGAACTTGAAAAAATTTTTATCCATATTTGTCTTATTGATTTTAATATTCGGTGTTGTGTTAGGCATTTCTTCCTGTCAAAAGAAGCCTGATAATACGGGAAAAATAGAAATTACGTTCTGGACGCTCCAGCTTTCGGATTTTTCAGTCTATATAAAAGATGTTATAGCCCAATACGAACAAAAAAATCCTAATATAAAAATTAAATGGATTGATGTTCCTTATTCTGAAGGGGAAAAAAGAGCGCTTGCTGCTGTTATGAGCAATGATGTGCCTGATCTTATAAACATGAATCCGGGATTTGGCGCTACAATGGCATCAAAAGGCGCTTTACTTGATATAAAAAATTATGTCAGTCAGGAAAAATACAATGATTATCTTCCTGAAAGCTGGCAAGCTTCCAGTGTTTCAGGGATAACTTTCGGTATTCCATGGTATATAACTTCCGCGGTAACAATATACAACAAGCAAATTCTTAATAGTGCAGGAATTAAAGACTATAATTCTATAAAAACTTATGAAGATTTAGGCAAATTAGCTCCTGTAATTAAACAAAAAACAGGCAAATTCGTACTCATGCCAAATCTTACCGAAAGCGGATATATGCTCAAGCTTTTCAACAAGTATGACATTCCTATAGTTGATAAAGAAGGCAAAAAAGCGCTCTTTAACACGTCCGAGGCAGTGAGAGTTTTGTCTTTTTGGACGGATATGTACGAAAATAAATATATTCCCGCAGAATCAATTACAGAAGGACACAGGGCAGCACTTGAAAAATATCAGGCGGGAGAAACCGCTTTTATCATTGCTGGCGCGAATTTCTTGAAAATTATTAAAGAAAATGCTTCTGAAATATATAAAAATTCAGATGTATTTTCTCAGATAGTAGGAAGCAACAAAAAAGTGGATTTTTCACTGATGAATCTTGTAGTTCCTAAAAAAAGCAAAAATCCTGAAATAGCTGTAGATTTTGCTCTTTTTCTTACAAATCATAAAAACCAGCTTGAATTTTGCAAATTAGCGCCTATTCTGCCTTCTACTAAAGAAACTCTTAATGCCGATTTCTTTAAAACGGCTGAAAATAATGATTTGGCTGTAAAGGGCAGAATTATAAGCGCGCAGCAGTTGAAAAATGCTTTGACTCCTGCTCCGCAATTAAGAGATCAGAAAGATTTAAACGAAATAATTGATAATGCTACACAACAAGCTTTGCTAAAAGAAAAAACACCTCAAGAAGCACTAGATCAGTCCGTAAAAGACTGGAACAATATTTTGGCTGAATAAAAAAACTCTTGACGAAGAAAATTTAGCGTAGTACTTTATTCTTACATTAAGGGCGTTTAGCTCAGTTGGTAGAGCGCTTCGTTTACACCGAAGATGTCGGGAGTTCGAGCCTCTCAACGCCCATTTACTTTCAGCCTTTTTCAAAAAGGCATTCGTCTAATTGCAAAAATTATAAATACCAACTAAATTACGCAAAGTATTAGGGATTTAAACAAAATAAAAAACTACACATTTTGTGTAGTCTGAAGAAAAAATGAAATATAATTTTTATTGAGCGATTCTTAAACCTGATTGACTGACAAAGTTATCGAGTGATTGAATCGCTTTTATTTTGTTCTCCGGTAACGGATGAGCATAACGAGATGCAGTAATTCTAATATCTGAATGTCCCAATATGTTAGCAACAACTACTAAATCAATTCCTGCCGAGACCATGCGCGTTGCTGCTGTGTGTCTTAAATCATGTATTCTTAATTTTTCGATTTTTGCATCATCACAAGCCCTTGTAAATACTCTTTTAATATCATTATAAGGTTTATCTGTCTTTAGGTTTACAAAAACGTATTCACCGTCCTTTGAGTGCTCTTTTAGCGCATTATAAACAGTATCAGACATAAAAGATTGGTTTCAAGATAAAGGTTAAAAGCATTTTTTTCATCAGTGTCGAACTTTGCAAATCTTATAATAGTTTCCTTTTTCTGGTTAAATAACTTGGCTATAAAATTTTCAAAAGTCTTCCCTTCTTGACAATAATCTACAAAACCATTTCTTTTTAATAAATCGTACAATTTACTATTTACTTTAATAATAACTTCATTTTCAATTAGTAGTTCTTCTCTTATTGCGCCAACAATTGCCAAATAACTTGATTCTAACCAAGTTGTGCCTTCAAAGTTTAATATGATTTTTTCATTTTTAACCTTGTTGAATTTCCAATAAAAATCTAGTAAATTATTAATTCCGTTTAAATCATTATAAATTTGTTCTGGAAAAATATATTCCATAATTATTTACTCTATAAAATTAATTACTACTTAGTTCTATTTATATTTTAAAAGAAACGTAGCTTCAACCTCAAGTAATTAATTTTATGTTAAGTCTTATAATGAAAATTTAACAAGCTAAACCATTATGTTATAACAGTTGTACCTTTCCTTATTGGTTATTATAAACTATTTTTAAAACTTTCCAACCCTTTTTTAAAAACTTTGGTCTTTTGGTAGCCATATGGCTAAAGTTTTTAAAAAATAAATAATGACCTAATAACAAATGTTATGTATAATCGGTTTTTTGAGGGGTTTAGGTCTTATAAGACGGATGGGGATTTTTTAGCAGGCTTTAAATTTGTTCTATACAGACATGGTTTCTTGAAAGTCGAAGTGTATAGCATACTGTTTGTTACATTATTTCTGGTTTTATGAAATTTTTGGTGCAAAGTTTTTGAGTAAAAAAATAAATGCTTAAACTAAAATACAAATAAAGGATAGTAGTTTTTTGCAGATAATGTTTTCTCATCGTTATACAATGATTCACAGTTGCGAAACCTTTACAATCATAATTAGATTGACTGTTTGTGGTATTATCAAAAAAAATTGCTGCAAAAAATTGCAAATACAAATATAAAGTTAAGAGGAAGTTATGAATAAACAGCAACTTGCCACAAAAATTTGGGAATCTGCAAATAAAATGCGTTCCAAAATTGAGGCAAATGAGTATAAAGATTATATTCTGGGTTTTATATTTTATAAATATTTGTCAGATAAAGAAATAAAATTTTTAAAAGAAAATGATTTTACAGACACTGATATAAAAGCACTTTCTGAAGATGATGCGGATACTGTAAAATTTATTCAAGATAATGTCGGATATTTCATAGCTTATAAAGACCTTTTTTCAACCTGGCTTAAAATGGGAAAAGATTTTGACGTGTCTAATGTCAGAGATGCATTATCTGCTTTCAGCCGATTAATCAACTCCTCACACAAAAAAGTTTTTGAAAGAATTTTTGATACATTACAAACAGGATTAAGTAAGCTGGGTGAAAGCTCTGGCAGTCAAACAAAATCTATCAGTGAGCTTATTCAACTGATTAAAGATATTCCTATGGATGGCAAGCAAGATTATGATGTGCTTGGTTTTATCTATGAATATTTAATAAGCATGTTTGCGGCAAACGCAGGCAAAAAGGCTGGAGAATTCTATACTCCTCATGAAGTTTCTCTTTTAATGTCTGAAATCGTGGCAGATCATTTAAAAGAGAAAAATGAAATCAAAATTTACGATCCAACAAGCGGCTCAGGGTCTTTACTTATTAACATTGGACGTTCTGTTGCGAAACATATTGATGATGAAAATAACATAAAATACTATGCGCAAGAATTAAAGCAAAACACATATAACCTTACTCGTATGAACTTAGTAATGCGCGGATTATTACCTGATAATATTGTGACTCGCAACGGTGATACGCTAGAGGAAGATTGGCCTTTCTTTGATGAGAGTGACCCTATTAGCACTTATAACCCTTTGTATGTAGATGCGGTGGTTTCAAATCCGCCATATTCTCAACCTTGGGATTCAGCTAATAAAGAAACAGATCCTCGTTATTCTCGTTTTGGACTTGCTCCAAAAACGAAGGCAGATTATGCATTTTTACTTCATGACTTGTATCATATTAAGCCCGATGCAATAATGACAATTGTTTTGCCTCATGGTGTCTTGTTCCGCGGTGGTGAAGAGGGCGAAATCCGCAAAAACCTAATTGAGGGTAATCATATTGATGCTATTATCGGACTCCCTGCAAATATATTCTTTGGCACAGGAATTCCTACAATTGTTATGGTGTTAAGGCAAAAGCGAAAAAATACCGATGTATTGATTGTTGACGCTTCAAAAGGTTTTGTTAAAGTCGGTAAAAATAACAAGTTAAGAGCTTCGGATATAAAAAAGATTGCAGATACTGTTATTGCAAGACAAAATATAGATAAATATTCTAAAGTTGTTATAAGAGAAAATATTCGTGAAAACGAATACAATTTGAACATTCCACGATACGTTGATTCTTCTGAGAATGCAGAAACTTGGGATATTTACGCATCAATGTTTGGTGGTATTCCTGAAACTGAAATTGATGAGCTTCATGCATTTTGGCAGGCATTTCCTGAGTTAAGAAAAGATTTATTTACAGATATTTCAAGCAATTATTCTAAAGTAGCTGTAGAAGATGTTAAAAAAGCTATTAGGGAACACCATAATATCAAAGAATTTATACAGCTCTTTAATAAATCCTTTGGCGATTTCCATTCTTACCTAAAAAAAGAATTGCTGAGTGAAATGGAAGCTATAAATACATCAAAAGAAGAAGCGGTGCTTAGTGAGAATATATTCAAGCGACTTGAACCTATTCCTTTGATAGATAAATACGCAGCATATCAGTTACTTGATGATGACTGGACAAAAATATCAATTGATTTAGAAATCATACAAACAGAAGGATTTGGTGCGACAAAAACAGTTGACCCTAATATGGTTCTCAAGAAAAAAGACGGCAAGGAGCAAGAAGTTCAAGATGGTTGGGTTGGGCGCGTGCTTCCGTTTGAACTAGTGCAAGAAACCTTATTAAAAGACAAACTTGTAAAGTTAAAAGAAAAAGAAAACAGACTTTTAGAGATTTCTTCTGAATACGGAGAAATTATCGACTCACTTTCTGAAGAAGAAAAAGAGTCAAGCGTTTTAAATGAGGCTAGTGATGCTTTTGTCACAAAAGAAGTTGAAAAAAAAGCAAAGGAGATTGTGGCAGAATTTAAAGCTTCAAAGCAAACATTACCAAAATACACAGGTACAGAAGATTCATTTGAAACAAAAATCGTGTATGTATCTAACCTGATAGAAGAAGACAAAAACTTAAAGAGAGAGATTAAAAAAGAAGCGGCTGAATTACACCTTTTGACTAAAAAGACAATAGAAAATCTAACCGATGAACAGGTTTTGGAATTGTTGGAAGATAAATGGATTAAGCCGTTTGTTTTCAATATAAACAATCTTCCTGACTCGATTATTGGGTATTTGGCAACAAAAATCCAAGCCCTTTCAGAAAAATACGCAACTACTTATTCAGAAGTCGAATCGCAAATAAGTAAAACAGAAGTACAGCTTGCTTCTTTAATCGGTGAACTTGAAGGCGATGAGTTCGATATGCAAGGACTAAATGAATTAAAAGCATTGCTGGCAGGGGAGTGCAATGGCGGAAAATAATCTAAAACCCAAAATTCGTTTCAAAGGCTTCTCTGACGATTGGAAACAATATAATTTGGGCGAAATATATAAATTTCAATATGGGCAATTTAATAATAACCCTAGTAATGGTGGCATATATCCAGTATATGGTGCGAATGGTATTATTGGTGGATATTCTGGCTTTAATGCAGAAAACTCCGTTATAATTGGTCATATGGGCGAATATGCAGGTTCGGTCTTATGGGGTAAAGGAAGGCATTTTGTTACATATAATGGCACCATTTCAGTACCAAAGCTTGAAAACATTAATTCCAAATATGGATATTATATGCTATATCAATTGAATATCAATAAAATTTGCGGAGGAAGTGGGTTACCATTTTTAGCATATGATAAATTACAAAAAATAAATTGTTTTGTACCTTCACTAGATGAACAAATTAAGATTAGCAAGGTACTTTCAGTATTAGACAGCCTTATCAAATTACACCAACTCAAATACGACAAATTAGTAAACATAAAAAAAGCTATGCTCGAAAAAATGTTTCCAAAAAACGGTAGCAAAGTTCCTGAAATTCGTTTTAAAGGTTTTACCGATGATTGGGAACAGTATGAGTTCTTGAATGTATTTACAATGCTTCAAAACAACACTCTTTCACGTGCTGATCTGAACTACGAACAAGGTTCTGCTAAGTGTGTACATTACGGCGATGTATTGATTAAATTTGGAGAATGCTTGGATGTAAAACGTGAAGAACTTCCATTTATTTCTGATGATACTATTGTCACAAAATATAAGGCTTCTTTTTTACAAAATGGTGATGTGATTATGGCTGATGCTGCTGAAGATGAGACAGTTGGAAAATGCTGTGAAATCGTTGGACTAGACACTCAAATACTAATTTCAGGATTACATACAATTCCGTTTAGACATATTGAAGCTTTTGCTACAGGTTATCTTGGATATTATATGAATTCTAGTGCATACCATAACCAACTTTTGCCACTAATGCAAGGAACAAAGGTTTCTTCTGTTTCAAAATCTGCTTTACGAAATACGACAATAACCTATCCAAAATCCGTGGAAGAACAGAAAAAAATTGGGAAATATTTCACTCAACTTGATAATCTTATTAAGCTCCATCAGCGTAAATATAACAAATTGGTAAATATAAAAAAAGCAATGTTCGAAAAAATGTTCGTATAATTTTTTCAGACTTTAACATTAAGGAGTAAAGAATATGGCTCTCAAAAACAAATTTGGAATTACCGACCCTGCTGAACTTGCCAGAACTGAAGAAAAAATCAGCAAAAAAAAAGCTGTAGAATTATTTGTATATGGGATTTTGGACAAATTAGAGGCAGGAAAATTTTCTGCGCTGGCAGAAATTCACAAATATCTTTTTGGTGAAATATATGATTTTGCAGGTATAGTGCGTGATGTCAATATTGCTAAAAGTAATTTTAGATTTGCTCCCGTTATGTATTTAAATGCAGCATTAAGTCATATTGATGAAATGCCTCAATCAACATTTGATGAAATAATAGAAAAATACGTAGAAATGAATGTAGCACACCCATTTCGTGAAGGTAACGGGCGTAGTACAAGGATTTGGCTGGATGTAATTCTAAAAAAAGAACTTGGACAGGTAATAGATTGGAGCTTGATTGATAAAAATGATTATCTTTTAGCTATGGAGAGAAGTCCTATAAAAGATGTTGAAATAAAGCATCTTTTAAAAAATGCCTTAACCGATAAAATTAACGATAGAGAAATTTATATGAAAGGCATTGATACAAGTTACTATTATGAAGGATACACTATTTTTAAAGCAGAAGAATTGGATTAGCAATTTTAATATTTCACGATAAGGAGCATTAATCACTATGGCATTTCATAAAGAATCAGATTTTGAACAAGCTCTGATAGAATTGCTTTCTAAAAAAGGCTGGGAATTAGATGTTTTAAAAAATCCTACCGAAGAGGATTTGATAAATAACTGGGCGAATATTCTTTTTGAAAATAACAGAGACATTGACCGCTTGAATGATTTTCCCTTAACAGACGGAGAAATGCAGCAAATCATCGAGCAGATTACAATGCTTAGAACTCCTTTAAAACTTAACGGTTTTATTAACGGAAAAACAGTTGCAATTACTCGGGATAATCCTGATGATAAATTACATTTTGGCAAAGAAATAAGTCTTAAAATATATGACCGCAGAGAAATTGCCGCAGGTCAAAGCCGCTATCAAATTATCCAACAACCTGAATTTAAAAGTAAATCAAAGATATTAAATGACCGTCGTGGTGATTTGATGCTTTTAATCAACGGTATGCCTGTTCTTCATATTGAATTAAAGCGTTGCGGCGTTTCAGTAAGTCAAGCGCATAATCAAATAGAAAAATACGCTCATGAAGGAATATTTACAGGTTTATTTTCGCTAATTCAGATTTTTGTTGCTATGGAACCAAATGAAACCGTATATTTTGCTAACCCCGGACCGGACGGCAAATTTAATAAGGATTTTTACTTCCACTGGGCTGATTTTAACAACGAACCGATAAAAGACTGGAAAGGCATAGCATCTTCTCTTTTATCAATTCCTATGGCACACCAATTAATCGGCTTTTATACTGTTGCAGATGACGCTGACGGAGTTCTTAAAGTTATGCGCAGTTATCAATATTATGCCGCCAACGCTATTTCTGACAAAGTTGCAAAAATAAAGTGGGACGCAAACAATTTACTTGGCGGACATATTTGGCATACAACCGGCTCAGGAAAAACTATGACAAGTTTCAAATCCGCACAATTGATTGCCAACTCAAAAGATGCCGATAAAGTTATCTTCTTAATGGATAGAATAGAACTTGGAACTCAATCATTAAAAGAATATCGGGCTTTTGCAGAAGATAATGAATCTGTTCAAGCAACCGAAAATACAGGAGTTTTGATTACAAAATTAAAAAGCCCTGATCCAGCAGATACTTTGATTGTTACATCTATTCAAAAAATGAGTAATATTAAAGATGAAGAAGGTGGGCTAAATTCTCACGATATTGAGCTAATGAATTCAAAAAGAATAGTTTTTATTATTGATGAAGCACACAGGTCAACTTTCGGGGATATGCTAATAGCAATAAAAGATACTTTTGATAAGGCTGTCTTTTTTGGTTTTACAGGAACCCCAATTCATGAAGAAAACCAAAAGAAAATGAATACAACATCAACTGTATTTGGTGATGAATTGCACCGTTACAGTATAGCTGACGGTATTCGTGACAAAAATGTTCTTGGTTTTGACCCTTATAAAGTTTCAACTTATAAAGATAAAGATTTAAGAAGAGCCGTAGCTTTGGAAAAAGCAAAAGCCCAAAGCGAAGAAGAAGCAATTAATGACCCCAAAAAAAGTGCAATATATTACAAATATATGGACTCTTCTCAAGTTAAGATGGCAGGATATTTTGACCATAGCGGACGCTATATTAAAGGAATTGAAGACGAGTTGTCAAATTCTCAATATGAGCGAATTGAGCATCAACAAATGGTCGTAAAAGACATATTAGAGAATTGGGTAAGACTTAGCCATAACAATAAATTTCATGCGATTTTTGCAACAAGCAGCATACCGGAAGCAATTGATTATTATAGGCTTTTGAAAGAATCAATGCCCCAATTGAAAGTTACTTGTCTTTTCGATCCCAATATAAGTAATGAAGACGGTGATTTTAAAGAATATAAAGGAATGAAAATCGCATTGTTCAAAGAACAAGGGCTTATTGAAATAATTGAAGATTATAATAAAAAGTATGGACAAGATTTTACTATTCCTAACCATGCTAAGTTCAAAAAAGATATTGCTGCAAGACTCGCTCACAAAGAGCAATATAAACGAATAGAAAAAGAACCAGAAAAACAAATAGAATTATTGATTGTTGTTGCCCAAATGCTTACAGGCTTTGACTCTAAATGGATTAATACCTTGTACATGGACAAAATGCTCCAATATGAAAATATTATTCAAGCATTTTCTCGTACTAACCGTTTGTTTGGTCCTGATAAACCTTTTGGAACCATTAGGTATTACAGAAAACCACATATTATGGAGCAAAATATAGAAATTGCTGTAAAATTGTATTCCGGTGACAAGCCTATCGGATTGTTCGTTGAAAAACTGGAATATAATTTGAATAAAATGAATTCAATATATGACGATATTTTTCAGTTATTTAACAGTTCTGGTATTCAAAACTTTGAAAAATTACCGGAAGGCACTTCTGAACGGGGTAAGTTCGCATCTTTATTTAAAGAATTTAATTCATATTTGGAAGCAGCAAAAATTCAGGGCTTTAAGTGGAATCCACCTTCAATCGTAAATATGAAGCTTGATGAAAATACCTATTTGATTTTGGCACTCCGATATAAAGAATTATTCAATGGTACTGGAGCTGGTGGGTTTGATGATGTTCCATTTGAAATTGATGGTTACTTAACAGAAATTGATACAGGTGTTATTGATGCAAATTATATGAATTCTCGATTTGAGAAATACTTAAAAAATCTTCAACAAGAGAACATCGATGAAGAACAAATGCAAAAAACATTGGATGATTTGCACAAATCATTTGCTATATTAACTCAAGAAGAACAAAAATACGCTAATATCTTTTTGCATGATGTACAAAGTGGTAATACTATTGTTGAAGACGGTAAAACAATAAGAGATTATATCAGTCAATATCTATTTGAAGCTAAAAATGACCAAATTTATCGCATATCAGATGTTTTAGGGTTAGATGAAACTAAGCTTCGAAGTATAATGAATTCGGGAGTTAAAGAATTAAATATAAACGAGTTTGGACGCTTTGATGATTTAAAAGATTCTGTAGATAAAGTCAAAGCAAAGGAATATTTTGAAAAATTTGAAAAAACAAAAATTCCACCTTTTAAAATAAATATAAAAATACACAACCTTCTTCAGTCGTTTATCACAAAAGGAGGATTTGAATTAGAACTCCCAAAATCAGATGAATAAGATAGAGCTTTGTAAATGCCATATTTGATCTATGTTAAATTTACGTTATGTTTGTATCTTTGGAAATTTGTTTACAAATAATATATTTTGCAAATTTATCGAAACAATCTCAGACTATTAGTTGTTATCCTACAAATACATTAATATTTTTATAAAATCGTTGGGCTGAAAACCCAACATCAAAAGAAAACCTCAAAAACAAATTTTTACTTTATAAAAATATCAAATAAAAGTCAGTCCTTTTCGTTTTATAAATTCGACAAATAAAAACGACCGTTTTTATTTGTAATGGGCATACTTTAAAACCGCAAAAAATATCTAAAACACATACACTTGACAAGTTAATAGTTGAATGGTAAAGTAATAATATTATGATTTTTAATATTACTTTATTTTTTGGAGAAAACATATGGAACAGTTTAAGCGATTCGGAATAGATTTAGAAAAAGATCATTTTGTGGAGACTTCTATTTATGGGATAGCTTGTGTTTATGCACTTATAGAAAAAGAAATAGAAAATTGTTTAAAGCAGCACGGTCTTAGTACTTCCCGATTCAACATGATGATGGTAATTAAACA
>Ga0209212_1002665_pt1 | contig 24825 bp, 15 predicted proteins | sample RifGroC2_FD_183996 | JGI IMG/M metagenome (GOLD analysis project Ga0209212, IMG submission 183996) | Groundwater microbial communities from Rifle, Colorado, USA - Groundwater C2 (SPAdes) (version 2) | ecosystem: Environmental > Aquatic > Deep subsurface > Groundwater | place: Rifle, Colorado... | reverse complement strand
TAGAAGCAGTGAAACAAATCGTGATTTTTATATTAGTCTTTTTTTTAACTGCAATTACCTATGCACAAAACAACGATGTTGACGAACTGGTTGTAAGTAGAGTTGCGGATTACATTCTTGAACACGGCGAGCTGAGTTTCAAAGATGTTAATACCGGGAAAATTTATAAATTTACAAAGGATATCCCTGAGGATGCAAAAGTAAAATTTTCCAGTCCATTTGGAGAATGGCATTATACCGACGGTGTGTTAAATATGGCATTAATTAATTTGTCGAATTTTCTGGATGATAAGAAATATGCTGATTACGCGTCTGCTCACATTGCTTTTGGAATGGATAATTACAAATTCTTTGAGAAGCGATACGACAAGGAGAAAGATGGTCCTCATTATCTCTATCCTTTCGGGCAGCTATGGACGATGAGTGAACTTGATGACTATGGTGCTATGGGTGCAAGTATGATTGATGTTTACGAAGAAATTAAACGTGATGAATATAAACAGTATCTCGAAAATGCTGCGAAACATATAACCGAGGCGCAAGAAAGGCTAGATGACGGAACTTTAGTCCGAACATTCCCTCACGAAATGACTTTATGGGGTGATGATCTGTATATGAGTGTTCCTTTTTTAGCAAGGATGGGAAAATTTTCCGGTGATAAAAAATACTGGGATGATGCAATACTGCAAATCAAAAATTTTACAAAATATCTCTGGGATGAAAACAAAGAATTATACTGGCATTGTTATTACACCGACCTCAACCGAAATGGGGTAGCACATTGGGGCAGGTGCAACGGCTGGGTTATGATGGCTAAGGTGCACCTGTTAAACTTTTTACCTGAAGACTATCCCGGGAGAGAAGATATAATAAAGGATTTGGAGAAGCAGATTCTTGGCATTGCAAAGTATCAAAATGCGGATGGTTTATGGCACCAGGTGCTTGATAAAACTGATTCGTATCTCGAATCTTCCTGCTCAGCAATGTTTACTTATTGCATCGCACGTGCAGTAAACCAAAAATGGATTGATGAGCGTTATGGTTCAATTGCAATTAATGGATGGGAAGGATTAAAAAAACACAAAATTCAACTCGACGGACAGGTGAAGGATATATGTATCGGTACCGGTATAGAAGATAATATGGTGTTCTACTACGAACGACCAGCAAGATTAAATGAAAAGCACGGTCTTGGCGCAGTGATAGACGCAGGCATAGAGGTAAGGCAGTAAAATATTGTTCTAATTATATTATTTATATTGCGTTATAAAATGTCTATAAATAATTTTTTGATCTTGTAACCCATTTATTTTTGATTGCTTTATAATATCTCGCGGATCTGATTTGAACAAGTACAGCTCTTTGCCTTTGCTTCGTAATTGTGTGGTTCGTGCTCAAATGTTTGTCCACTTCACCTTGTTCTTATCTTAAATGAAGAACAAATCATAGAGAGTATGCAAAAGCTTATGAAAAACTATCTTCATTTGATGGAGGTTACGGTGTTTTCATTTCCGGTCCATCGAAAACAGCCGATATAGGACAATCAAATAGTAATTGGTGCACAAGGGCCTTTGAGTACAACAATTTTTTTAAACAAATCACAATAAATAGAAATGATGAAAACCAACAAAGAAAAATTAAATATTGAAAAGGTGAAAAGTCTGCTTAAGAAGCAGCATATCGAAACCCCAAGCTGGGGATATGGCAACAGCGGTACAAGATTTAATACATTTGCCTTTCCGGGTGCTGCTAGAAATGTATATGAGAAAATTTCCGATGCTGCTTATGTTCATAAGCTTACGGGAGTCGCTGATTCAGTAGCTTTGCATATTCCGTGGGATAAATCGGATGATTATGCTGCACTTAAGCAATATGCAGAAGAAAAAGGAATTACTCTTGGAGCAATCAATCCCAACCTGTTTCAGGATCAGGAGTATAAATTAGGTTCGCTATGTAATCCTTCACAAGAAATTCGTGAAAAAGCTCTCAACCATATTTTAGAATGCTGCAGTATTATGAAAAAAACCGGCAGTAATATTTTAAGCCTCTGGCTTCCCGATGGAACTAATTATGCAGGGCAGGATGATATTGTGTGCAGGAAGGAATACCTGGAAGAAGGATTAAAGGTTATTTACGATAATCTTCCCGATAACAGCCGTTTATTAATTGAGTACAAATTTTTTGAGCCCGCATTTTATCATACAGATCTTGCAGACTGGGGAATGTCTTACGCAATGTCTCTTAAGTGTGGTCCTAAAGCGCAGGTGCTGATAGATACCGGGCATCATGCACAGGGAACAAATATTGCTCATATAGTTGCATTTCTTTTAAGTGAAAAGAAATTAGGTGGATTTCATTTTAATTCACGTAAATATGCTGATGATGATTTAATTGTTGGAACAGAAAATCCGTTCGAGCTTTTTGATATATATACAAAAATAGTTGCAACAGGCTCATCCGCAGATAATTTGGCATATATGATTGACCAAAGCCACACTATAGAACCTAAGATTGAAGCAATGATTTATAGTATTATTAATTGTCAAACTGCTTATGCAAAAGCTTTGCTGGTAGATTATAATGTTCTTAAGGAAGCTCAAATTGCCGGCGATGTTTTAGGTGCCCATAGAATATTAGTGGAGGCTTTTGAAACCGATGTTCGTCCTTTGCTTGCTGAAGTTAGAAAAGAAATGGGTATTCATCCCGATCCAATTGAAGCATACAAAAATGATGACTATGTTATAAATATTGATGAAGAAAGAGGCACTGTAATGTCCGGCGGAGGTTATCCGGCGGATACTTAATATTCAATATATAAAATGAGCTCTAAAATAAATTGCTTATCGATAGATCTAGGTGCTGAATCCGGTCGTGTAACAGGGGTTGGTTATGATGGAAGAAGGTTACATTTAAATGAACTTCATCGTTTCTCAACTACTCCTGTAAAAAATGATGGAACGTTTTATTCAGATATTTTAAAAATCTGGAGTGAGATACAGACCGGCATTAAAAAAGGAAAACAATTTAATCCTGATAGTATTGGTATTGATGGTTGGGGAGTTGATTTTGCTTTGCTCGATTCTCAGGATAATTTATTAAGTAATCCTGTTCATTATCGGGATAGCAGAACAGACAGGATGATGGAAAAAACTTTTTCCATAGTCTCTAAAAGAGAAATATTCAAACAAACAGGGATTCAGTTCATGCCTATCAACACTCTTTATCAGATTATGAGTTTGATAGATAGCAAGTCACCGCATCTTTTCAATGCAAATACATTTCTTACTATCCCCGATCTATTAAATTTTTGGTTGACAGGAACAAAGGTTTGTGAATTTACAAATTCAACAACAACGCAGATGTATAACCCGTTAATTGGTGACTGGGCAAAATCTTTATTAAAGGAGTTGAATTTCCCAACTCAAATTTTTCCTGAAATTGTTCAACCGGGAATTAAGCTCGGTGAGTATCAAGATATTCCGGTATTCACTGTTGCAAGTCACGATACAGGAAGTGCCGTGGCTGCCGTTCCAGCTCAGAGTGAGAACTTTGCATACATAAGCAGCGGAACCTGGAGCCTTGTTGGGCTTGAAGTAAAAGAGCCGGTAATAAATGATTTTGCTTTGGAAGCTAACGTTACAAATGAAGGTGGTGTATACGGAACATTCAGATTATTAAAAAATGTGATGGGTCTATGGATTTTACAGGAATGCCGGCGTAGCTGGAAGTTAGGGGGGAAAGATTATTCTTATAGTGAGTTAACTAATCTTGCTAATAATGCAAAGCCGCTACGGTCTTTTATTTCTCCTAACGGGTCCATATTTCTTCATTCAGGAAATCATCCGGAATTAATTAAAGATTTTTGTAAAAAAACCTCTCAACCGGTTCCTGAAACAGAAGGAGAAATAGTAAGATGTGTTTTAGAAAGTCTGGCTTTAACATATAAAAATGTTCTTAATGAACTGCTAAAAATATCCAAAAAAAAAGCTGATATTATTTATGTAATTGGCGGTGGTTCTAAAAACGAACTATTGAACCAGATGACGGCAAATGCTACAGGGGTGCCTGTAATTGCTGGTCCTTCTGAAGCAACTGTAATTGGTAATGCTATTGTGCAGTTAATTACTCTTGGAGAATTAAAAGATATTAAAGAAGCGCGTCAACTCATTTCCAATATGTCAGGCTTAAAAAAATATGAACCTGAAGATATTGGAACCTGGAATGAAGCTCATGCGCGATATGATAATTATGATTAAATAAAAAAATTAAACAGGGAAAAAATTATGTCGGATAAAAATACAAACTTTAAGTATGTAAACTATAAATGGAGCGATGAATTTGCTGATAAGCTTGATCCTGTTGAAAGGCTTGTTTATCGCTCTAATATTTTAGGAGACGACCAGAGAATTACCAATACTGGCGGTGGAAATACATCATCGAAAATTACGATGAAAGATCCGTTAACCGGGGAGGATGTTGAAGTTCTTTGGGTAAAAGGTTCCGGTGGAGATCTCCGGACTTCTAAGAAAGAAAATTTTGCTTCTCTGTATCAGGATTCTCTATTTAGATTGCAAAAAATTTATAATAATGCTGAAAATAAAGATGTAAAAACAGAGATTGAGGATAAAATGGTTGAGATGTATAAGCACACTGTATTCAACCTTAACCCTCGTGCAAGTTCTATCGATACACCGCTTCACTCTTTTATTCCTTTTAAACATGTTGATCATATGCACCCGGATTCAGTTATAGCAATTGCCGCTGCAAAAAATTCTGAAAAAATTACAAAAGAAATCTTTGGCGATGAGATAAGATGGGTTAAATGGCAGAGACCGGGTTTTGATCTTGGTTTAATTCTTCAGGAAGAATGCAAGAAAAATCCTGATTTGAGAGGATTAGTCCTCGGGCAGCATGGCTTAATTAACTGGGCAAATGATGATAAGGAGTGCTATGAACTAACGCTTTCAATTATAGAAAAAGCAGCAGAATACATTGAAGCTCATAACAAAGGAGAACAAACATTTGGCGGACAAAAGTATCAATCATTACCTGAGGGAAAAAGATTTGAGGTCTTATCTAAAATTTTGCCCAAACTGCGGGGAATGATATCTCAGAAAAATAAATTTATTGGTACGATTCAAAGTGATGAAAGAATTTTACGATTTGTAAACAGTAATGATGCTGAAAGATTAGCAGAATTGGGCACATCTTGTCCCGATCATTTTTTAAGAACGAAAATAAAACCTCTTTATATTGATTGGAACCCGGCAAAAGAAAATATTGATTCACTTGTTAAAAAGTTGGAGAAAGGTTTAGATAAATATCGTAAAGATTATTCAGCATATTATGAAGAATGTAAACATCCCGATTCCCCATCAATACGGGATGCTAACCCTACTGTGATTCTTATTCCCGGTTTAGGAATGATAGCCTGGGGGAAAAACAAAAGCGAGTCAAGAGTTACGGCAGAGTTTTACAATAATGCTGTTGAAGTTATGCGTGGTGCTGAAGCAATTGATGAATATATTTCTTTACCTAGACAGGAAGCTTTTGATATAGAGTACTGGAAACTTGAAGAGGCTAAACTAAAACGTATGCCGCCTGAAAAAGAATTTGCAAGGGAGGTTGTCCTGGTGATTGGTGCCGGCAGCGGAATTGGTAAAGCAGTTTCACATAGGTTAGCAAAGGAAGGCGCTCATATCGTTTGTGCTGATATCAATAAAGATTCGGCAGAACAAACAGCTAAAGAATTAATAGAGATTTATGGAGTAGGAATTGGTATATCAGGTACCGGGCTTTCGAATTGCGGTCCGGCTATAGGATTATATGTTGATGTGACAGACCGTAAAAGCATAAACGAAATGTTTAAAAATATTATTCTCGCGTACGGTGGAATAGATCATATAATTATAACTTCGGGAATTTTTGTCCCGCCCGATCAAGAAGGGAAAATACCTGACGATAAGTGGGGACTTACTTATGATATTAATGTTACCGGTCCTTATTTAGTAGCCGATGAGGCAAAACAAATATGGGAAAACCAGGGATTGAAAGGAAGTCTTACAATAACAACCAGTGTTAATGCAGCGGTTTCTAAAAAAGGTTCGCTTGCCTATGATACAAGTAAGGCAGCAGCAAATCATCTGGTTAGGGAATTATCTATTGAATTATCTCCCATAATAAGAGTAAACGGATTAGCTCCTGCAACTGTGGTTGAAGGCAGTAGTATGTTTCCGCGGGAAAGGGTTATAAGTTCATTAAAAAAATATAATATTTCTTTTTCTGAAGATGAGGACACGGGACTCTTAAGAAATAAATTATCTGAATTTTATGCTCAAAGAACTCTTTTAAAGTCGCCTGTTACTTTAAATGATCAGGCTGAGGCAGCATATTTATTAGCGAGCAAAAGATTAAGCAAAACTACGGGACAGATTTTTAGTGTTGATGGGGGTCTGCACGAAGCTTTCCTTAGATAGTAGTGAATGATGTTCTAAATTTGGTTTAAATCTTATTGCCGATCTAATTTTCTTAATTCCGCATCTTATTTAATATTAATTAGAAGTAAAGTTTCGACTCCCGCCACCTCCACTAATTTTTTACCACAGTTCAACCATTTAAAAAATTACAGCCCCTGTTAAAAAGGGGCTGTAACATTATTCGTTCAATCAAGAGGAAGCTATTATTTCAATAGCATTAGTTTTTTAGTTTGTACGAATGATCCAGCCTGGATACGGTAGAAATATACACCGCTTGGGAGTGAATGAGCGTCAAACGATGTTTGATAATATCCGGCTTGTAAATCTTCATTAACCAGAACAGCGATTCTTTGACCCAGAAGATTATATACAGCTAATTCTACTGTAGCCTGCTTTGGTAAAGCAAACTCAATTGTTGTAGATGGGTTAAAGGGATTCGGATAGTTCTGGTTTAATCCGAATTCACGTGGTATTAATGATGATGTTTGTTCTACACCAGCAGCACTTCCGTCATAAGGAAGAGAGTTGGTAACCCCAGTCATATTATTTGTTGGAATAAATTGCAACTTGTTGCCTGCTAGGAACTTAGCCGTACCAAGATATTTAGGTGTATCCCAAATATGGTCAAGTAAAACAGCTGCCCACGTAATCGATGCCTGACGAGTACTTACATCATTATCGTGGTTGTTTATTCCTAATCCGAATACATTATCAACTCCAACTGAAATGTTCTCACTGTTGGCTGTGATTACAGGCCATTTAAGTGCAAGCTCAAGTGCATATCCACCTGTTATTGTTTTTCTTGCCCATTGTTTCATTGAAGCTGGTATACCATTTAAGTTATTAAATACTGTTACACCGGCAGTTGATGTATCAAGTGCAGTAAGATTTATACCGTATATTGAGCTACCAGTGTTATTGCTATCAGTTGCCTGCGGATCGAATTTCAACTCCAGACAATCAACTTGATAATCATTTGCAGCATTAGCAGAAATAGTATCATCCATTACTTCTTCGTAGAAGTAGAACCAATCATTATCCCAACCGACCCACATTTTTGCCGATAAATCTGCATCGTCTGCGGGTGCTCCATTATCACTAAATGAAAAAGATCTTACCTGTAGATAACCATCGGCTGGTCCGGTTAAAGTTTCATAGAAAGCATCTTTTTCTCCGTCAACAACTATATCTAACGGTGTGTAGGTTTCCCATTCGGCTTTTTTATCCGGGAACCAGTTCAAATCTCCGGCTGGAAAACTATGTTCGCCACCGACATAAGCTGGTGAAGAAGTGGGATATGAAGCATCGAGTGTATCGGCATAATATGCATATCCTCTTCTGTCCATATCATCGGTCTCAACATTGAATATTAATGAGTTAGGAGTATTTTTTGTAAAATTACCACCTGATGGGGAACGATACCATCTCATCTCATTAGTCATTAACATAGGAATATTTGCAAGAACAAGGTCCAATTGTGTAAACGCATTAACTGAATCAGCTCCCAGTCTGCCGTTTATGTGCCATGAAAGAGGATCTCCTACTCTCAGGCTGTTATCATCAATAAAAGCCTGACCGGAATCTGAGACGACGTAAAAATTATTCTTTACAGTCCATTGTGTGGTGTCGTTTGGAGCGGTGAAGATCCAGGTCTGCCTGTTATTTCCATTATCATAGGTTTCACCTGTGTTAGCCCACTCTGCGGAACGAGTTCCGTTCGGCTCGTTTTCATCCTCGCCTAATGCAAATCCATCAACAAACAAATTATTTGTTATAAAGACTTGTGATCCAACGTTTCCAAGGGAAAGGAGACCGTGAAATGACATACCGTTAATAAACGAATTATGATCTATTAAACAGTAGTTAATATTTCCGGTACCTGCCAAAGGATTACCGAAGTTATAATGGCGGACTGGACGATCCTGGTAATTAACAAATGTATTATTAACGAGAATTAAAGAATCACAGGATGCTTCACGTAAATCAAGACCTTTACCTGCACCTAGATTTGACGATGTTAAAGCACCCATGTTTGCAAAGATAGTGTTTGTTATCTTTACTGTTTGGGATGCACTACCGGTTCTAACATGTTGTCCATTGATGTTTGTTAAAATACAGCCATCAATTGTTATATAACATCCCGGCTGTGTTGTATTTATCAAACCCCCCTGAACGTTATTAAGGTTGGTGTCCACGGGTTCGAAATATCCAGCAACTATGACGTTACTTAATTCTAAATTTCCACCTCGCAGTACAAATAGGTTTCCAGGCGGACGGTGCGGGTTAGCCCCGGTTCCGGTCGGGTACTGGAAAATAACCGGCTTTATGTCGGTTCCGTCAGTAGAAATCATTCGCATTGTTTGACCGGAATCAACGTTAAAAATTTCTGTGTTCAGGTATAAGCCGGTTCGCTGTAACCGGTAAACCCTATCTGGCAGGAGACCACCGGTGGCAGTTGTATCTGCCCTTATCTGAGCAACAAGAAATGATTCGGGTGTTCCGTTATACGGAATCAAGTCCAAAATACTTTGTCCGTAAACTGAAATACTTAGCAGCATAAAAAGAATAAGGATAAAGCCGCCGTATTTTTTACGTATCATAATACCTCCTTTATTAAGCTAGTTTTGTTTATGATTTTTTATGAGATAATAGAACTTTATTTTCTCCCTTAAGCCACCTCCTATGAGAAAATATTTAATGTTATTATATATTATCTGGTTCTCTTTAGTTATTTAGTAAAAAATATATCTGTTAAAGTTCCAGCTTAACCCCTAAATCGGCAGTTAAACCATAGCGTTCTTCAGTATTTAATATTGTGTATCCGTTAACCCGGTTATTAATTGAATTCCCTTCTTTAATGTTAGTTAAATTACTTACACTAAAAAGCACTGAAAGATAATTTGTAAATTTATATTTCAAAGCCAAATCAAGTCTTGTATAAGGATTTATTATCTGGTCGCCTCTGCCCGATGGTGTAAATGAAAGGTTGTATTCAGACTGATGAAACAAAGAAATTCTTCCTGAAAATCCCTCGATATCATAACCGAGAGATATATTGCCATAAAAATCGGGTTGCTCTTCAAGCTGTTGTTTAACTTCAATTACCCTTTCTGTGTACTGAGGAAATGGAAATGGAAATGGGGGAATGGTTACATATGTAGTGTCAATTGTTGTTCCATATAAATATGTTTCAGAACGTACTATCGAGGCATTATAACTTAGTACAATATTTTTTAACAAACCTGGCAGAAATACAAAGTTAATCTGATGTTCAAATTCAAAACCCCATACTTTAGTGGTGTGTGGAGAATTATAAGGCACTGTTAATTGGTAGGAACCATCATGAAGGCTTGGGGCTGTAAGATCAAAATGTTTTAATAATACATCTCCCTGGGTATTAATCTGGTTTAACATGTGAAACATATCTTTAATTTCTCTATAATATGCAGAGACGGATACCAATCCTATTTCATTTCCAAAATAGGAAGTGTTTATCTCAAAGTTCCATGATTTAGCAGTTTTTAATTTGGGATTTCCTAAATATAACTCTTTATTTGTGGTTCCACCGGCTCCCGATTGCCTCCATGCAAAAGCAGTGGGTAGCCTGAAATTAAAGTCCGGCCTTGCCAATGCCCTGTAGGCAGCCAGCCTGATATTTATAAATTCTGTTGGTTTAATATTTAAGTGCAAGTTGGGTAATACTATGTTCTCTTTATGACTAGAGGAAGTATCCTTTATAAGTCCTCCGCTAAGAACCGGGAATCCACCAAATTGCCCCGGTGAATAAGTAGCATTATAGTGATTATCTTCATTTTCTATTCGTACACCGGCAATAAACGTAATCATCTGGCCAATATTTAACGTATTCATAATATATCCTGCTGCCACATCCTCAGTTATATCATAATAATTTCTTCTTGCTGTTGAGTCAAAATTGTACTCTATCTGGCTACCATTTCTATCCATTCCATTTTTATTAAGCTCATACCATTGGCGCAGTTTATCCCGGTTAATAAGAGGATTAAGCTCATAGATGTCATATATATCACGGGAAACGGGAGTAGGATCGAGGAATTCAGAAAAAGAGACTAAGTTATTTGTAGGAGATTGTTTGTACCTTTGGAAAAAAGCATCAAAGTAACTGCCACTGAAGTTTTTTTCCTGTATAGTCCCATCAGCCATTCTTTCATAAGGATACCATCTACCAAGATAATAAGGAGCGTATGTATTGGTATTATCATTTGATCTGCCTTTTGTTTTATACTTACCTCCTATTTTTAATTCACCGGAGAAAAGGTTCCCCAGAACATAATCGCGTGATATATTTAAAAATGCACTCCGTTCTTTATCAAAATTTGTTTGAGTATTATAAAAAGCATTGTAGATTGTTGCTGCAATAAAGTTATTATAAGCAAATGGAATGAGTTGCTCAGGATTATTTTTGATATGTGGTGTATTCCGCATACCTGAAGTTGTAGTTGATGCTTCCTGGAAATTTATTGTATAATCATAAGGGAAATCACTCTTGGACTCAGCGTATGACAATCCCCAGTACAATTTTAATCCAATAAGATTATTGTTGCCCGTTAATGAACTATTGAAAGTATTTATTTCCTGCTCTCTGTCTCGGAAAGAATAACTAACATCACTGCCGTTTCCAATTCTGCTGCCGCCCGCAGGATATTCTCTTGATGAATAGAGATAATCTCTTTTTGTACTGCTGTAAATACCACTTAATTTAAGTGAGCCCTCATCAGGAGTATTCAGGTCCAGGATAACACTGATGCCATTCCTTTTTCTAATCTCATCAGTAAATTCCAGAACAAAATCATTAATTTCATAATCTGTTTGATTAACCAGCGACTGATCGTAATCGAGATCTATTCTCTCATTACTTCTTATCCTGTTTTCAAGATTTCCATTTAACTGAACACCAAGAAAATCATCCAGGAATCTTTCACCATAACGTAAATTAAAATCATATTGTTCAGCAGATTTCATTATCCTGTTATAGCCGCCTTTCATTTCAACCCTGATATCTCTAAGTGAAGGGGCTTTCTTGGTAACAAGATTGATGCTGCCTGCAATTGCATCGGCATCCTTATCCGGCGTTAATGCTTTGAATAATTCAATACCGGCTAATGAGCTCTGTGAGATAGTACTAAGATCTAACCCTCTACCATTTATATCTGTTGAGGGTATCTTTATACCATCTATAGTAACATATGTAAACTTATCGCTTAAACCTCGCAGAATTACTTTATTTGCCTCTCCGCCGGATCTTAATATTGATACGCCGGGTAAGCGACCAATTGATTCGGCCGCATTAACATCCGGAAGTTCTTTAATCTTTTCTTCAGAAACGACATTAATAATGGTGTTTGATGTCCTCTGTTGGTTTATTGCCGAAACCTGACCCGATGCTTGTGAAGTAATTAGAACTTCCTGACCTTCCAAAATATCAGGGATCAATTCTGAATTTAATTCGGTAGATTTATTTCCCGTAACAGTTACATTAATTTCCTTTGTTCTATACCCGATATACGAGATCTTTAGAGTATAAGTACCTTCGGGAATATTAGTAATTGTATATTGACCTTCGAGGTCGGTTGCACTTCCTAAAGCAGTACCTAATAAAAAAACATTAGCTCCGATTAAGGGCTTGTTGCTTAGAGAGTCGTTAATAATACCACGCAAATTTGCCTGTCCATATAGAAAAGATGAAATTAAAATAATAATGGTGGGCAGTGATTTATAAAATGCCATAAAGAACTCCACCTGATTTTTTTTCAGAAAGGTAGTTTATTATTATATAAAAGTAAATTGTAAAAAAGATAATAACAACTAAAAATTGGTGTTTCATTTTAATTTTTTGTTGTATTTTCGAGTTAATAATAAAGAGCTCGGATATTTTGAATGAAACGATAACTTAATCGTTAACTTTAACGATTGATAATATGACAAAATTAATTTGTATTGTCAAGTAAAAAAATATTATAATTTTTATTCTGAGTTGATTTGATTTTACATTTTTTTTTAATAACTTTTAAATAACTTAAACGATAAAGTTAACAGTTAATAAATGGGACTAACGAGGCGAAGCTATGCAAAAGAATATACAAGGATTTAAATATCTCTTTTCTCTTATTAGTTTATTTGTCATACTGATTCCTGAAATTGACTTTGCAGAATCTTTTTCGATTAAACTTAAGAATTCATTAAATTTTGCCCGACCGAATGAAATAGTAAAAATTAATGCGGAATCGTTAATAGAAAAAAAACCTAATTTCAATTTTGATTCTTTCACAGTCTATGAAGATAAAAAAGAGATTTTCTTTGAAAAAGTATTGAATAGAAATACTAATAAGCAGGAAATTTTACTTCTAATAAGCTTCGAACCAGGTGAAACTAAAGAAATTATTTTTACAGATAGTGTAAAGAATAAAAAGACAATAAAATTGACACAGGCATACCTTGGACAGAAAACCGGTTATGAAAAAAAAGAAGGTTTTTTTACTGGTGGTTATTTCCAAAGCGTAAATCAAACTAAGGTTCCATCCGGTCATTTTGCCCACGATGCTTTATACCAGTTTGAGGGACCTGGATGGGAATCGGAAAAAGTTGGTTATAGATTATATCTTGATGAAAGAAACAGAACGGATATTTTTGGAAAGAAAATAAGTGGATTGTTCCTGGATATTACTGGGAAAAATGATCTTGTTTCTGATGGAAACGAGTCTTACCAAAAAATGCTGGATTGGGGAAGAGATATATTTAAGGTCGGTAACTCGCTTGGCATAGGCTCAATTGCTACATTTTATAATAATAAAGTAGTGACTGTTACGGAAATTGATAGTACTTTATGTATGATTTTTGACGGTAATCTTGTCTCTGAAGTTGAAACTACTCATTATGGATGGAATCTCGATAAGAAATATAATGTTACAACTCGTTATTCAATTAAGGCAAACAGCAGAATAACTGAAGTAAATGTGTTACCGGACAAAGGAATTGAAAATTTGTGTACTGGCTTAGCTAAACATGAAAATACTGAATTTATTGTTTCTAAAGAAGATAAAGATTGGAGATACATATCTATATGGGGAGTTCAAACACTTGAAAATGATAATCTCGGCATTGCTGTTTTTTATAATAAATCCAGTCTGGTTGAGATATCGGGGGATGATTTAAGCCATTTTGTTATATTAAAACTTAGAGATAAAAAACTTACTTACTATTTTACCGCTGCATGGGAACAGGAGGGGGGCGGAATTAAGAGTAAGGAAGAATTCTTAAAATATCTTGATGATGAATTAATTAAATTGAATAATCCAACTAAAGTTGTATTGAATTAAAATCTGAATCTGTCAGGAAACTTCTATAAAACCGCTAATGAAACTGAAACCTGTTGTTATTTTTCTCGCCTCAATTATTTTTCTTTCTGGCTGTAGCAAAGAATCAAATATAAAAAAAATAAAGATCGGACATGGACTGGATCAAACGCATCCCGTTCACCTCGCTATGGAATTTCTTGCAGAACGTGTTGCGGAAAAATCCAGTGGAAAAATTCAAATAACAGTCTACCCCAGCCAGCAATTAGGTACAGAAAGAGAATGTTTGGAACTCCTGCAGATAGGCAGCCTAGGAATGACCAAAGTTTCATCATCAGTTTTAGAGGGATTTGTCCCCATTTATAAGGTTTTTAGTTTACCTTTTGTATTCGATAACGAAGAACATAAATTTAAAGTCTTTGAAAGTGAGCTAGGTCGCAAGCTTCTGCAAAGTACTGAAAAATACTGGTTAAGAGGGTTATGTTTTTATGATGCAGGCAGCAGAAGTTTTTATACTAAAGTTAACCCGGTTCTTTCACCTTCAGATTTAAGAGGATTGAAAATAAGAACCCAGGAGAGCGCAACTTCTGTAAAGATGGTTCTGCTACTCCTATCGCATGGGGAGAATTATATACAGCTTTACAGCAGGGAGTTGTGGATGGTGCAGAAAACAATCCTCCCAGCTTTTATACATCGAGACATTATGAAGTTTGCAAATATTATTCTTTGGATGAGCACACCTCTGTTCCGGATGTACTTCTTATAAGCACTATTATCTGGGATGATTTAACAGAACAAGAAAAAATATGGATTCAGGAAGCAGCAGATGAATCATATGAGCATGAAAAGAAATTGTGGCAGGCTTCAACTAAAGAGGCCCTGGAAAAAGTACAGGAGGCAGGTGTGAAGATTTATTATCCTGATAAAAAGCCTTTTCAGGAAAAAGTGGAAGACTTGATCGAAGAATTTAAAAGTGAACCTGAAGTTTATAATCTTATCCGGGAAATCAAACAATTGAATGTTCTATGAAAAAAGTCAAAAATATTCTTGATTTTATTATAAAATGGGCTTTAGTAATACTTATGGCGGGAATGACAATTAATGTTTTGTGGCAGGTCTTTACAAGATTTGTTCTTCAAAACCCGAGTTCATTTACTGAAGAACTTGCAAGATATTCGTTGGTTTGGACAGGAATACTAAGTGCAGCTTATGTTGCCGGACAAAAAATGCATCTCGCAATAGATTTGCTTCCTCTGAAATTAACCGGGAAAAAACACATCTATCTCGAACTGTTTATTCAGACCTGCATTCTTGCTTTTTCAGTATCAGTAATGTTAATTGGAGGATTAAGGCTTGTAAATATTACATTAACTCTTAATCAAATTTCTGCGGCATTGCAAATTCAAGTTGGTTATGTATATATGGTTCTTCCAATAAGCGGTCTTATCATTGCTTTCTATTCAGTTTATTTTATATATGAGCATTTGCTTTCCCTAAGAGTCGAAACAAAAAAACAAATTACGAATAATTAATGGAAACAATAGAAATACTAATCCTTGTTTTGTCTTTTTTATCGCTGTTGGCTTTAGGTGTTCCGATTTCTTTTAGCATCGGTATTGCTTCTTTAGCTACAATGTTGTTTAGCATAAAAGCTGTACCATCCTTTACAACAATTTCTCAAAGGATGGCAACAGGTATAGATAGTTTTGCTTTGCTTGCTATTCCATTTTTTATTCTTGCAGGGCAATTAATGAATAGCGGCGGAATTGCAAGAAGACTTATTGACTTTGCAAAAGTACTTGTAGGTAAACTTCCGGGTGGACTCGCATTTGTAAATATAATGGCAGCTATGCTTTTCGGTGCAATATCGGGTTCTGCTGCTGCCGCTGCTTCGGCAATAGGTGGATTTATGACACCGGTTATGAGGAAGGAAGGATACGATCGGGGTTTTTCAGCTGCAGTAAACATATCCTCCTCTACAACAGGTTTGATTATTCCTCCAAGCAATATCCTTATAGTTTATTCTTTAGCAAGCGGCGGGGTTTCAATTGCTGCTCTTTTCCTTGCAGGTTATTTGCCTGGGATTCTTATGGGACTTTCTTTAATGGTAGTTGCTTTCGTTTATGCAAAAAAGCATAACTACAGAACCACAATTACTTTTACGTTCGGTGATGCTTTCAAAAAATTTCTTGATGCAATCCCGAGTTTACTTCTGGTTATTATTGTAATAGGAGGAATTATCGCAGGCTATTTCACTGCTACCGAAGCCTCTGCAATTGCAGTACTTTATGCTTTTATTCTCTCAGTCTTTATCTATAAAGAAGTAAAGTTTAACGATCTTCACAAAATATTATTGAGCAGTGCTACTACAACAGGTATAATAATGCTTCTTATCGGAACCTCGATGGCAATGTCCTGGGTAATGGCGTATGAAAATATTCCACAGAACGTTGCAGCTTCTTTAATTGCTCTTTCAAACGATAAGTTTGTAATATTAATAATTATTAACCTGATACTCCTTTTTGTAGGAACTTTTATGGATATGACCCCCGCAGTTCTGATTTTCACACCGATATTTTTACCTGTTGCAGTTAACGTTGGTATAGACCCGATACATTTCGGAATAATTATGGTGATGAATCTCTGCATCGGTTTATGCACTCCGCCGGTCGGCAGTATTCTTTTTGTGGGATGTTCCGTTGCCGAATTATCAATTACAAAGGTGATAAAACCTTTAATACCTATGTTTATAGCTATGTTGTTTGCATTACTGATAACCACTTATTTCCCCGAATTAAGTCTTTGGGTTCCCAAATTATTTGGTTTTTAATTTCCGGATAAAAAAATTTGGATTGAGTTATGGTTACTAAAAACAATTTACAAACAGAAGTTTATAAAATAAATTCTGATAAAGAGTTTATTAATGATAATTTTTTATTAATGAATAAAACTGCCGAGAGATTGTATCATACTTTTGCGAAAGATCTTCCGATAATCGATTACCACAACCATCTTTCTGTGAAGGAAATTGCTGAAAACAGAAAATTTGATAATATCACCCAGATATGGCTGTATGGAGATCATTATAAATGGCGGGCAATGAGAACAAACGGGGTTGATGAAAAATTCTGTACAGGTGAAGCTTCCGATTGGGAAAAATTTCTTGCCTGGGCTGAAACAGTTCCTTACACATTGAGAAATCCACTTTATCACTGGACACATTTGGAATTAAAAAATCCATTTGGGATTTCAAACAAATTATTGAATAAGGATACTGCAAAAGAAATCTGGAAGCATTGTAATAAGCTTCTGCCGGAAGATAACTTCTCTGTTAAAGGGTTGCTCAAAAACTTTAAAGTTAAAGTTCTCTGTACAACAGACGATCCGCTGGATTCGCTTGAGTACCATAAAAAAATAAGGAAGGATAAGTTTGATATAAAAGTATTTCCTGCTTTTCGTCCGGATAAAGGTATGGCTGTTGAAAATCTGAATCTGTTTTCTTTGTGGTTTAATAAACTACAGGAATTAACAAACATTCAAATCGACTCGTTTCAAAAATATATTGAAGCTATAAGAGTACGCCATGATTTCTTTCATCAGAGTGGATGCAGGATTTCGGATCATGGAATTGAAGTTCCTTATGCTGAAGATTATACTCAACAGGATATAGAAAAAATATTTGAGAAAATTCTTTTATCTAAAGAATTAATGCAAGATGAAATTCTGAAATTCAAATCAGCTATGATGTATGAATTTGGTCTAATGGATCATGAAAAAAACTGGGTTCAGCAGCTTCACATTGGAGCTTTAAGAAACAACAACACAAGAATGTTTAACAGTCTTGGTCCCGATACGGGTTATGATTCCATAGGTGATTTTAATATTGCTATTTCATTGGTGAAATTTTTAGATGACCTCGATAAAGAAAACAAGCTTGCCAAAACCATAATCTATAATCTTAATCCAAAGGATAACGAAGTAATTGCTACGATAATGGGCAGTTTCCAGGATGGCAATATACCGGGCAAAATACAATTTGGAAGCAGCTGGTGGTTTCTGGATCAGAAAGACGGTATGGAAAAACAGTTAAATACTCTTTCTAATATGGGATTGATAAGCAGGTTCGTTGGAATGTTAACTGACTCACGAAGCTTCCTTTCTTTTTCGCGTCATGAATACTTTCGGAGAATCCTTTGCAATATAATTGGGGAAGATGTAGAAAAAGGTTTTCTCCCCGATTCGGACGAATTATTGGCTCCATTAATTAAAGGTGTATGCTATTATAATGCAGAACAATATTTTGAGTTTGATAAAGCCTGATCTTTTATGAATAAATTAAAGAAAATTGTGTTGTTATGAATAGAATAAATTTTTCTGCTACAGTGTTGTTTATTCTCTTTTTTATTTTGCAGGCATATGCTCAAATTTATGTTTCTCCCACAGGCGATGATAATAACCCGGGAACAATTGAACAGCCTTTGAAAAGTATAACTGCGGCTGTAAGTTCTGCTCAGGCAGGGGATACAGTTTTTGTACGCGGCGGAGTTTATTCTTTAACAACGACAATCAGCATTTCTAAAAGCGGTAGTGAAGGTAACAGGTACTATCTTCTTTCATATCAGGATGAAAGACCTGTTCTTGACTTTTCTTCTATGTTAGTAGGAAGTAGTAACAGGGGAATACGCCTTAGCGGAAGTTATTGGTATATAAAAGGAATAGATATAAAAGGCGCTGGCGACAACGGGATGAATATGAGCGGTTCAAATAATATTATAGAATTTTGTTCCTTTTATGAAAACAGAGATACAGGTTTACAGATTGGCGGAGGTGCATCAAATAATCAAATTATTAATTGTGATTCCTACTTTAATGCTGATCCTGATCATAATGATGCAGATGGTTTTGCACCAAAGCTTGATGTTGGTACCAATAACTATTTCTATGGCTGCAGAGCCTGGCAAAATTCAGATGATGGTTGGGACGGTTACCTGCGTGGTGCAGATGATGTAAGTACAATTCTTGATAACTGCTGGATTTTCAATAATGGATATTTGAAAAATGGTACCGACAGCGATGGCAACGGTAACGGTTTTAAAATGGGTGGAAGCGATGATAAGATGTTGATGCACAACGTTACTTTACGAAACTGTCTTGCTTTTGATAACAGAGAAAGAGGTTTTGATCAAAACAACAACAGAGGCTCGATGACTCTTTACAATTGTACAGCTTACAGAAATGGTTCAAACTATTATGTTTCATTAGCTGGTAATAAGGCAGCGACAATAGTCAATTGCATAGCTTTAGGCTACCAAGGCCCATTAGGCACTTTTGTGATTCAGCAAACTAATAGCTGGCAAAGCCCATTCACTGTCGCAAACGACGATTTTATTTCTATTGATACTTCAGGAGTGCGAGATCCTCGTAAAACTGATGGAAGTTTACCGGATATTAATTTTTTGCATCTCGCATCAGGAAGCGATTTGATTAATGCCGGTACCGATGTTGGCTTGCCGTTTAATGGTATTGCGCCAGACCTTGGGGCTTTTGAATTAGGTGAAACAGTTCCGGTTGAGCTTGTCGCTTTTTCAGCATCTGTTACGGGGAAAGATATAATTCTCAACTGGGCTACTGCAAGCGAACTTAACAATTATGGCTTCGAAGTACAGAAGAAATTTGATGGCTCAGATTTTATTACCATTGGATTTGTTCCCGGTTCAGGCACAACAACAGAAACAAATCAATATCAGTTTATCCATAAGAATTCTGAACAAGGAATAAATATTTATCGCCTTAAACAAATTGATTTTTCAGGTACATTCAGTTTCTCTGATGAGGTTCAGATTAATTTTAATGCGCCGGATGAATTTATACTTTTTCAAAATTATCCCAATCCGTTTAATCCCGGCACAGCAATAACTTTCTCGCTTGCAGAAAAAGCACCTGTTAGTTTGCAGATTTATAATTTGGTGGGTGAGTTAATTGTGTCTTTAATTACTAATGAATTAAAAGAGCCTGGTACTTACTCAATTAATTTTAATGCCTCCGGGCTTTCCAGCGGAACATATATTTATGTTTTGAAACAGGGAGAAAATATTTTATCGAAGAAAATGATTCTTCTTAAATAAATAATAATCATCAATAAATTTTTTTTAATATGAAAAAGATTTATTCAAATTCTGTCCTGATACTTTTCCTTTTCTTATTACAATTTGCTTGTGCTCAAACTGAAAAGAACAACACCGGTTGGGAACAGCTTGATGGAATTCTTTCAAATATTAACCCGCCGACATTTCAGAATAAAACTTTTAATATAATTGATTACGGCGCAATTGCTGATGGAGTTACTGACTGTACAATTGCTTTCAAAAATGCTATTGAAGATTGTTCAAAAAACGGGGGCGGGAAAGTTGTAGTGCCTGAAGGAATTTTTCTTACCGGCGCAATTCATTTGAAGAGTAATGTCAATCTTTATATATCTGAAAACGCAGTTGTGAAGTTTTCCACTGATAAAAATAAATATCTTCCGGTTGTTTATACGAGATGGGAAGGTGTTGAATGTATGAATTATTCTCCTCTCATTTATGCTTATGAACAGGAAAATATTGCTGTTACCGGGAAAGGAATTTTGGATGGACAAGGAAGTAATCAAAATTGGTGGAGCTGGAAGGGAAAGAAAGATTATGGCTGGGGTGAGGGTGGGCCGGATCAGAAATTTGGAAGAGATAAATTATTCGAAATGGCTGAGAATAATATTCCACCGGAAGAAAGAATTTTTGGAGACGGACATTATTTAAGACCAAATTTCATTCAACCTTATAAGTGTAAAAATATTTTAATTGAGGGAGTTACATTTAAGAATTCACCAATGTGGTTTATTCATCCTGTTCTCTGCCGGAATGTTTATGTATTAAATGTTACTATTGAAGGTTTGGGCCCCAATAACGATGGATGCAATCCTGAAAGTTCAAAAGATGTATTGATAAAGAATTGCTACTTCAACACTGGTGATGATTGTATAGCAATTAAATCAGGAAGAAATAATGACGGAAGAAGAGTTAATGTACCGAGCGAAAATATTATCATTCAAAACTGCAAAATGAAAGAAGGACATGGTGGCGTTGTTATTGGGAGTGAGATTTCAGGAAGTGTAAGGAACGTATTTGCTGAAAATTGTGAAATGGACAGTCCTAACCTTGAAAGAGTTTTAAGGATTAAAACTAATTCAATAAGAGGCGGAGTGATTGAAAATGTTTTTATGAGGAATGTTAAAGTGGGAGAAGTAAGTGAAGCAGTAATTAAGATAGATTACTTCTACGAAGAAGGAGACGTGGGAGAATTTACTCCGACAGTAAAAAATATTTTTGTTGAAAATCTTACATCTAAAAAAAGTTCCTATGCAGTCTGGATAAAAGCGTATAACCGTTCTCCTTTACAAAACATTGAATTAAAAGATTGTTTCTTTGATAATGTTGAAAAAGAAAATGTGCTTGAAAGCGTTGAAAATCTTGAAATAGAATCTGTGGTTATTAATGGGAAAGAATTTACTTTTAAAAAAGACAAACTATAAGAATACGCTTATTTGTAAATGAAGAACAACCTGCTGGTATATACAATATAAATTTTGATGCTTCGGCACTTAGTTCGGGAGTTTATCTGTACAAACTTACAGCTAATAATGTAATACTTTCTAAAAAGATGAGCCTGATAAAATAAACCGGAAAATATTTTTCTAAGCTTATGAAATTAAAATTTGTTCTGATCGTAATGTACTTTCTGCTGGTTGTGGTTTGCTTTCCGGTTTATTCCCAGGATTCTTTATCAACAATATGGTACTTGAATAGAACAGATTCCATAGGAGGGTATAAAACAACGGCTTTAAATGAATATCCATCATTTACATCAACAATTCAGGGAGATGCGTTATTATTTGATGGAATAAATGATGCGCTGTTTATTGAAAATAATCCGCTTGGGAATGCTTCTTCATTTACAATTGAAATAATTCTCAGACCTGATTCATCAATAAACCCGGATAATATTGAGCAGCGATACATTCATATTCGGGGAAAAGAAAATGACAACCGGAGAGTTTTATTGGAACTTCGTTTAACAGATGATCAAAAGTGGTTTCTCGATACTTACATTAGATCCGAAGTCAATGGACGGACTTTAATTGATTCAAATCTTACTCATCAAACCGGTGAGTGGTATCATGTTGCATTGGTTTATGATAACGGAATGATGCGTCATTATGTAAATGGAGTTGAAGAAGCCTCGGGCGAAGTGACATTTGTTCCTGTTAAAAATGGGCAAATATCTATTGGTGTACGACAAGGTCCCCGGTGCTGGTTCAAAGGTGCAATTCATTTAATAAAATTCACCAGGCGGTCACTTCAGCCGGATGAATTTATATCTGTTGTAACCAATATTCAAGGGAAAACCAATCAGGTAAAAGATTATTTCCTTTGTCAAAATTATCCTAATTTTTTTAATCCATCGACTTCTATTAAATTAAACTCTTATGAAGTATAAATATATCTCTCGTTTTAAAAGATTTTGGTTTTTTATATCAATTATATTCTGTTTCTCTTCAATCCTGGTTTTTTCTCAATTAAGGCAAGATAAAGATTGGTCTCACAGACTTATTGAAAATTTTATAAAGCTTCATCCCGATACTATAGCTTATAAGAATGAAGCAAAGAGTTATAAATGGAATTATGAGCAGGGATTAATTCTTGAAGCATTTTACCAGAAATGGAAGACAGCAGGAGATGAGAAATATTTCAATTACATAAAGAAGAATATTGATTACTATGTTCAGGAAGATGGTTCGATTAAGACTTATAAGATGAGTGATTTTAATATTGATAATATTTCTCCCGGAAGAATACTGCTCTATCTATATAAAGAAACAAAAGAAGAAAAATATAAAAAAGCCGCGGATACTTTAAGGAAACAATTAGAATTACATCCGAGAACAGCGAGCGGAGGGTTCTGGCACAAAAAAATATATCCCGATCAGATGTGGCTCGATGGGCTTTTTATGGCAGAACCTTTCTACACTCTTTATGCTTCAATTTTTAATGAAACTGAATCGTTCGATGATATAGCCAAACAATTTTTATTAATAAGAGATAATCTTAAAGATGAAAATACAGGCTTATATTATCATGGCTGGGATGAAAGTAAAAAGCAAAATTGGGCAGACCTCGTTACTGGAAGATCACCAAGCTATTGGGGCAGGGCAATTGGCTGGTTTATGATGGCTCTTGTTGATGTGCTGGATTATTTTCCTGCAGATCATCAAAACCGCAAAGACTTAATTGAAATTTTACAAAATCTCTCAGAGAGTTTATTGAAATACAAGGATGAAAAATCCGGGTTATGGTATTTAGTTGTGGACCAGGGAAACCGTGAGGGAAATTATATTGAAGCTTCTTCATCTTCAATGTACGCTTATGCTTTTGCTAAAAGTGCTAATAAAGGGTATCTCGATAAGAAGTTTTATAATATTGCGCGGGAGTCATTTAATAATATTCTCAAGCATTTAGTTACTTATGATGATGAAAATCATTTCTATCTTAACAATGTCGTCTCTGTTGGTGGTCTTGGTGGAGAGCAAGATCGTGATGGAAGCTTTGAATACTACATAAGTGAGCCAAAACGGGTTAATGATTTCAAAGGCTATGGTCCTTTTATGTTGCTGGCAATTGAACTTGAGAAAAATGAAAAGTCGGGAGATGGTAAAAAAGTCGGTTTGGATTATTATTTTAACAATGAATGGAAAGATGGGAAAAGATTTCATTATGTTTGGGAAGATACAACATATTCGGGTTTTTCCGATCTGGGAGAAATAATTCAGGAACTTGGTGCTGAGACAACATCATTAACATCTGCGCCAACTGAGGAGTCTCTTAAGAAATATGATATTTATATAATTGTTGATCCTGACACGCCTAAAGAAACAGAAAAACCCAACTACATTGATAATGAAGCGAGAGAAGCTATTGAAGATTGGGTAAGTGATGGAGGCATTTTAGCTCTGTTTGCAAATGATAGCTCAAATTGTGAGTTTACAAATTTAAATCTTCTTTCAGAACGGTTTGGAATTTATTTTAATGAAGATCGCAGGAATATGGTTACAGGAAAGAATTTTGATATGGGGAAGATTGATAAATTACCCGGTCATCCTGTATTTAGAAATGTTAAACAGATATATATAAAAGAATTGAGCACATTAAAGTTATGGGGAAATGCAGAACCTGTTTTAACCGATGATGACGGTGTGATAATGACTATAAGTAAATTTGGCGACGGCTATGTTTTTGCCATTGGGGATCCCTGGCTTTATAATGAATATATAGACAACCGGAAGCTCCCGGAAGTTTTTGAAAATTTTAAAGCGGCAAAAAATTTATTTGAATGGTTATTAAATATTAAATTGCATGATTAGTTTTTGAATAAGTTTGAAAATGAATAAAAAGGTAAGGATAATAAAATTAGAAGACCTTGCAAAGAAACTGAAAGTTTCTAAGGTTACAATTTCCAAAGCTTTGAGAAATCATCCGGATATCTCGCCGCTGACAATTAAAAGAGTAAAAGATTTAGCAGATAAACTCGGATATGTTCCGAATTATATGGCAAAAAATTTGTCTGCTAGGAAATCAAACACGATCGGGTTAGTTATACCTAAAATTGCACATTTGTTTTTTGCTTCTGTTATTGAATCTATTTATGACACGGCATTTGAAAATAATTATGAAACACTGCTAACTGTATCCCAGGAGCAGGAAGAAAGAGAGAAAAAGCATATTTTATCTCTTCTTTCAATGCGGGTGGATGGGTTGATTGTTTCAATTACACAGGAAACCAAAGATACCACGATATTTAAAAGAGTGTTGCAACAAAATATCCCGTTAGTATTTGTAGACAGAGTGCCCGATCTCGAAGGCGTTTCAAGTGTAACAGTTGACGATACAGGCGGCTCTTATTCTGCAGTAATGTATGCTATAAAAAAA
>Ga0209212_1002663_pt1 | contig 24840 bp, 24 predicted proteins | sample RifGroC2_FD_183996 | JGI IMG/M metagenome (GOLD analysis project Ga0209212, IMG submission 183996) | Groundwater microbial communities from Rifle, Colorado, USA - Groundwater C2 (SPAdes) (version 2) | ecosystem: Environmental > Aquatic > Deep subsurface > Groundwater | place: Rifle, Colorado... | reverse complement strand
AACGGAACGCGACTTTCTGGAGAAGTGCCATTTGCTGATCTTGCACAGAATAGTGGATGTTCTGCTCCAACACTCTAGAAAAACCGTAGCTGGTAGTCTGCTATGTTTCTACAAATGTAGAAACGGTATCGTATGAATGCAATCACTTTTGAAATACTAAAAAAAGATACGCAGAGTAAGGCGAGAGCTGGGGTACTGCATACGCCCCATGGTGACATAGAAACTCCGGCTTTTGTTGCAGTGGGTACTAAGGGTACCGTAAAAGGTGTTACGGTCCCAACACTCCGAGATATCGGTCTCCAAACACTCATTGCGAATACGTATCACCTACATCTTCAGCCAGGGAGTTCTGTGGTAAAGGCCGCCGGAGGACTCCATACATTTATGGGATGGGATGGCCCACTTCTTACTGACTCGGGTGGTTTTCAAGTCTTCTCCCTCGGGGTTGGATTTGGAAAAAAAGTGTCTAAAGTTACACGCGAAGAGCTAGATGCAGAATCAAAGATAGCAACCGTGTTTGACCAAGAGGTAGCTTCACAGCACGGAAAGTTAGCTCAAATAGATGATGAGGGTGTCAGCTTCACGAGTCACATAGATGGCTCACTACATCGCTTCACTCCTGAGCGTTCCGTTGAGATACAGCATGAGCTTGGTGCAGATATTTTCTTTACCTTTGATGAGTGTACAGCGGCGGAGGCAGACCATGAGTATCAAGAAGAAGCTATGCACCGTACCCACAGATGGGCAGAACGATCACTCCGTGCTCACCGACAAAACATCGAAGCAGGTACGCGACAGGGAATATTTGGCATAGTACAAGGAGGACGTTTTGAAGATTTGCGAAGGAAAAGTGCTCGAACACTTGCCAGCATGGACTTTGACGGTTTTGGTATAGGTGGAAGCTACCAAAAGTTTGATCTTGATACTGCGGTTGGGTGGGTGACGGATGAATTACCGGAAGAAAAACCACGACATCTATTGGGAATAGGAGAGCCAGAAGATTTACTGAAAGGTGTGCAACAAGGCGTTGATTTGTTTGATTGTGTACAACCAACCCGTCTCGCACGTACAGGTACTGTCTATGGACCACAAGGGAAAAAGATGACACTTACCAAAGCCGAGTACACACTCGATTTTTCTCCTATCGATGCATCATGTCGATGTTCTGTATGTGAGACGTATTCACGAGCGTATCTCTCACACCTCTTCCGTGCACATGAAATGCTTGGTGCGACACTGGGGAGCATACATAACCTCTACTACTTAATTCAACTTGTGAAAGGGGAACGAGCTCGGCTCCTCAATGCGTAGACGGTTACAAAGAAACGACGTCGATACCTACGTCGTTAATGACGTCGATATTTCTTCCATGAACTTGTCTGGGTAATAAAATTAGTATACAGTAATAGTACTATGTCAATAAGTACGCACAGCAAAAAATTGAAGCTCAAGCCCACGTTTTCACCCGCTGGCGACCAACCTGACGCCATTGCTGCACTTACCGATGGAATCAAGAAAGGTATGCAACACCATGTTCTTTTTGGTGCAACAGGAACAGGAAAAACTTTTACGATGGCAAACGTCATAGAAAAAATTCAGAAACCCACGCTTGTGATAGCGCACAACAAAACACTTGCTGCACAGCTTGCACAAGAGTATCGAGAATTTTTTCCAGATAATGCTGTTCATTTTTTCGTATCGTACTATGACTACTACCAGCCTGAAGCGTACATGCCGGTGAGTGATACCTATATTGAAAAAGAAGCAATGATTAATGAAGAGATTGAGCGTTTGCGACATGCCTCCACACAAGCTCTGCTATCGCGTCGTGATGTGATAGTGGTCGCTTCCGTATCATGTATCTACGGTTTGGGGAGTCCTGAAGAGTATCAGAAAGTTAATCTTAAGCTTGAAGTAGGTGCTACCTTGACTCGTGCAGTATTGATACGAGAGTTAGTGCATATTCATTTTAGTCGTACGAATGCAGACCTTTACCCTGGCTTGTTCAGAGCGCGAGGAAACATGGTAGAAATCATGCCAACGAGTGAGCGGGTAATTTATAGAATACTTTTTAGCGACAATGCTATAGAGAGTATCACCGAGCTTGATCCTGTTTCAAGAATGGTGCGAAGGACGCATCCTGCTTTTTTCCTCTTTCCTGCAAAACATTTTATTACTCCAGAGCATGAACGAAAACGAGCTATTGCTGATATTCAGGATGAGTTGCGAGATCGGTTGCAAATACTTGAAAAACAAGGAAACGTGTTAGAACATGAACGTTTAAAGCGGAGAACAAATCATGATCTCGCACTCATCAAAGAAATTGGGTACTGCAACGGTATCGAAAACTATTCTCGCCATTTTGATGGACGTAAGGCGGGTGATCCAGCACATACGTTGTTGTCATACTTTCCACATCTTCCTGATGGAACGCCAGATTTTCTCACTATTATAGATGAGTCGCATGTTACCGTACCGCAACTCGGGGGTATGTATGCAGGAGACCGTTCGCGGAAAGAAACACTTATTGAACATGGTTTTCGTTTACCTTCTGCACTCGACAACAGACCATTGCGGTTTGATGAATTTACAGAACGAGTTGGGCAGGTACTCTATACCTCAGCGACCCCAGGGACGTACGAGCTTGAAGCCAGCAAAGAAAATGGACAGATCGTTGAACAAATTATTCGACCAACAGGATTACTTGACCCTGAACTTATTGAACGGCCTATTATTTCAAGTGATTCTTACAAAGGACAGGTGCATGATTTCTTGAACGAGGTAGAGCGTGTGGCAAAGAGTGGGGAGCGAGCTCTCGTGACGACGCTTACAAAAAAAATGGCAGAAGACTTGACTGAATATATTAAGGAAAAGAAGATTAAGGCGACGTATATACACAGTGATGTGAAAACCATGGAACGAATAGAAATACTCTCCCAGTTTCGCCGTGGTGATTTCGATGTATTGGTAGGGGTCAACTTATTGCGGGAAGGTCTTGATTTACCAGAAGTATCTTTGGTGGGTATTCTCGATGCAGACAAGGAAGGTTTCTTGCGTTCTGAAACATCACTCATACAGACTATCGGGCGAGCTGCACGTAACGTGAACGGTCGTGTTATTTTGTACGCAGACAAAACAACTCGGTCTATGAAAGCTGCGATAGACGAAACCAACAGAAGGAGGGAAATTCAAAAAGCATATAACAAGAAACATAACATCACTCCACAAACGATTGTTAAAGCTATTAAAGACATTACCGAGCAAATTCAATCGGAACATAAAAAAACAGTTGGTGCACTTTTGGAAATTGACAGTGATTTATTCAAGAAAAATCCAAAGGCACTTATAAAAGAAAAAACACGTCAGATGAATGAGGCTGTTAAGATTTTAGATTTTGAAACTGCGGCAATTCTTCGAGACGAGTTACTTGAATTAAAAAAGTTGCAAGATAAAAAACCCAAAAAGAAATCTCTAGGATAAAAAACAGGCCATCTAAGGTAGCCTGTTTTTTACTAGACAGGACTTACGCAAACACGAATGCGACCTAATTTTCAAGGAGCGTAGCGACTATGAAAATGGGATTGCCCCTTGCGGTACAGTTCGAGGCGCCCCAGCAAAATGGAACGAGTTGTATGAACAATACTACGAGAGACATTTTGTGCAGGGCAACAAAGGAATGCGACCAATTTTTGTTAGCCCAAAGGCGTTACAAAAATATGGAGTACTCTTGTGGTGCGCTGTTTGCGTAGGTCCTATTAATCTTTAAGATGCACAAGTGCGAAATACGCCATCAAGAAAAGTACTCCGGTGAGTGCCCAAACTGCGTTTTGAGCCAACTCGACACCTCCAATAATTACTACTGAGTTTCGTGCTGCATCTATCCCAAAGAGGAGGCCAAGTATGCCAAACACAGATGCTGCGGCTATAGAAAAAAACGGCTGTCGAATATGAACCATATCGAATTATGATATTTTAATAAACGAATAACGTTGAAAACATTATTGAATATATTGTACCGTTAATTACAAAACATACTTGACTTGTGTGTGGATAATTGCATGGTAAGATGATTTCTACCTAACCTGTGCCACCTTGCACAGGTATATGGCTTATATATGGATGACATCATACATGTAAAAGGTGCACGCACGCACAATCTGCAGAATATTTCGGTGACCATGCCCAGAAACAAGCTGGTGGTATTTACTGGTCTTTCTGGTTCTGGAAAATCATCACTCGCATTCGATACTATTTTTGCAGAAGGACAGAGAAGGTATGTCGAATCACTTTCGGCATATGCTCGACAGTTTTTAAATCAAATGAGAAAGCCTGACGTCGATGAAATACTTGGTCTTTCTCCAGCTATTTCGATAGATCAAAAGTCCAGATCAAATAACCCTCGGTCCACCGTAGCAACTATTACCGAGGTGTATGATTACATGCGTATACTCTACGCACGCGTCGGAACGGCGTACTGTCCAAAGTGTGATACGCCGATACATAAGCTCTCAAACGAGGAGATGCAAAAAACAGTACGTGAGAGCGTTCTGGCTTCAGGAGAAAAAAACAATAAAGAGGTAATGGGTATTTCTTATGACGACAGGAAGTTGCGGCTATGGGCACCGGTCATTGTGGGAAGAAAAGGTGAGTACTACCAACTCTTGTATGATTTGCTTGGGAAGGGCTACGAAAAAGTGAAAATAGATACCGTTGAATACTCACTACGTGAAAAGATAGTGCTGAGCAAACAAAAACGCCATGACATAAGTGTGCTGGTAGATGAGCTCTATGTGTCGGAGTTAACCGGCTCTAAAAAAGATGCACAGGAGCGTTTGGCGGAAGCTATTGAGCTGGCACTTCGAGAATCAGAAGGGCTCATAGAAATAGAAGCACCAGACGGCAAACTACAGACACTTTCCTCCAAATTTATTTGTCCCAAGGATGGCACATCGTTTCCAGAAGTGGAACCACGACTTTTTTCATTTAACTCTCCGTACGGAGCATGTCCGGAGTGCAATGGTTTGGGTACAATTGGTTTCTTCCATGATGACATTTGCCCTGTGTGCGAAGGGAAACGACTTCGTCCTGAAGCACTCCATGTTTTTCTGGGTAAAGACAAAAAAACAAGGAAAACGATTGTCGACGTCACTTCTCTGTCTATACGAGACGCACAAACATTTATGAACACGCTTACCCTTACGCCAAAAGAAAAGGAAATCGCATCTGTAGTGCTCAAAGAGATACATGCACGGTTGCAGTTCATGCTCAATGTGGGAATCGACTACCTCACTCTCGATAGGCGTGCAAACACCCTCTCAGGTGGTGAGGCGCAAAGAATCCGTCTTGCGAGCCAACTTGGGTCTGGTTTGGTGGGGGCACTTTACGTACTTGATGAACCGACTATAGGTCTACACCAACGAGACAACGACAAGCTCATAAAAACACTGACTGCACTTCGAGATTTAGGTAATACCATTATTGTTGTTGAGCATGATGAGGACACTATTTTCTCAGCTGACTACATCGTGGATATAGGACCGGGGGCAGGCGTCCATGGGGGTAAGGTGGTGGTGTCTGGGTGGTTGGAAGATTTGCTTACTGCAAAAAAGAACGAGAGTGGCTCACGGACGCTTGCCTACCTGCGTGGAGAAGAAGAAATAGAAGTTCCAGAAAAGCGACGGGAGGAAGAAGCTGGTTGGCTTCGGATACGAAACGGAAACGCCTTCAATATTAAAGAAATGAATGTTGATGTTCCTTTGAGGAAACTTGTGGCTATTACCGGTGTGTCTGGTTCAGGAAAATCTACTTTGATGTATGAACTCTTGTTTAAAAATTTGCGAGCGCGGCTTGAGCGACAGTTTCGTACTGCGAAGTTGTATAATATTTCAAGTTTGACTGGGACTGAGTATCTTTCTCGTGTTGTACTTATGGACCAGAGTCCTATTGGACGCACACCACGGAGCAACCCCGCCACGTACACAGGAGTATGGACGTACGTTCGAGATTTATTTACCTCTACGGAAGAGGCAAGAGCACGTGGGTGGAAGCCGGGACGTTTTTCTTTTAATGTGTCGACAAGTAAGGGCGGCGGACGTTGTGAGGCATGTCAAGGAAACGGAACTATAGCGGTGGAAATGCACTTTTTGCCCACCGTGTATGTCACGTGTGACGTGTGTAATGGACGACGTTTTATGAAAGAGACACTTGATGTCCGGTACAAAAAGAAAAATATTTATGATATTTTGCACATGAGTGTGGAAGAGGGTCTGGAATTTTTTAAGGATATTCCGCAGATAAGCGATAGGCTACAGACTCTAAGTGACGTCGGGCTTGAATACCTAGAACTTGGACAAGCGGCGAATACGCTCTCGGGAGGTGAGGCGCAACGTGTGAAGATAGCGAGTGAGCTGTATCGACCACACACAGAAAAAACAATATATCTTCTGGATGAGCCTACTATTGGCTTACACTATGATGATGTTAAAAAACTTCTCGATGTATTAAATGCCCTAATACACCGAGGCAACACTGTGGTACTTATTGAGCATAATCTTGATGTGATTAAGTCAGCGGATTGGGTAATCGACATAGGTCCTGAGGGCGGTGTAGGAGGTGGTACTATTGTGGCTAAGGGTACACCTGAAACGGTGGCGCGAAGTAAAGATTCGCATACGAGTAAGTATCTCAAGAAGGTGCTTTAATATCATGTTGTTAAATCATCCAAGCATACAAAAACTTCCTGATGCATGCGGAGTCTATTTCTTCCTAGGTTCAAAACAGGAGGTGCTTTACGTGGGTAAGGCAACGTCGCTCAAGGATAGAGTACGCAGTTACTTTGCTTCGACACTTTCTGTTGCTCGCGGTGAACATATGGTTACTATGGTAGAGCGAGCGGTACGTGTGGATTTCCATGTGACAGACTCCGTACTTGAGGCACTCATTCTGGAAGCAAAAAGCATCAAAGAACTTAAACCACCGTTTAATGTTCGTGATAAAGATGACAAGAGTTTTAACTTCCTCATCATTACGATGCAAGAAACATTTCCACGACTGCTGACTGTGCGAGGCAAGGAATTGCCGGTACTCTACAACGAGCTCGTGGCGCGGAATACAGGAACATGCAAAAAAGTTAAACCGTTAATCTACGGACCCTTTCCACATGCGGCACAATTTAAACAGGCTCTTAAAATATTGCGAAAAATTTTCCCTTATTATGATACGAAAAAACCTGTCGAAGAGCTGTTTGCGAAGCATGATAGTAAGCTCCGTTTTAATCAATCTATAGGCGTGTATCCTGATGCATCGCTTACCCCGGAAATGTATCAAAGGAATATACGACATCTTAAAACTATTTTTGATGGAAAGTTGCAATCAGTGGTTGTCACCCTCAAACGCGATATGCGACGGTTTGCACAATTAAAACAATTTGAAAATGCACATATTGCAAAGATGCAACTATTTGCGCTCCAACATATAGAAGATGTATCACTTATACGAAAAGAACAAATAGGAGATATTGCAAATGCTATTCGCATAGAAGGGTACGACGTCGCGCATATGGGAGGGAAAAACACAGTTGGTGTTATGGTGGCAGTTGAAGGTGGGCAGGTTCAAAAGAAGGAGTACCGCACATTTACTATTCGTACTGCTGTAGAGGGAAGCGACACAGGTGCGCTTAAGGAGCTTTTAGAAAGAAGACTTGCACACCCAGAGTGGCAGTATCCAAGAATTATTGTGCTTGATGGTGGTACTGCACAGCTTAATGTTGCAAAAAAAGTACTTGCTGAAGCCGGTGTCGCGATACCGCTTATAGCAGTGACCAAGGATGCGCACCACAATCCACACACACTTCGTGGGCCAATAAAGCTGAGAACTTTGCATCAGCGTGACATATTACTTGCTAATGCAGAGGCACATAGGTTTTCACTCGCAGTCCACACAAAAAAACGGGCAAAACATCTTCTTGGTTAAGCTTCTGCTATACTAGATATATGTACAAGATGCGTGTAGGGGTATTACGCGGTGGTCCATCTGCCGAATATGAAGTCTCACTCAAGACTGGACAATCTGTATTGCAAAATCTTTCAAAAGATCGATACGAGGTCAAAGATGTTCTCATTGACAAGTTAGGGCAGTGGCACATGCGCGGTATGCCTGTAGATGCGACCAGAGTACTCGATCAAGTGGACGTCATGTTCAATGCACTTCATGGAAAGTATGGTGAAGACGGTGAGGTACAGCGTTTTCTCGATTCTCATGGATGCAAATATACAGGAAGCGGGTCTTTGGCTTCTGCTATTGCTATGAACAAGGTGCTCACCAAAGGGCATTTGTCGAGAGCACCATTCAAACATGCACCGCATAGACTCTTGCATCGCAATGAGATGAACAAGCAACAGGTAATAGCGCTTTTCCAAACGTTTCCACTACCGTGCATTGTTAAGCCCGTAAGTGGTGGTTCTTCTATCGCTACCGCTTTAGTTACATCGTTTGATGAACTGCTCTACGCTCTTACCGTTGCATTTAGTCACGCAGACCAAGTGCTTGTTGAGAAGTATATTAGGGGGAGGGAAGCGACGGTGGCTGTGGCTGATGGGTTTCGTGGGCAGGATGTGTATGCTTTTCCTCCGATAGAAATAGTAACGAGCGACACAACTTTTTTTGATTATACAGAAAAGTATGGAGGGGGTGCGCGTGAGCTTTGCCCTGCTCCTTTTACCAAAGAAACAACAGACGCTCTCTTGCATGCCGCAAAACATGTTCACAAAACACTTGGACTGCGTGACTATTCGCGGAGTGACTTCATAGTCGCGCGAGATGGGGTGTACTTCCTAGAAGTGAACAGTCTGCCAGGACTCACTCCTACCTCACTTCTCCCTAAGACGGTCGAGGCAGTGGGGGCGACGTTGCCGAGCTTCCTTGGGCATTTGGTAGAGCGTGCGTATGCTCGAAAATAATGTAGGACTTACGGAAACGGTGTATTTCGTTGTCAAACTTCACAAAATGTCGTTCACTGTACGACTAGTACAGCTCACTCCATTTTTTTTCCTATTGCGTAAGTCCTAAAAGACCTACGCAAACTGATATGTATATGCGTAGGCCCTAGAAATGAACAAGGCCGACAAAATACGTCGGCCTTGAGTGAAAAACAAATATCAAAAAATTGGTCTACTGTGTAGGGTCGAAGCGGGTGTTTTTTTGTTCTACCCCAATACCGATACCTACCTCACTGGTCTGTTGGCTTATGGCGGTGGCTCCAGAGTACGAGCTTGCAGATCCGTCGTTAATGATTACAGTACTCGGGGCTGAATGTTCAGCAGCGTACTTTATTGCATCCGCTTGCCTCCTTGCACCATATCGGATGGCACTTCCCTGGATGGTTGCTGAACCCAGTTGGGCCCCGGCACCAATCAAAGACGGTATCATGGTATCGGCACGATCAGCATTAGCACTTGCTGATATAACTTTTGCTCCAAGCGGGACGACTTGTGGTTGTCCGTTTTTATCAGGCACTACCTGAGTCCCACCGAACATTACAGTTGTTTTCTGTACACCGCCACCCTCCGGGTCCATGCCACCACTCATAAATGAGACGCATGTCTCTCCTTGAGGACATACTTTGTCTGGGTCTAAACGCGCCACTTTTGTATGAGCTCCGCACGCAGACAACGTGATGAGGATTACCAGCATACTGAGTAGGTTAACTATTTTCATTTCTTCCCCTCCTTGTCTCTTTCTTGATAGTCTGTTTCTGAAATGCATTCTGTGGGATAAAAGATAACGTTGTTGTGGTGAGATACATCTGCCACACCATAACCTCCGCCCCACGGAGAACCAACTCCACTGCGAGTTGTAATAGAACCCAGTAACTGAAGTGGTGCACCTTGAATGCAACCTACCGGTCTGAATTGAGGAGCGGGTTTAGGTATATCTACCACTGGTGGTTGCTGAGGCGGTGGCGACGGTTTGGTTTCTTTAACCCTTTCGCGCACAGGATTTGCACAGCGAATCAGAAACCAAGGCTTCCACTGCTTGTCAATAAGGGCAAACACAACCTCCTCAGAGGGTTTTACTGTGCGCCAGTACGTACTGACGTTGTTCTTAAGACCAGCAGTTTCCAGATTGCATTTTCCGCAAGTCTCAACCTTGACCATACCTGAAATAGCAAACAGTGCCTTGAATTGACTTTCATCAAGTCCCAGATTGGTTTGGGATTCCTTGAAGAACTCTTTTCTGGCAGTTGAGTTTACAGGCATCTGTTGAATTTCTCCAAAGACTACCAATGCAGGTGTCCCCGGCTTTTGGTCGGGAACATATGGTGCGGGATTTTTTGCGAACACCCCTAAGGGCGTGAGCAAAAATATCAGCATGTGCATCAACACGAACAGCTTTCTTTTCATTTCTTTCTCCTTTTGTTTTTGATATTTGTTTGTACGGTACAAAACACCCTAGCAAAACGATAGCACAAAACTTGATAAAAAGCAAGTTTTTTGCGCCGGTTTACTTGACATGTTCATATATATATGATAGATTTCAATGAGCATCGGGCTAAGCCCATTACTTTTTCCTCGAAAGGAAAATGGTAACAACATTAGGCGAAAGCCTGATGTGTACATTCAAACGTCTGGGCTTAGGTCACAGGCAAAATCTCAAAAAAAGAGGTAAACAATGAAGACAATTGGAGTAGCCCTAACCCTCATGTTGGCGATGGTATTCACAGTCGCAACAAGCTTCGCGACAGGTCAACAAACTTCGCAGCCGCCGCCGCAGCAAACAACTGTGAGCACGGGCAAGTTTTTCTTTGATTCCGGCGAACAAAGTAGCGCCTGGGCGGATGGCAAGAACACCTGGACAAAGGCTATGTCCGGTAGCCAGTATGATTTCAGGGCCAAGATGGGTGATGAAACGAATGGACTGAACATTCAGTCAGTCGGAGGACATCTCTCGGAAGCTGAAGGGCCGGAATATTCAGGTGCCGGCGGTTACACCAAAGGATTTGTTGAGTGGGGTACGTCTTTCACTGTCCCCAAATACAACTACGGCAACTACAGCAACTACGGCGGCAATTAATTTTCTGCCGGAGCATGAGTGAGGTTTTAATCTCCCTCATCTTCCTATTTTGAGTTAAGTCGATCTAAGGGTTGACTGTGTAAGGGGGCATCTTCGGATGCCCCTTTCTTTTTTTATATACCTATCCTATATGGTATTGTTCTATTGTGATGCATGAAAAAAAAATATTTCCAGATACATTTTTGTGGGGCGCAGCTACATCGAGTTATCAAGTAGAAGGAGGGATAGAAAACACGGACTGGGCACAAGGAGCGCGCGAGGGCAAGGTACCTCTTTGTGGTACTGCATGCGACCACTACAATCGCTATGAGCAGGACTTTGATATTGCCAAGTCACTTGGGCACAACGCGCACAGATTTTCTATAGAGTGGTCTCGCATCGAGCCTGAGGAAGGGAAGTTTGATGAGCAGGAGATAGAACACTATCGAGAAGTGCTACGAGCACTTCATGCACGAGGTATTTACCCGCTCGTCACTCTTTGGCACTTTTGGCTTCCGTTATGGTTTTCTCGTAGCGGAGGATGGGAAAGGAAAGACGCACCGGAAGTTTTTGCACGATACTGTACGTATGTTGTGGAACAGTTTGGGGACCTGTGCGACAACTATGCGACCATAAATGAGCCCATGGTTTTTACTGGGTTTGGGTATATTCGAGGGAAGTGGCCACCATTTTATAAAAATTCATTTTTGAAATATTTTAAAGTCACTTTGCAGTTGATTCGAGGACATATTTTTTCTTACAAAAATTTAAAAGCGAAACATCCAGAAATGAAAATTGGCATTGTAAAGCATACTGTAGCATTCAGTTCTAACGGTAATCCATTTAATGTCTTTTTTGCATGGCTTTTTAATTTAGGTTGGACTCATTTGTTTATGAGAAGAGTATGCGAGTATGCAGACTGGATAGGTTTAAATTATTATAATCGCAAAATCTTTGGTGATACTCGTGTGCTCGGAAAAACGGACATGGGATGGAACATAGATCCAAAAGGTATTTATGATGCACTCCATATACTATGGAAATATAAAAAGCCAATCTATATAGCTGAAGCAGGATGTGCAGATGCTCACGACCGTTTTCGAGCTGACTATATACGCGATACAGTAGAGGGCATAGGTGAAGCACTTCAAGATGGAGTGGATGTTCGAGGATACTGTTATTGGTCACTGCTTGATAATTACGAATTGGCAGAAGGTTTTGAAAAACGTTTTGGCTTGGTTGAGGTGAACTTCGACACACAAGAACGTACCATTCGACCTTCCGCGTTCGTCTACCGCGACCTCATCAAATCGCTTCAACAACCTTAATTATTGTAAGATGTGAATAGGTGGTGGGGTATATAGGTATATTCGAGTACAATACTATAATGAGTCTTTGGCTTGCACTCGCTATTGTTGGGCAATTGTTAAATGCAATTGTTGCACTTTTTGACAAATACATCGTGACGTCAGAGACGGTAGTATTCCGTCCTTTTGTCTATGCATTTTACGTGAGTGTGCTTTCTTCCGGTGCGATACTCGTCTACTTTTTTAGCTGGTTGCCACTTCCTATTGATGGACTTTCTATGCCGTCATTTGCAAACGTGAGCCCTCCGGACCTTATTGTGCTGGCATTTGCAATACTTGCGGGGTACACCTTTTTCTCTGCGCTCATGTCTTTCTTTGATGCGTTACGATTGTCGGACGCATCTGATGTGGTACCTGTAACGGGTGGTCTTACCGCTTTTTTTACGTTGCTTTTTTCTTACATGTTTCTTGAAACTTCGCTCCCTCGTGAGTTTATGGGAGGTTTTTTCTTGTTGATGCTTGGAACAATTTTAATTTCCCAATTTCGTTTTTCTTGGCAAGTCATGCTTTCAACAACCCATGCATCTCTCATGTTTGGATTGCACTACGTGGTGTTCAAGTCTTTTGTTGAACTGACAAATTTTGACAATGCATTTCTCTGGACAAGATTGGGTATTGTTTTTATTGCACTTTCTATGCTTCTTATTCCTGAATATTGGCACAAGATTACAGCACGTACCTCACGAGCAAAAGGTCGTGATGGGTTGTTGGTTGTGGGCAACAAAGTACTTGCAGGGTTCGCAAGTATTATCATCCTTAAAGCCATAGAATTTGGGGATGTTGCACTCGTGCAAGCTTTGGGTGGTTTACAGTATCTCTTTTTACTCATCATCAGTGTTATTTTCGGAAGTAAGCTCAATAGAGATTTTGGTGAGAATCTCACAACACAAGATATGATACATAAAACGATAGCCATTCCTCTCATTGCATTTGGTTTTTTCCTCTTGTTTATATAAGGTATGAAAATGTTCACATGGATTTTACTTCTTGTCTTCATTATTCTTGTCGGATCAGGTCTTGTTTGGTATGTGCTTACGCATGAGGTATATCCAAAGGATATCCAATATGGTGTGTCGTTTAACACGCTGTACGCACAGGAGCTGGGGCTTCCGTGGGAAGAGGTATACACAGCTATTCTTGAAGACCTACAGGTTCGTCATTTGCGACTTGCTGCTCATTGGCCTATGGTTTCTCCCGCACAAGGCGAGTGGAATTTTTCGGAGCTTGATACTCAAATACGACTTGCAGAGGAACATGGTGCCGATATTGTCTTCGCCATAGGTAGACGTCTTCCTCGATGGCCAGAATGTCATGTACCTGATTGGGCGCAAGGGAAAACATGGGAAGAGCAAAAAGAGCTTATACGAGAATATCTACAACAAGTGGTTACTCGGTATAAAGACAGTCCTGCAATTGTGTATTGGCAGGTTGAAAATGAACCATTCTTGACGGTGTTTGCAAAAGAGCATTGTGGGGAACTTGACACGGCATTTCTTGATGAAGAAATAGCACTTGTCCGTGAGCTTGATCCCTCACATCCAATACTTGTGACAGATAGTGGAAATCTGGGAAAATGGTATGGAGCATACAAACGAGGAGATAGTTTTGGTACAAGTGTCTACGTATACCTCTGGAATGAAGCTACGGGTCCTATTGAATCAATTCTTCCACCTGAGACGTACATAGCCAAAAGAAAATTGCTTGAGATTATTTTTGGAAAAAAGGAAACGATGTTGATAGAACTTTCTGTTGAACCTTGGCTCAACGTGCCTGTGGTAGATGCAGATATTGATACCCAATTTTCACGCATGAGTAGTGAAAAGTTTGAGAAAATTATTGCATACGCAAAAGAAACACGTTTTGAAAAGCAGTATCTTTGGGGAGCAGAATGGTGGTACTGGCTAAAGAAAAACAAAGGTCATCCTGAGTTTTGGGAAAGAGCACGAAAACTATACAGTGATCAATCGGTAGGTACTGCTGAAAACTCATGAAATAATAGGGATGTAGATGGTATCCTATAATATATGGAAGAAAATAATGTTCCTCAACCGAATAAAAAACGTAGTGCGTGGCAGTTTGTGTATGCACTTTTGGTATTAATTCCTTCTCTTTTTTTCTGGGGATTTATGCTCATTCTTTTTGTGGGATTTATAACTATTTTATACGACGAGGATATAGGCTGTAATGTCGCAAGGATACCCATTCAAGGTGTTCTTACCTCCACCGACAGCGGAATAGGTGAACTTCTTGGTATGGGAGTTATCGCAAGTGCAGATAGTGTTGTTCAAAAAATTACTGATGCTGAAGATACTGAAGATGTTGTTGCTATTTTACTAGATGTTGATTCTCCAGGGGGAACACCGCTCGCTGGAGATGAAATAATGGCTGCACTTTTAGATACAAAAAAACCTGTTGTTGCGGTGGTGAGAGATAGAGGTACTAGCGCCGCGTACTGGGCTATTTCTGGAGCTGACTATATAGTCGCATCACCCGTTTCTGCTGTTGGTTCTATCGGTGTCACTATGTCATACCTAGAAGTGGCAAGCTCTACGGAGTACGTGGGCTCACGGTGGATTGATCTATCAAGTGGATTATACAAAGATGTAGGTAACCCAGAACGAGTGTTGACTCAGAATGAAGAAGAATATTTACAATCACAAGTAGATAGTGCACATGCATACATGATTAATCGTATCTCAACTTCACGTACAAAATTCTCAAAAGAAGAACTGACTGCATTGGCCGATGGTCGTGCTTTTTTTGGAGAAGAAGCACTTCGTTTAAAACTCGTTGATGTGCTTGGAGGTTTTTCCGAAGCGACAAGGTACTTACAAGAAACACTCTCTTTGAACGAAGAGGATGTGGTACTGTGTGAAGCACAGGGTGGGGGGTTAGAAGACCTTCTTTATTAAGGGACCTACGTAAACGGCGCATTTCGTCGTCAAACTTCACAAAATGTCGTTCGCTGTACGACGTTGTACAGCTCACTCCATTTTGTTCGTTTTCCTAGAACTGCATCCGTTTACGTAGGTCCCAAATTTATTTTCGTAAGTGTTTTTACCAAAACCGTAAAACTATTTTGAGATACGTGAAGTTTTCGCATGAGCCAGCTCAAGGTATACTGCCACAATGATTCGATTTGGTATTATTGCACTACTTGTTGCTATTCCTCTATGGGCTCCATGGATGGATACAAAAGGTGTAGAAAACATCACAAAAGAAGTGTTTGAAGCTTTTGGCCCTGTGGCTTCGAGTTGTTATGACAGTGAAGGTAAACTACTCCATGAAGGTGTTGAGGTGAGTTGGTATCCGCTTGGACGTTTAGTACATACGTGTGCAGGGGACTATGTTATTTGGGTATGGGGTGCGATTAAAGAGCAGGGCGGAGTGTACAAGCGTTCAAATGAGCTGCAAGCAGTACAGTCAAAAGCGATCACTTGTGCTGATGTGATTGAACGGCAAGAACAACGGCTGGCTACCACCACGGACAGTACACTTATTGAGTATACAGGTACGTATGCCACGGAGCCTGACTTTGCCATTTTCAAAGAGGCGAGTGAACATAGAAGAATTCTTTCCGAGGGGCTTAAACGCGGCCCCACCTTTGCGGGAAAATTTACTGTCGTTGAGTGGGGTTGTGGTTCGAACTGCCAACAGCATGCAGTCTTGGACGTGGAGAGTGGGCTTGTGGTGGCGTACGGTCCTCAAACGGAATATGGGGTGGAGTATTCACTTGATAGCACACTCTTGGTAACCAATCCAAAAGACGCATTACCACCACTCCCTGAGTCTGCCTACGAGACTGAAAACCTTGCTCTTACTATTGCTCGGCTACCACGAGAATATTACAGACTTACAACCGACGCGCTCTCGGGTAGTCAGTACCTTGTGCGACTCTGTGTAGAAAGTTCCGCTACAGGATATATTGAACTAGAAGATGATCGCCTGGGTCTGGTAGATGAAGATGAAAAATAATAATGTCTGACGAAAAAAATACAAAAATAGTCAATTTTATTTTTGAGGCAGGTACCATGCGCAAACTTGCTCGTATACACCGGCAAACTCTGTTGACCGATGATATGTCAGATAACATTGCCTCACATTCGTATCGTGTTGCTCTCATAGCGTGGATACTTGCACAAGAAGAGGGGGTTGATCCATACAAAACCGTTATGATGGCCCTTTTCCACGACTTGGGTGAGACGCGAAGTAATGATCACAATTGGATACATAAACGATATGTGACGGTACATACGCAAGAGATATCTAAAGATCAACTGGGTGCAATGCCTTACCCCTTAATGAAATCTCTTCAGGAGGAATACGAGAAAAGAGAAAGCAAAGAAGCAAAAATCACCAAAGATGCGGATCTTCTTGAGCAAGCATTTCTATTGCGTGAGTATGAGTGGCAAGGTAACAAAGAAGCCAGTATATGGTTGCGAGGTAAGGATGGGAAAGGGAATGCACAAATCAACCTACTGCAATTTGAATCATCAAAAAAAATTAGTAAAGCTCTGTACTCACAGAGCCCTTCTGATTGGTGGAATGGTTTGTGGACGAGTTTCAACCGTGAGGGATAGTGTAATTGCTTGAGCAAAACTCAAGGTTTTGCGGGGGCAGTATTACAAGTATTGGGTGCCCATAAGCCCTGCTCTTTTTCAAGTGCTTCAGCCTCTGCAGACATATAGGAGGCTTGTCGTTCGTATGCTGAGTGGTACGTAAATTCCTGTGCGTATCCGTCCGCGAGCATTTGTCTTCCCAAATCTGTACCATCGGGCATTTCTACGTAGGCGAGCAGTCTTCCGTAGCTATCGTACATACCTTGTGACTCATCGAAGTACAGTGTTACAAGTCCAGTGCGGGCAAGCTCTTGAAGGTGTGTCGTGGATTCTTGTGCATAGCACTGTGGTCCCCCTGGGTCGTTTGGCTCAGGTGCGTCTATACCAATAAGTCGAACATACTCTGTTGCATTTTCAAATCCAACAATAATAGTGTCACCGTCAACAATGCGCATAAGTGGATATGAGATTCCACTTTCATGAACTTTTTTCTCGATGGTAACGGACTCAGTTTTTTCAGACACAGTATCCTCTGGGGCCAGTGCAACATTTCGTTCTAATAGTTCGTAAAACAACACTGCGTTAAGTATCACTGAGATAATAAGAATACCTTGTCCTATTTTGTTCATATGTAGACTGTACCATATTTATAAGGGTAGTGATGGTATTTCTCAATACCCTTGGTGTTGACAGGATGTATTTTTGTCACAGTAAGATTCTATCCACAGGCAAAAAAGTTGACGGTGAACGAATGTTCACCTACACTACATACATACAAATAACATTGGGTATATGAGTAAAACAACATTATTTCAAAAGATACACGCAGAATTAGATAAGCTTAACGACCGCATTGATACTAAAATTATCAAAGGTCTTCAGTATGAAAAAGAAGCACGTCGTCACAAAGAACTTCTTGCCACACTGCAATATCTTCGTGAAGATGTTCCAACTCCTGCGCAGGAACCGCGGCGCCGACCACATACTGGCAGAAGCCCGGTACGAAATAGTCTTAAACGAGGAGTGATGGCGAGACTCTTTACTGGACAATTACTCTTTAGATAGTCACAACGCCTTCTGCCGGCTGGCAGGAATCTATCCATAGAGACTCACGGTACAATAATACATATGGAACAATACACAAAAATACTCAGGACTTTTTTTCAGAAACACAAACGCATGCCCGGTTATAGTGAAATGTGTACGCTCTTTGGTTTTGCTTCCAAAAATGCCGTGGCTAAGGTTGTGGAAAAACTTATTGATGCTGGTGTGGTAGAAAAAGATTTAAGAGGTAAGTTGGTACCTGTTGCACTTACAGAAACAGTGCCATTACTAGGACACATAGAAGCGGGGTTTCCTTCACCTGCAGAAGAGATGGCACTTGATAAAATTTCGATGGATGAACTTCTGTTGGGAAAAAGAGAAAAAATGTATCTTTTGCGAGTAAAAGGTCTTTCTATGGCGGATGCAGGTATTTACGAAGGTGACCTTTTACTTGTGGAACGTACAAGTCAAGCAAAAGTGGGTGATATTGTTGTCGCCAACCTTGATGGTGATTGGACAGTTAAATACTTACGAGAGAAGAAAGGAAAAAAGTATCTAGAAGCAGCGAATGAAGATTACCCTGATTTGTGGCCTCAGTTTTCCCTTGAAATAGGTGGCGTGGTAAGGAGTGTGATACGTACGTATGGGAATAGGTAATCAGAACTTCATCTGGGCTTAATGCCAGTTTGATAAAATTTACCAAAAGGAAGTATGTGAGAAATCACGAGAAATCACCAGCATTATTTTAAAAAAATTTTAAAAGCATTTGTATGAAATCAGTATCTTTCATTAGAGACAAAGAACATATATCAAAAAAAATGCTTACCCAACACACCGCATGTAGTGTGTGTGGAAGTTTGTCAAAAGAGTTTGATGAAAGAGAGGATTTTTTTGAAGGGTATACAAACCCTCTTTCTCTCGATGCGCTTTTTGTGCACAATCCTGCGTCAACATTTTTTATCGAAGTAGAAGGTGATAAGGAAAATTTTGATATAGGAGAAAATACATTTTTAGGCATACATGCTGGGGATGTGCTTACCATAGACAGGGCTTTGACTCCAACGCTTGGACGACTTGTTTTGGCTGTTCGTGACGGGGCATTTACGCTATGTCGTTTTACAGAACATGAGGGTCAACAGTTTTTGATCTGTGGTAGTGAATCAAGTACAGCTCTCGCACTTGAGGATGGTGGAGAGGTGAGTATTTGGGGAGTGGTATCTGCAGTAAGTAGAAAAGTATGATAGGACTTTCGGAAACGGTGCACCACAAGAGTATTTCCATTTTTCTAATTCGCAGGCTCATAAGAAAAATTGGTCGTTTTCATCGTTGCCCGTCACAAAATATCTCTCGTAGTATTACTCATACAACTCGTTCTATTTTGTTCGGGTGCCTTGAACTGCATCCATTTGCGTAAGTCCTAAGGAGGTGCACATGACAGAATATATTTTCTTGATTGATTGTGATAACTTCTTTGTTTCTTGTGAGCGGTTGTTTCGACCTGAACTTACACACCACCCAGTCGCTGTACTCTCAAGTAATGATGGGTGTATTGTTTCTCTTTCTCTTGAAGTTAAAAAGCTCGGTATTAAAATGGGTGAGCCATACTTTAAGATTAAAGCACTCTGTGAACAACATAAGGTTGCGTTGTTTTCTTCAAACTTTGAACTGTATAGGGATATTTCTAATCGCGTAATGAGTGTCTTACGTCGCCTTTCTGCGCAGGCAGGCTTCTCTGATGTTGTGGAGGTGTATTCAATTGACGAAGCCTTTTTAGCACTTTCTGTTTCTGAGGATGCAGAGGCTTTTCTCTTATCTAAAGCAAATGAAATGCGAGCAACTGTCTTGCAAGAAGTAGGTATCCCCGTGTCTGTAGGAATAGCAAAGACAAAAACACTTGCAAAAGTCGCAGCACATTTTGCAAAGCCTCAGTACATGGGAAATGGAAGTAATGTTCTTATACAAGATTCGAATATCCAAAAAGCGTTGCAAGATATCGCTGTGGGTGATGTGTGGGGTATTGGGAGGGCGTATGCACAAAAGCTTACACGAAATGGAATTGTCTCTGCTTTAGATTTATGCAACAAAGATGATGCATGGATACAAAGAGAAACAAACGTGGTAGGTTTGCGTACGGTGTCCGAACTTCGAGGGGTTCGCTGTTTTCCTTTAGGAGAGGATGAAGTGTTGCGTAAGTCACTCCTTAGCTCGCAGTCTTTTAGCAGAAGGGTAACGTCACTACGTAATCTAGAGACGGCAGTAGCAGGGCATGCTCGCACCATAGCAGGAATACTGCGAAGTGAGTCTGCGGTAGCAAAGGAAATTACTGTCTTTATATATTCGCCAGAAGGAAATGGTAAAAAAAGTAAGTCTATCGATATGGAAACATTACTTACCTACACAAATGACACATTTCTCATAGTGGCGACGGCACTTGGTATCTTGAAGCGTCTGTATCGTCCTCAACGTGCCTATAAGAAAGCTGGTGTACTGGTGCGAAATATTGTACCGGATGGAGCACAGCCACGAGAAACACTCTTTGGAGAGCCTACCAACACGAACAGCGTGCTTATGCATGTGCTTGATGACATACGGCATACACACGGAGACATTGTGCAGTTGGGTGTGGAAATGCAGAATGACACGTGGCGCGCTCGGCGAGAGCATCTTTCGCCACGACGTACTACACGGTGGGGTGAAGTGAAAAAAGTATGTATATAGATACTGTAGAGATTAACAGTTCAAAAAGAGGTATCATATACTACGCAAGTTATTGTGTTATTAAAATCAAAATAAGTACCTTTATATAACAAAAATTAATGTAATAAAATGGAACAAAATATAGAAGTTGATGAAAATAATACTCAAATTGGGTTGAGGTCACGAGATGATTTCTATACAGGAAAGTATATTCATCGTGCTTCTCATTTAATACTCTATAATTCAAAGAATGAAATTCTTTTGCAACATAGAGCCCCAACAAAAAACTGGTATCCAAATCTTTTTACATATTCAGTTAGTGGCACAGTGGCAAATGAATCTTATGAAGCCTGTATTAAAAAAGAAATGCAAGAAGAAATTGGAATTTCAATTAAAGTAAAAAGATTGTTCACGTATCCTTTTTTTGATACGTTTGATAAAGCTTGGCATTGTGTCTTTATAGGTAAAACGGATAATAAAATTTTTCCTGATGTAAGAGAAATGTCTGAGATTACATGGATTGCCGTGGATGAATTAAAGAAAGATGTTACAGAAAATCCTGATATGTATACACCACCATTTGTTGAAGGAATGAAAATATATTTTACTGATTTTTATGAAGGTGATTTATCAAAAATAAAATAATTCAATGACCACCGACATACGAATAGAAGAATCGTGGAAAACTGCCCTGAAGGAGCGGTTTCTAAGTCCTGAGTGGGAAACACTTTCTACCTTTGTGAAGAATGAATACAAGGTTGCAAAAGTGTACCCACCCCCGAAGTATATTTTTAACGCATTTGACCTATGTCCGTTTGATAGAGTAAAAGTAGTGATACTTGGGCAGGATCCATACCATGGCACTGCACAAGCGCACGGTCTCTGCTTCTCGGTACCTAAAGGTGTGACAATACCACCTTCACTTAAAAATATATACAAGGAACTAGAGTCTGATGTAGGTATTCCCATACCAGCAACTGGCAACCTAGAGAAGTGGGCAGAGCAGGGTGTCCTGCTCCTTAATGCAACTCTCACCGTGCGTGCAGGGCAACCCGGAAGTCATCAGAACAAGGGGTGGGAAGAATTTACTGATGACGTGATACGAAGAATAAGTGATGAAAAAGAGCATGTAGTTTTCATGCTCTGGGGTAACTATGCAAAAGCGAAGAGGGTATTGATAAATACCAATAAACACCTTGTACTTGAAGCCGCACACCCCTCACCCTTCAGTGCATACAATGGCTTCTTTGGATGTAAACATTTCAGTCGCGCGAATGAGTATTTACGTGCGAACGGTAAAAAAGAAATTGCATGGTAAAACCCTTCGTTCAAAACGAAGGGCTTTTGTGAAAATGTATAGTTCAACCTGCTTGTGAGAAATCAAATGAAATACATAAGGAAAAGTACAAGGAATATGACAGAAACCCAAAAGTTCAAACTTTTCTCCCACTCCTTCATACTCCGGTCGCCGTGTGCCTTTCGATACTCCCATTCTGGTTTGTGGCACCGAATCCTTATTCCGACGATATGAGAAATAGGATACAGGAAAGTCGGATCCGTTTTACGAAATCGTTCTTCCGTGTGGGTGAATACGTCTGGAACCACTCCGGCGAACAGTGCACAGAAAAGAAACACAAGTCCTAAATTCCTCATTTCTCCAGCAGGAAAAAACATACTCCAGAGAAATATTGCGACTGCCCAGGTAAATACCGAGTGAGTCACTTCCTTGAGAAACATAGTCACTGGACCTTCTTCGGTCATGGGTTGGATTCTTTTCACGTACTTGTCCCAGTAATATTCAGGTAACATGACCGTGTCAGGAGCACCACCTCCAAACACGCCCGCCGAAAGTGCGAGTACAAATTCTAACGGACCGTGAATTTGGACTATGCCTGTAGTAAGCATAGCTTGTGCAACAGTAACTCCTAAAACTGCATGTGTCGGGAAAGTCTGTGCCATGGGGCACCTCCTTTTGTAATAGTTAAAAAACTAGAAAATACCGCCTAATATTATACCATAAATTCGATAAAATACAACATAATCATTTGACATAATGAGACAAAGAGTTATAATAACCACCATGAAAAAAAGGGCTGAAAATGAGGAGATTTCAATCGATCTTGACTCTGGCGATGAGATAGTTCCCGAAGAGGGAGAGGTGAGTAATTCTGCACTTGCATCAAAGTTAAAAGAGCTTAGAAAAGAATTACTTGCGACACAGAAGGAACGTGACGAAAATCTAGCTGGTTGGCAACGCGCAAAAGCCGATCTTGTTAATTTTAGAAAAAATGTTAACGAAGATGCGGTACGAGAAAAGCGTCGAGCAAAAGCTACTGTCATTGCGTCTATACTTCCTGCAGTCGATAGTTTTGCGTCAGCAATGGAAGACGCTTCGTGGAAGGAAGTGGACGAGAATTGGCGAAATGGTGTCGAGCGGATAGCGGGACAACTTACCCAGGCACTTGCGAGTGTAGGACTTACGTCATTTGGAAAAGTTGGAGAAGTTTTCAACCCTTCAATTCATGAATGTATGAGTATAGTGCAAACACGTGAAGTAAAAGATGATCACACTATTGCGCAAGTACTTCAACAAGGGTATATGATAGAGCAGGAGCTTGTGCGCCCAGCTAAGGTAGTTGTGGCACAAGTTCAGGAAAAGGAATAGTGTTGCCTTTTCAATTTATTTATTTTAGAAAGACTTTACTAGAAGTAACCATCACATACTATGTCTAAAATTTTAGGGATTGACCTCGGTACCACTAACTCGGCAATGGCCGTCATTGAAGGAGGTGAACCAAAAATAATCGAGAATGAAGAAGGGAATCGCACGACGCCTTCTGTTGTGTCTATTTCAAAAACGAAGGAACGAGCAGTAGGTGTGGTTGCCAAGCGACAAGCTGTTACAAATCCGGAGAATACTATCTATGGTATCAAGCGATTCATTGGGCACAATTTTGATGAGGAGGCAGTACAGAAAGATAAGGCTATAGTTGCATACAAGGTAAACAAAGCGGACAATGGTGGTGTTCTTATAAAGATGGGTGAAAAGGAGTATCGGCCAGAGGAAATAAGCGCGATGATACTTCAGAAATTAAAGACCGATGCAGAGCGAAAGCTTGGTGAAAAGATTACGCAAGCAGTAATTACTGTTCCGGCCTATTTCAACGACTCACAGAGACAGGCAACCAAAGATGCAGGAAAAATAGCTGGCCTAGAAGTTTTACGTATTATCAACGAACCTACAGCAGCGGCTTTGGCATATGGATTTAATAAGAAAAAAGATGAACAAATAGCCGTCTTTGACTTTGGTGGTGGTACATTTGACGTGTCAGTGCTTGAAGTTGGTGATGATGTAATAGAAGTGAAAAGTACTGATGGGGATGCGCACATGGGAGGTCGTGATATTGACCAGAAAATCGTACGCTGGATAGCAGAAGAATTTAAGAAAGAATCAGGTATTGATGTGACCAAAGATCCACTAGCACTTCAAAGGCTTGATGAAGCTGCGGAAAAAGCAAAGATGGAACTTTCAACTGTTACCGATACGGAAATCAATATTCCATTTATAACTTCAGATGCAAGTGGACCAAAACACTTACTCCTTAAACTGAGTCGTACCAAACTTGAAGAGCTTGCAGATGAGTATATTCAGCGAGCTATCACTATTACAAAGCGAGCTATAGAAGCTTCGCCATTTAAAAAAGAAGAAATTGATGAGATTATTCTCGTGGGTGGACAAACTCGTATGCCTGCTATTGTGAAAGCAGTACGAGACTTGTTTGGAAAAGAGCCGAACAAAACTATCAATCCAGACGAAGTGGTAGCGAGTGGTGCAGCTATTCAAGCAGGTATTCTTCAGGGTGATGTAAAAGACGTTCTTCTCCTTGATGTTATCCCGCTTTCACTTGGTATCGAAACCATGGGAGGAGTATCAACAAAACTCATAGAAAGAAATACCACGATACCAACGCAGCGAAGCCAAACATTCTCAACTGCAGCTGATAACCAAACACAAGTTGAAATCCATATCACACAAGGTGAACGTGCTATGGCTGCAGATAATAAGTCCCTCGGACGCTTCATTTTGGACAGTATTCCACCAGCTCCACGAGGTATGCCACAAA
>Ga0209212_1002662_pt1 | contig 24840 bp, 25 predicted proteins | sample RifGroC2_FD_183996 | JGI IMG/M metagenome (GOLD analysis project Ga0209212, IMG submission 183996) | Groundwater microbial communities from Rifle, Colorado, USA - Groundwater C2 (SPAdes) (version 2) | ecosystem: Environmental > Aquatic > Deep subsurface > Groundwater | place: Rifle, Colorado... | reverse complement strand
GCCTCCAAGATTAAATCTTTAAAGTGAAGCTGATTTAAAAGATTTTTGGCAGAGACGTTGCAAAACGTCCATAGATAATGTTCTATTTAAAGAGTGAGTTAAGGTAACAGTCTCAATAAATAATAAAATATTTAAACTAGGTGAATAATAATAAAAATATGGCAATAGACACAGAAATCCTGCTAAGATTAGTTCTTGCTGCAATAGCAGGCGGATTAATTGGATTTGAAAGGAAAACTGTACATAAGCCAGCTGGTTTAAGAACACATATGATTGTGGCTATGGGAGCAGCTTTATTCGTATTGGTGACAATCAGAATAATACCGAATGAAGTGGCTAGGATAATAGCGGGGATTGCAACTGGAATTGGATTTCTTGGAGCAGGTGCTATTTTCAGGGCAAAAGATCACATAAAAGGCTTGACAACGGCAGCTTCTATCTGGGCTGTTGCTGCTATTGGCTTAACAGCCGGATTAGGTGAATATGCTCTTATGGCAGCAGCAACAATACTCCTATTATTCATATTAGAGTTAAATAGAATAGAATTTTTTAAAGAAATTTAAAACTCAAATATTTTTTTCTTTTTCAAAATTACAGAAGGTGTTTCTCCGCCGTGCCATGTGTATCTTGGCCTTACCCTCATTGAATATATTTTTTCGTTTATATCATCAAATATCAAAGCCGCTCCCTTGACTCTTGGAAGATAGTTCAGCTGCGCGTCCAGGCCTTCCCTCATGTAGCTTTGCATTAAAGAGCCCAATGCCTGGGTGTCTATATTTGCAGTTATCCTGTGGGCAATAACAATGTCTGATTGCGTTATTACATCAGTATGAATTTTTCCAGGCTGCTGGGAAGCTAGAACCAAGCTTATTCCAGGCTGCCTTCCTTCTCTTAAAATTGTCAATAATGGCTGGGTAGCTACTGTTTTTGCGTCATTAGGCAGAAATTCATGCGCTTCATCTATAATAAGCCATATCAGGGGCTCTTTTTTTTCTTCCTCTTCTCTTTCAACTAAGTGCGTTTCCCTGTATATTGTTGCGTATTCTTCGCTTTTTCTTGTAATCATTCTTTGAGTGAATAGTTTTTGCGACACCAATCCTATAACCAATGCCCTTAAGCTTGCTGCCCCAGGTATGTAAGTATAGCAGCTTACATCCAAAACTGTTATTTGCCCGGGTATTACCAAATCTTCCAATAAGGAGCCTTGTCTGCTGAACAATCCCCAATGCTTTGCTGATAAAAACCTGTTTTCAGCTGCATCTTTTATCTCTTTGGCTGACCTGTCATCTTTTTGTATTGCTTCTACTATTTCGTCTATATCATAATCTTCATTGGCTTCCTTAAGGGTTTCTATCATGCGCTCAATTAATGCGCCAATAGGGCTGTTTAGCTCTATGCCAAATGTTTCTGACCATTCATAAGCGCTTAGCTCGGAAGTTTTTATTGAAAAAGGGAAATCTGTTGGAATGCCTTCTTCCTTATACCTCTTGTAATAGCCTCTTGGCGTGAAAATATTTACATTTAACCCTTTAGCTTCTAAATCCCATTCTTCCAAAAGTGCCTTGTCTTCCTTATTTGGATGCTTCATAGTCCAGTAAATTCCCATTGTGTCCAATATTATTACTGAAATATTTTTTCTTATTTCCTCAGGCAAATCAAGTATCGATTCTGCAATCGTGCCCATAGTATATGATTTACCAGATCCGCGCTTTCCGCAAACAAAAACAATATGGCTTTTTGCAACGTCCATAAGTATTTTATTGGACAAAGAAGTAGTCTGGCCCATCTTTACATAATGCTTGCCTATGAAAATTGTTGCGTCAGTCCCGTATTTTTTTGCGTCTTCCGAGTCGCGGCCTATGATGATATCGTACATTTTATTTATTCATTAGATTGTTAATATAAAAACTTTTGGTATAATTGGTGAGGGGATAATAAAGTTGGAGCATCTGAACGAAAAATTTGCGGGAATATGTACAGCCTGTTAAGGCAAAGGAAAAATTGATTTTAATTCCTGTTATACGCCCTGAGCGAATGCGAAAGTGCAACGGGGTTGTGAAGCAAAGTTTTTGAGTCGGCCGTTAATCAAGAACGAAGTTCAATAAAGAAAAAAGAATAAATGGCAAGAATTGTTCAAAAATAATTATGCAGTTTGATACTTATTTAACCATATCAACTACACTTCTAAAAGTTCTATAGTAGCTTAATTCATCTAGCATATGATCTGTTTTAAGTTGTGCAATTGGAACGAACAATGGTTTTCTACTATTTCTATCTGCTTCGTCTCTATAATTAATTTGTTTTCTTTGAATTTCAATCTGAGAATAGCCAAAGCCAAAATTTGGTAAATCAGTACCTACAAAGAAGGATTGTACATCTCGTGCATACTTAGTAGAAAAATGTGGTGTATCAGGTTCACAACTAGTTAACCATAAATAACCTTTAGCTAATTGTTCGGGATACTTCTCCATTGTTAAGAATAGATTATCTGCATAACAAGCAACAATAGCTTCTCTTCTGCTTTCCGGCAAATTTTTTATTGCATCAGGCAATTCAGATAATTCTCCCTTCCAGATAGCCCTAATTGCCTTTTGTCGAGATGGAAATTGTGCTTCCATAAAGTTATTTAAACTTTCAGTTTTTTGGTCTATACTCATTGTAATATTGATAGATCCCACATATATTTAAATCTTTCATTTTTATTGCTTTTTCGTAGTAGTAACAATTCTTGCCACCTCCGTAAATTTTGCCACTGTAGCGATTGAACATAATTGGTGTTATGTTCGTTTTTGCGAACTAAAATCTGAAGGATTAATTTGTGAGCAAAAACCAAAAAATTTATGTTGAGTAGTTTTCGAAGAAAACGCCACGAGACAATAAATTTTTTGAGTTGCCGAGCCCCTCAAAAGCGGAAGATTTATATAATAGTTTATTATATTTTATTATAAAACATAACAAGGTGAGATAATGGTGCAAGCTATCGTTAATCTAGGAGAACATGAAGATAGGATTCTTACTATTGTAAAAGGCAAGTTTGGGCTTAAGAACAAATCTGAAGCAGTTAATCTGGTTATAGAAAAATTTGAGCAAGAACTTCTTGAGCCAAAGTTAAGGCCAGAATATAGGGAAGAGTTGTTAAAGATAGATAAAGGGAAATTTAAAAGATTTTCTAGCATTGAAGATTTAAGAAGGGAGATTGAGCATGTATAATTTTGAGAGAAGCGATAAGCTTATCAAAATTTTAAAGAAACTCTTCAAAAAGGATAAAGTACGTTATGAAGCAACAACGAAGAAAATTCATGAAGTTATCAGGTCTGAAAATCCACAACACTATAAAAACTTGAGTTATGATCTAAGCGATTTCAAAGGAGTTCATATCGATAGCCATTTTGTTCTTATCTTTAAGATTAATGAAAAAGATAAACTAATCCGATTTGAAGATTTGCAGCATCATGACACTGCTTACGAGCGATGATAGTTGGGGGCTCGGCAATTGAATATAATCGGTGTTATATTCGTTTTTGTGAGTTTATATTGAGAATAATAAATGAGCAAAAACCAAAAAATTTATGTTGAGTAGTTTTCGAAGAAAATGCCACGAGACAATAAATTTTTTGAGTAAAATTCTTACTTTTCAATCAATCCTGCGTTAGCAGACAATAGTTTAGGGGGTTTCCGTTCATCAAGGGCGTAAGCCCGATTTAGTAAATACATCAGGATTAGGGTAAATTAAAAAAATAAACTATATTTTCTATCCAAATAGTTTAGTCAACCAATTGATAATCTTTTGAATTAAACCAGAGCCTATACATTTTCCGTCAACACAGACATTTGTTGAGCATTCAAAATTATTATCACATGCTAAATCTTCTTGTAGTTGGTCAGTAAAAGCTCCTAAATCAGAGCAGAATTTTCCTTTTTTCCTATAACCAAATGGATAACACTTTTCGTCTAATGGGCAAGAATCCTTGCAGAATAGAGTTTCTCCTTTGGATTCTTCCATCTCTTCTTTTAATTTTTCTAAGTCTACTAGCTGTGCTTCTTCAGTAACAGTTTCATGGCATTCTTCTGAAACGCTGAAAGAATTAATCCCGCATTTAGATTTGTCTTGGTAGCAATGTCCTTCACAGTATAGTTCTGCTTTTTTATGCCAAACTTCAGCAGGCAAGCATCCTACCTCTTGAGATATGTCGCTCGCACCATCGTAACATTCCCAGGCAGCACGTTGAAATCCTCTTCCAGCAATCTGTTCAGGGGTTACTTCTTCTGTTGGGCTGCATTTGAATTCTACATTCTCATTATTTCCATCGATTAGAATATAAGTGTATCCTCCGCAACTGCTTTTCAAACTAATCTTTTTCCCTTTTACAAAAGTTATATCCATTACACAGCTAGTTTCTCCTTCACAAGTTTCTCCAAGCGCAGAATAACACGTTTGTAGCTGTTTAGATTCTAAAAATTTGCATGTTACCTGTTCTTTTACTTTTTCGACAGGGACAGCAGGATCATCAGAAGGGTAACACATTCTAGTTTGAGTCGCTTTATCGAAGACGCAGTCAATTTCTTTTTCAGGTTCATACGTTTCGCAATTGAACTCTACAGTTTCGTCAACCTTATCTAAAGTGGCATAAGCAACTCCACCACATGCTTTTAAATAAGGTTGAAGAGATTGTATACCCCTTATTGTCATAGTACAAGAGTCAGTTCCTGAACAAGACTGAGTATCAGAGGCGTAACATGTCTGTGTGGAAGTAGAACCTAAAAATTTGCATGTTACCTGTTCTGTTACATATTCGACACGGACCGGGGTACATTTTTGAGTTTGAGTCGCTTTATCGAAGACGCAGTCATTTACATAGTCTAAAGGGGTAACGTTACATTTTTGAGTTTGAGTCGCTTTATCGAAGACGCAGTCAACTCGTCCAGGAAATTTTTCAGCTTCGCTTTTTTCACAATTGAACTCTACAGTTTCGTCAGCATTGTCAAAAGTTGCATAAGCAGCTCCGCCACATGCTATTATATCCACTTTACTTCCTTCTCTACCCTCTATAGTCATGGTACAAGAGTCAGTTCCTGAACAATACATATCCTGAAAATTAGGGTAGTAACATATGTGTGTGGAAGCAGAATTTAAAAATTTACAGGTCACCTGTTCTTTTACATTTACATTGATATTAGGAACCTCAGGAGGGTCACATATGTTAGTTTGAGTAACTTCATCAAAGACACATTTAATTGCTATTTCTCTTTTAGTTCTACGTGTTTCACAATTGAACTCTACAGTTTCGTCAGATTTGTCAAAAGTTGCATAAGCAGCTCCGCCACATGCTTTTAAATAAAATTGAGACCCTTGTGCACCCATTATCGTCATGGTACAAGAGTCAGTTCCTGTACAAGACTGATCAATATTAGAGGCGTAACATGTCTGTGTGGAAGTAGAACCTAAAAATTTACATGTTACCTGTTCATATACTGTAGCTGGTAGTGGGTCTTCTGTTGACTGGTTTTCCTCTTGGTCATTCGCAACCCTTCCTGTAATCCAGTCGAAAATGCCTGCATAAGCGACCGAAACACATAATATTAACATTAAGAGTAATACAATAAACTTTTTCATTGTTCGTTCATCTCCACAAACATTGTTATTTCTATTTTAGACTTATATGTATATTAATATATCGAATTCGACTCAATTTTTTCTTAGATTAAAAACGCTCCCATAAAGTAGGAAACCCCAGTACGTTTAGTAAAAGTAAGAATTTTATTGAACTTAATCGGTGTTATATTCGTTTTTGTAAGTTTATATTGAGAATAATAAATGAGCAAAAACCAAAAAATTTATGTTGAGTAGTTTTCGAAGAAAATGCCACGAGACAATAAATTTTTTGAGTAAAATTCTTACTTTTCAATCAATCCTGCGTTAGCAGACAATAGTTTAGGGGGTTTCAGTTTTCAAGGGCGTGAGCCCAATCCAATAAATGCGTCAAGGGGCGTTTTTACGAAAATTAAACAAAAGGTTTATATATGTGTAATCACATCTATACACATAAGGTGATGAAAACTAAGTTTTCAGCACCTCTTAAAAATTTATAATAAATTTTAAAAGGTGATGAAATATGCCAAATATAACTTTAGCAATACCAGAAGATTTGCACACAAAGATGAAAGAGCATTCTGAAATTAGGTGGAGTGAAGTGGTTAGAAAGTCTATTTCACAAAAAATAGAAGATTTGGATGTAATGGACAAACTAACAATGAAGAGCAAATTAACACAGAAAGATGTTGATGCCATAGCAAGCAAGATTGATGGAGCAGTTGCAAGAAAGCTAAGGATACGATGATTCTTGTTATTGACTCAAATATTCTTCTTGCTAGCCTTATCAGAGATTCGACTGTAAGAAAAATAATTGTTGAATCAGGTTGGGAATTCTATTATCCAGAGATGTCTTTTCATGAGGTTAGGAAGTACAAAGATTTGGTTCTGGAAAAATCTGGAATGAATAAGGAAGAATACACAGAATTGCTCAATCATTTATTAAAACACATAACTTTAGTTCCAGAAGAGCAGATAAAAGTAAAAATAGAAGAAGCAAACAAAATATTAGGCAAGATTGATCCTGATGATGTTGTATTCTTGGCAACTGCGTTTAGCATAGTGAATTCTAAGATATGGTCGGATGATGCTCATTTTGAAAAACAGGATAAAGTAAGAGTGTTTAAAACTAAGCATATTATGAGATTGTTTTATCCTGAAAACACAAAAAATTGAAAAAAGAAAAAATATTTTTTATCCTCCAAATAATTTCTTGAACCAGTCTATTATTTTTTGAATAAAGCTTGGACTTATACATTGGTTGTTTACACAAACATTGCTAGAACATTCATAATTATTGCTACAACTCATATCTTCTGATTTTTGGCTCTTAAAAGAATAATCTAAATCACAATATTGTGTTTCTGTTCTTGTCCCAAATGGAATACAAACATTATTCTCATTTAAACACCCTTCACATATTGGAGTACATTGTCCAGATTTACAATTGTTTGTTTGGCATTCGTGACTATTTTGACAAGATGCTTTATTTTCTTTCTGTTCAATAGTTTTTTTGGATATATCGCAGTAATATCCAATATTATCTTTTTCTAATCTTGTCCCGAAGGGTATGCAAGTATTCTTATCTATCTGACAGCCTTGGCAATCTGTATCAGTTATTCCTTCCTCAATACATGCATTTTTAACAATTTTTGAGTTAGTAATTACACTTGGCTCACATTCTCCATTCTTTTCAATGTATACTTTACATTCTTCTATGATTATCTTATCCTTATTACTGCATTTTTCTGATTTGATACTACATTCTTTTTTTGGGCAATCAATTGATGATTCAATCTCTTCTTCTGAGACATCAATTTCTTCATCATCAGAATAAAAAGTTAAGCACCTTCCATTATCACATCTATAAGAACATTCAATTTCTTTAGTTTCATAATTATCTCCTATGCAAATATACTCTTGCAGTTTTGTATCAGATAAACAACTATCCTTATAATTAAAATTATTATTTTTTAATCCAATAACTTCTCCTGTTGTGAAAATATCATCTCCGTCAGAATCTTTACAAGAATCAACATATTCACAATCCTTAACTTTCAATGAGCCTAATTCTTCATAGATACAAACATCTGCGCCTTCTAGATTGTATTTGTTTTTATTTTTCAAAACTTCACTTGCTTTATATGTCCAGTCTTCATCAGACCCTGCAACTAACATCTGTATTTTGTTATTCTTTGAACTTAACTTAATTCTTCCAATATTGTAAAGTCCAAGGTCGCAATGAAATGGATTTCCCATAAATTGAGCAGAAACTGAGTTTTTACAAGGAGAACCTATTGAGACCGAGTTTATTTTATAAGGATCTGCTATGTTACTAGATAGTTCTGTTGTTCCTATAGGTATTTGCTTTATGCCATTTGAACCTGTTTCTAATGTATCAAAAACTGCCTCTATTACATTAATTGCAGATTGCGTATCTTTAGCAGGTGCTCTATCTCCTATAATGACTTTCAAATTTTCATTAAAAAAATCTGGAAAATTTTTCAAATCCATTTCAGTACTTGATACGTCTTTAAGGCATTTACCATTTTCACAACCGTTTTCACATTTATGAGATGCGACTATAGGATTGCCACCTTCGTCACAATATTGTTCGTGTACACCTTCCCCTTTATCTGATATAGCTTTATAATTTTCTGAAACATAGCAAGTATCATCCCACCTTTCTTCATTTAGTGTAACATAGCCTTTTTCATAATAATTCTTTCCACTATCAGAATCAAAGCAGGAATAATCTTCATCTCCAGAAATATCAAATTGCAGACTTTTTTCAATAAATTGACCATTAGCACTAAGCTTTATTTTTATTGCGTTAGTGCCTGCTTTTAGGTATTCCCCATCATCAGCATTCATACTAAATCCAGACCAACCACTTTGACCTGCTTTTAATCCATTCTTAACAGGAAGGTTGTAATTTAGTTCACAATCATCTTTACAAATGCTATACAATTTGTTATTGATATATGTTGAATATTCAAAGGGAGATAAAAAATCTTCCGATGTTGGATTAATTATTGTAGTCTTTATGAAAACCGGTGAAATTGTTTCTAATTGAATCTTTTCAATTTCAAGTGGAATCGGAACAATTACATCTAATTCCTTTGTCAAATCATCATTTGATATTTCATTACTTGTTTTCTTTGTAACATCAATATTTTTATCAGTCAAATAGTTAGTCATACTTAATGTTAAATTAACATGTTCTACAGGAGAATGTTCGCCAAGAATTATCAAAGCCTTGCCTTGATAAATAAACACCGTAACGCGATAATCTAAATCAGATTTTGTTATATCGCTATTTAATTTTGTTTCATAATTTCCTGTGCCTATTGTACTATCAAACGCTTCCCTTAAATCTATTAGAATTTGAACATCAGAAACTGGAGAATGATCATCTGTTACAAAAAGGTGTTTGTTTGTAGTGGCACTTACTGTAAATGATAGTAGGATAATCAAAATTAAACTAAGGATTATCTTTTTCATTATTATCATTCCTCCAATATATAGGTTTTTATACAATACAGATAGGAGCTTTTATTTAAATCATTCGATTTGCCCCAACCAGTTCATCGAGTAAAAACGCCCCTTTCACAAATTTAGGAAACCCCCGTTCTCGTCTTAAAAAAGTAAGAATTTTATTGTATTTAATCGATGTTATGTTCTTTTTTCCGAAGGAAAAAATTCGAGCCGAAGGCGAGAAAGTTGAGAAGCCCAAACTATTAATTTTACCAATTACCATCACAATTGGAAGTAGTCTTATTACAGAAGCACTTAAGAGTTAGTTTATGTTTAGATTCAAACCAACTATCAAATCTATCAATCACCCTTTTTGATACACATTCAGGAGAAGGAGATGCAATATCTGTACCAACATTTACTTGACCAATGATACATTCTTCATCTAAATTGCAAGTATTTAGTTCTTCAAAAAGTGTTTTATATTCTTCAGAAGATAATGTTTCCTTTTTTTCGCAAGCAATTGATACTAATAAGAAAAATACTAAGAGAAGTATTATTTTAAGTTTCATATTCAGATAGTGATAATATAGGAGTATATATATCCATCGAAAATTAGTTTGGGCTTCTCAATTGAATATAATTGGTGTTATATTCTCCGAACGAAGAAAGGACGAGGAACGAACGAAGTTCGTGACGAAGAGTTTGAGTTCACGACCGAAAGATTTATTAAGTAATGTTACTTATTCTACTTAGGTGATAAAAAATGACCAATATGACTTTAGCAGTACCGGAAGATTTGAATAAAATTATGAAACAGCATGTTGAGATTAAATGGAGCGAAGTTGCAAGGCAGGCATTATGGCAGCAAGCAAGAAAAATAGAGCTAATGGATAAACTTCTTTCTAAGAGCAAGTTAACAGATAAAGACACTTTAGAGATTGGCAGTAAAATTAATCTGGGAGTCGCAAAACAGCATGGATTAGCCAAATGAAGATTGTTATAGACAGCAATCGGATTGCAGCTGCTTTACTTAAGGATAGCACTACAAGGGGGATATTATTTGATACTAATTTTAATTTTATTGCTCCTGAATTTGTCAAAGAAGAGATAAAGAAACATCAGCAAGAGTTTATAGGCAAAGCTGGAATAAGTGAAAGAGAATTTGATTTGTTGCTTGCTTTAATTTTTGAATCAGTAACGCTGATAGCGAAGTCTGAATATGCGCAACTGGCTGATAAACTTAATACGGGAATGTCTGATCCAAAAGATGTTCCTTATCTTGCTTGCTGTATTGCAACTCATTCTGAAGGCATTTGGTCTCATGATCCACACATCAGAGAACAGAAGAAAGTAAAAGTATTTACCAATATTGACTTGTTAAGATTAATTCGGTCGTGAACTCAAATTGAATATAACAGTTGTTAGGTTTCCCTGCTAAGGGCGAAAGCTTTAACTTCCGACCATCTTGAGATAATCATCGATTGAGGGAGGAAGATTAAAGGTTTCGAGTTCTGAACAAGCGCGAGCATTGTGAAGAATTAAATCTAACAGTTGTTAGGTTCTTTTTCCATGCGAAGTGTGGAAAAATTGATAACGAAGTTGTCAAAGTTATGACGGACTGAGCGAAGCGAGGGAGTAATAATTGAACTTAATTGGTGTTAGTTTCCTTTTTGTGAATTTATATTGAAAATAATAAATGAGCAAAAAGTTCGAAGCCCTCAGGCTGAGAAAGTTAAATTTAAGTTTCCAATCAATCCGACCGCAGGGAGACTATATTTTAGGGAATTCTCTCCAATCCAGCGAACAAAGTGAGCATTCAAGGAAGTACATCAAGGGCAAGAAGTGTGTTTATCAAATGAGGCTAAGCCGATACATCAAAACAAAGTATCAAGGGGCAAGAAAACTTATTTTGGAAATTCAGGACTTTTATATTTTTTAAGAAATAATTTGTATAATGAGTAGTAAGCAGTTTTAATGGAATGAGATTGAATATTGTCTAATGAGAAATATCCTGTTGGTGTATGCATATCTTGATTTCTCCAGTTCTGTGCAATAAGTAACCCCCATATAATGTAGTAGTTATAATCCCTTAAATCAATATTCTTAGGTTTAATCTTTAGTAATAGGTCAATAAAATATCCCAATTCATAAGTTCTTGCATCTAAATCATCCTTTCTAATTGTTCCAACCCTTATGGGATGTGCTAAACCTTTTTTATTTATTTTATTTATTACATATCCCTTTTTAAGAAAAATGGATTTTAACAAAAATTCAAATCCTAAACCTAGGTATACTCTGTTTAAGTAATCCTTATTACCCATATTCTTCAAATTAAAGGGGTTTTTGTAGAGAGAGAAAAAATATTGGGACTTGTTAAGAAATAATTTGAAATCCTTTTTTGTGTATTTATGGAATTTTTGTTTGACTTTCTTTCGATAAACTTCAATATCAAAAACTCTAGCGTCATAAGCCAAACTAAGTTTACTTTTTATCTTTGAATCTATCTTCTTTCTATAATACTTCAAAAAGTAATGCAAATAAGAGTAATGTTTATGGAATGAGACTTCTTCTAAATCTTCAATGTACATTAATAAAGTAGCATAACATTTGTTATTTTTTGGTTTATTTATTTCTTTATTGAGTATCCATCTTAAACGTTCTATTTCATTCTTTGATAATACTTGATTTATTTTTTTAACAATCATTATAATCAGATAAGTTGCAATGGATTATTTTTTATAAATTTTTTTTAGTAATTTAATAAATGGATTCAAACAAAATCTTACAGAAGTTCTTAAATAATCTCTTTTTTGAATAAATCTTGCAATTGGGGGACTTAACAGATAATAAGTTTTAACGAATTGTGTCCCAAAATAATTCTTTAATAAGAAATTGTCTCTCCAAAATCTAAGTATGTTTATCTCCTCAGCAAAGGGAGTTCCATAAGAAGCTGTAGCAATGAAACAAACTCCTCCTCCTACATACTTGAATTTTAATTGTCTATTCTCATCAAAATTATACATCGTAATTAAAGATTTAGTGATTACTTGAGAAGCTAACTCTAAGTCCTCCCCAAAACTTACAATAATTCCTACTGAAGATATGGTATACTCTCCTGTAATAGGATTATTTCTTTTTGTTGCCTCAATCTTAAATTCATCTAAAATACTTGCAAATAATCGGATTCCTTGAGCAGTTGGAAAAGTAAAGAAAATTCTTATTCCACCTTTAGCTGCAAATTGAATTTGAAAAGAATCAGCCCCTTCTATAAATAAAGAATAGGGATATACTAAAGCGGTTGTTTCGCTTTTGGGAGTCTCGGAATTATTTTTCTCTATAAGATTTTTCAACTTTTGAATAATATTCGCTTGAAATTTATAATCCGTTTCTATTTTATCTTCTTTGTGTATTGCCTCATTTTCATCAATGATTTTCATCTCTCTCAGTAGATTTTCTCTGAATTGTTCCTTTTTTTCTATTGCTTGATTAATAAGTCTTGATAATTTATGGTCATCCCAAATTATTATGTTATATTTTTCGGCTAATACATAGTCACTTTTTGAGATATTAACTCCTATAAAAACTAGAATTATTTTATCCAGATTTAATTCTTTATTTTTACTATCCCACTGGTGGATTATATTTCTAACTGATAGATTACTATTTTCATATTGCTTACATTCAATTCCAACATACTTATTTTCAATTCTCAGAAAGACGTCTATTTCATAACCTTTATTTAATTCTGGGTTAAATCCTGTCAACTTAAACAGTTGTTCAAGATTTTTTTCTAGTAATGATCCTTTTCTAGAAGCCATAATTAACAAAAATAAGTAATCACCTATTTAAAGTTTTCTTGCCCCCTTCTCAACAAGTTAGTTATTTATCAAGTTGAAGAATAAAAAATCTACATCTGTTTATGACCTTAATTAACACTTCTTGCCCCTTTTATTTTAGAGAGAATTCCCTTTTTAAAAACGAGAAACTTAAATTTAATTGAAACTAATTTCTTGTTAAGTTCGTTTTCGGTTACGAAGTTCCGAAAACCTGCGTCCGCAGAGTTGAGAAAGAGGGCGTCGTTCTATCAAATGAGCAAAGCGATGCATCAAGAACAAGAATCAAGGGGCATTTTTAGTAGTTCGTCGTTTCGTTTGTTAAGGGTGGGCGTTGTTAGTTTAGTTCGTCCTATTTATTTTTAATTCAAAAAATGATTTTATCTCAGTAAAATGTGGATTATCTAAAACTGATTTGTATCAAGGGTTGTGAAATGCTTTACATCTACTTCTTTAAATCACTAATTATAAATTCAATCCAGTTTTCATACCAATACCAAGTTTTGACGACCATTGTTCCATAACCTTTGGAAGTGTTTTTTCCATCATGTTTCTTCCAAAAAAGAGTATGTTGATACATACCAAAACCTTTGTTTCCTGCTTCTTGTACTTTTTTTATGACTTGAGTTGCTGAGAATTTTGGTTTTTCTCTTTCTTCTTTAATCCAATATTCTTTAGAGATTGTTTTTGCAAGTTCAGATTTTGGATCTAAAAATTCAATCACTCTGTCTGCTTGCCCCTGTCTTTTAGCATTAACTTTTACAAACAATAGCTTATATGAGAATCTTTCATTAGAAAGATGTTCAGCAGATAACCCTTTATCAAAAGAAGCAATATATGTTTGAATATTCTTTGGAATCATTTCCTTTTTATCTTTTATAATATCTTGTTGTTCATAGTCCAATTCAGAAAATTGGATACTTAAAGCCAAATTACTATCTAAAGAATATTCTTCACCATGCAATTGTTTCAAATAATAGTTATAATTTAATGCGCATGCTTGATATCTAGCAGACAAATGGGAATCCAATTCTGGAACATTCTTATGAACAATCTGATTTCTTAAACCAATGAGAAATTTAAGATTGTTTTGAGTGTGCTCATCTAATGGACATTCAGGAACAGTTATACATTTCATTAAGTCCCAATATTTGATAGTTCCATCTGGATTTCTCAAATACTTCTTTCTTATTTTTTTAATTTCAAAATATCTATAATCTATTTTTTTATTTTTATAGTAGGCATGTAATAAATAAGTCCATGCTATATTAAAAAGAACAATAAAACTTTCGGTTTTGAATTTTATTAAGGGGTTGTTGTAGATTTGAACTGCGGATAATGTTGCTTCTCTTGACTTTTCTATTAATTTTAATCTTTCAGAGAACAAGATTCTCTTTCTTGGCATTTTATCTCCCTATTATATCCTGAATGACATCCTTTGATATTAACCCTTCTCTTTGGAATATCTCTCTAATTCTTTCTAAATCAAAATCCCAGTTCTGTAATTTTTTAACGAGCAAAAATAAAAGTTCTTGAATTGTAATAAATGAAACATCTGTTCCTGTTTCTCCCTTGATTTTTCTCCTTATATCCTCATCATCATTCCTAAATCCGCTAGAAATGATTAAATAATGTGTTTCCAACTTACTATTTCTTGGATAGTTATATGCAAAACTCTTGATATACTCTACAACTGTCCTTTCTTCTCCAGCATTTAGCTTAAAATCTTTTTTTGATCTTGCCTTACAGTCTATCAAAAGGATATACGGCTTTTCTAAATTTGCTCTAGCAATTACATCCACCATTCTTCCTTTTCCCTGCCCCATCAGTTCAGTATCAAAACCTAACATTTTGAATAAGACATAAACTTTTCTTTCGAAATCAGCAGGGTTTTCTTCATTTAAAGATAACTCTATCAGATTTGATATTATTGGTGGTATATACTCGGAAACAGGCTCTATCTTCTCAGAATGTTTCTTTTCAATTTTTATTTCTTCTGGAGTACCTAAAACTTCTTGTTTTTGGATGAAATATTTCCAGAAAATGTGCTCAACGAACCATAAGTTTGAAAGGTTATTCTTTTCTTTTAGAATTGTCAGTAATTCGACATTTATTTTATAAAATTCTTCATAGTAATTAGACAAATCTTCATTAGATACTAAAAACCCCAGTTCTACTAAGGTTTGTTCTAAAGAATTATAAAAAATAGGCCAAGATTCATGATTTTGAATTTGCCAAAAATAGCTAATGAAATACAATACGGATTTTATTCTTGGAACTTTTCTTTTATCCCCTCCATCTACATTTATTTTTACAAAGTTTATTACTTTATTGATTTTATCTTTAGCTTTTTCAATGTCTTTAGGGATTTTAAGGATATCCAATAATAAAATTTTTAAAGCTTTTTTATCATTAGAGGACTTATAAAGCATATTGAAGAACATCTGACCATTAACACCCCTAAATCCCCAATAGGGGTTTTGTTTATTGAGACTATCAACCCTTGTTTTGAATTCTTCTAAACTTATAACTTCATTAAAGAAATCTTCAAGAATATCACTAACCTGTTTGAGAGTTTCTAACCTTTCTTTATCGAATTCTTCAACAGATTGTTTTTTACCTTGATTTATGACATAAGGATCTTTATTAAAATCCACCAATAAATCCAAAACTAACTTTTTATGTTTTTCATCCATTTTAATCTCCCACATAGTTGATAATAGATAACTCTTTTATAATTGTATTTATTTATAAAGTGTTGTTTTTGTTCGTACGCCCACCCCGTCCGTTTCGTTATCGTAAAAATGCCCCCGCTCTCGTCGTTAGCCCTCTTTCTCAATTGAACTTAACAGTTGTTAGGTTCTTTTTCCATGCGAAGTGTGGAAAAATTGATAACGAAGTTGTCAAAGTTATGACGGACTGAGCGAAGCGAGGGAGTAATAATTGAACTTAACCCTATATAACCTAAAATTGGCAGATTTTGGGGTTATGGGGCTTGTAAAGCCTGAATTTTGATGCTCATAACTCATTTTTTTGTTTCTATTTTTTAGTTGCAAATAAGCACTGGACATGCTTTATATTGCACTGGACATTTGCGCGTAGGATATTTAAATGAGTGGCAGTATATATTTTGGCAGGTTAAAAAAAGAGATGAGAGAAATGGATATTCCTGAATTGATACGAAAAGAAGGGCTTAGAAGAGGACTGAGCCATAGGACTATAAGAACGTATAGGTATTGTGTAAGGAAGTTTTTTATGCATTGCAGAAAGGATCCTAAAGAAATTAGGAAAACAGATATTAAGGAATATCTGGATTTGCTTATTGAAAAGGGAGCTTGTGGAAATACTATAAATGTTAACCTTAATGCCTTAAGGTTTCTGTATTGCCAGATACTGAATAAGCGGCTGATGATTAATATAAGGTTTTCAAAAACTCCAAAGACTCTTCCAATTGTGCTGACTAAAGAAGAGGTTATAAGACTAATAAAAGCAATAAATAACCCCAAGCATAAGCTCATGACAAAGCTGATTTATTCTGCTGGGCTAAGGGTAAGCGAATTAGTTAATCTTAAAGCAGAGCATCTTGACATTGCAAACAGTTATGGGTGGGTTAGAAGAGGAAAAGGCAATAAGGACAGAATGTTTGTCATTGCAGATACGCTGAAGAAAGAATTAGTTGAGCATATTTTTAGAGAATGCCCTTATTCAAGCTCATACTTATTCAAGGGGTTTAATGGCCACATTAGCACAGCTACAATAAGGGCAATCATAAGTAAAGCGGCAAAAAATGCAGGAATAAGCAAAAATATACATCCCCACACGCTAAGGCACAGCTTTTCCACGCACCTTATAGAAAATGGCTATGGCATTACACAAATACAGTCATTGTTGGGCCACAATAGTATGGAAACAACAATGGTTTATGTGCACTTGGCTTCTCCAAAAATGATTGATGTCAAAAGCCCAATTGATTCCTTGCCAATTAAGCTATGAATGGCTAATCAAATTAAGAATAGGGGTTGTTGCGAAACTCCATTTGGTGCTTGTGCGGAGCCTTAACATACCTCTCAACTTCGCAATTGTGCGCGGGCAAGCTCGTCTTGCTCGCTTGCAATTCACGATTGCTCAGGTCGCAGCACACAATCCTGCGGAACCTGCTGAATTGGCAAATTACGCACAAGCACCGATTTTCGCACAACCCCTTAAAAATAAATAATTATTTATACTGTTAACGCTTTTTTTCTTATGAGGTGGTTTTAATGCATACTTTGCCTAAATTGCAATATGGATATAACGCTCTTGAGCCGCATATTGATGAGCAGACAATGAAGATTCATCATACAAAACATCATCAAGGTTATGTTGATAAGCTAAATGTGGCAATTAAAGGAACTGAATTTGAAAATATGGATGTTAATGAGTTGCTGCAAAAACTGGACAATGTGCCTGAAAATATTAGGGCTGCTGTGAGGAATAATGGCGGCGGACATTTAAACCACTCTATGTTCTGGGAAATAATGGGGCCAAAATCAGGTAGAGAGGCAACTGGCAAGATAGGAGAGGCCATTAAAAAAGAATTTGGCAGTTTTGATAAATTTAAGGAAATATTTAGCGATGTCGCAGCAAAAGCATTTGGAAGCGCATGGGCTTGGCTAGTATATGATAAAGGAAAATTAAGCGTTTACAGCACATCAGGGCATGATACGCCAGTTATGGAAGGTAAAGCCCCTATTTTGGTATTAGATTTGTGGGAACATAGTTTTTATTTGCTCTACCAAAACCGAAAGCCGGATTATATAGCTGCATGGTGGAATGTTGTTAATTGGAATAAGGTTAATGAAATTTTTGAGAAAGCTTGGAAATAAATAATAACTAAAAAATTAAAAAACGAGGTCAAAAATGGCAAAAGCAAAACGAGACTGGCATAACCAGCCCAAGTACATTGAACCGACAACACAGGGCAAATGCCCTTACTGCAATAAACATGTTAAATCATTAGAGGCTCATATACATGATGTGCATAAACAGGAAAAATTAGTTAATAAGAAATCAAAATAAATTAATAAAAATCAAATCAATTCTTCAAATTCCTTAAACCTATCCATCATTCCTAAATCCCCTGCTACTGGCTTGTATGTGATAAAGCCCTTGTAAGTGTTTAGGCCTTTTGCCAGGCCTTTGTCTTCTTTTAGAGCTTTGATGCCAGATTTTGCAAGCTTTAATGCGTATGGCAATGTTGCTGCTGTTAATGCAAATGTAGAAGTTCTCGGATATGCTCCAGGCATATTTGTGACACAATAATGTATTACTCCATGCTTTACGTAAACAGGGTCTGAATGTTTTGTTGGCTTAGATGTTTCAATACAGCCACCCTGGTCAATGCTGACATCTACAATAACACTTCCGGGCTGCATTGCCTTTACCATTTCCTCTGTAACAGCAAAAGGCGCTTTTGCTCCTTTTAACAAAACAGCTCCTACAACTAAATCAGCATCTTTTACATTTTCTGCAATATTTTCTTTTGTGGATAAAAGACAATTTAGTTCTGGACCAACTTCTTTTTTTAATTCTGCAAATTTATCCTGATGCCTTGTAAAAAGATAAACATTTGAGCCCATGCCATATGCATTTTTTGCTGCATGCTTTCCAACAATTCCATCTCCAATTATAACAACCTTACCATATTTTTTTCCTAAAACAGAGCCAAGCTGCATGCCTTTGCCATTATTGAATTTTGCAAGATAGTAAGAGCCCACTATAACAGACATGTTTCCAGCTACTGCGGACATTGGAGCAAGTAAATGCAATTTTCCATTAGCATCTTCAACTGTTTCATAAGCAACTGCAGTGGTTTTATTTTTCAGCAAAGCATCAGTTAATGTTTTTGTAACACCTGCAAGATGAAAGTATGTAAAAACAATTTGGCCTTGCCTCAAAAATTTGTATTCACATTCTAAAGGCTCTTTAACCTTGATTACCAAGCCTGCGCTCCAAGCTGTTTCTGTATCTACAATTTTTGCTCCTGCATTTTTGTATTCTTCGTTACTAAATCCAGAATTAATGCCAGCATCTTTTTCAATTAAAACAATATTCCCGGATTTAACTAATTTTTTTGCTCCTTCCGGAGTTAATGCAACGCGGTTTTCTTTGTCTTTTATTTCTTTTACTACTCCAACTTTCATTATCATTGCCTCCTTTCAAAATAGAACTCTTGTGTCAAAAACCACCCACAGAAAATGCTTGGCATTTTCCTAGTTCAGTAAATTATTTCATAATTTATAAACCATCACAGATGGGTGGCATGATTCCATTAGCCTAACATTCAGTGATTTTTGAGCACATAAAATTCCATGTTATTATACTGCACACATAAACCACTTATGAGACATAAGTGGAATTATGTTGTTTTAAAATTTGTTTACGCCCAGGGCTTTATTTGTCATCTCTATGCTTTTTTGGCCATCCTTGAATCCTGTTACTGCCCTTATTGCATCCACGTTTTCCAGAACAACATCACTTTCCTGGTGAATTGCCTGGAGATAAAATAATTTTTTGTCTTTTACGCCGATGCCTTCTTCCCAAACGCAAATTTCCGGCATATCGCCGCGCATCGTGCCTATATCCTTGGCAAATTCCATGATTTCTGCTGTTGATCTTACATCTTCTGCATCTCTTACAACCCTGATCCTTGTGGTTTTTCTGAACAAATCCAAGATTTCTTCAACAGTTGCTTTTTTCTTCATATCCACTATTAAGCTGTGCATGTGCATTAATGTTGTAGGCACTGACATAGCGGTTGTGAATATGTTTACATCATGCAGAACTGTCTGTACATCTGGGCCGTGGTGAGAAGGCAATTCCAGCACAGGAACAATTGCATTTACAGGGCCATGATAAATATCCCATGGGTCCACTGCTCTCCTAACCATTGTTGCATGGACGCTTTCAATTCCATAATTTTTGTATATTGGATGCAAAGTCCTGCATAATCCTGTTGTATTGCAGCTAACCACCCTTACATAATTTTTATTTAATGCTTCATTGTAATTGCACTGCGCAACAAAGCTTGCATCAGCTACATCAGGCTTTTCACCGCCTTCAAAAATTGCCTTTATTTTTTTTGGCAAGTAATATTTTTCCTTGTTTTCCTTACCAATTTTTTTTGGAGTGCAATCAACTATAACATCAACTTGGTCCAATAGATTATTTATATCGCCTTCTGGCTTAATGCCATTTTTGATAAAATCCTCTTTTCCATCACTTGCAAATATCTTAAAGCCTTTCATCTTTGCAACTTCTATTTTGTAATCATAGGAATGGCCTGTTATGCCAACAAGCTGCATATCTTTTTGCAAAGCAACTGCATCTGCCACCCTTTTTCCTATTGTACCATAACCGTTTATTCCTACTTTAATTGCCATTTTTTCAAACCTCCGAGTTTTTTTGACGAGGAGGTACCGGAAATCTGTAATTTCCTAGTACCTCCATTTATTTTAATGAAAATATTATTTCAACTTTTCAAGTATTTTCTTACTATAGAAGCGCTGCCTTCTGCTTTGAATGCCTTTATATGGTCGCAGGCAGCTTCATAGGCTTTTTCTTCCACCTCTTGCTTGCATTCATCAGACATGGAATATATTTTGCCAAAGAACATGCTTACAGCATGCTTTCCATTTGTGCCAAATATTTCATCTGCTTTTTTTCCTTCAATTGGCTTGTTTTTTATTGTCCAATCAAACATTTCCCGGTATAAATCCGGATGATGCTTTTTTATGGCATCAAAAACAATATTTTGGAATAGTGTAGCAACATTTCCCTTTAAGATGTCTCCATGAGGGAATTTATCCCTTATTATTTCAAGAGGAGTTCCTGTAATGCCATGCTGGGCTATTCTTACATCAAGATTATTGTCTCTTAAGGCTTTGGCAACAGCTTTTGTTTGCTCAATGTTAATTGTAGTTTGGGCAATTAAGTTTCCCTGCTTATCATAAACATTCCCATGAGTTGAGCCATTTGCAATAGCTATTAAATTTGGTTTGATTCCAGCTTCATTCAGTTTTTTAATATATGCAACTGCTTCTTCCGGCTTAGTCAAGACCATTCCCTCTGAGCCTTTTCTCCCTATTTCCCCTACTTCAACTTCCAGGCCAAATTCCTTTCCGGCTAACTTTTCTTTTATGAAATTTGCCAGCTCTATTGTGGCTTTAATATTTGGAGCTAATTCCTCTTCAACGGTTTTTCCGTTAAAATCAAACAAGTGGGAAGCATCAATAGCAAAGCTTGTATAACCTGCGGCTATTTGCGCAGAAATCATATCCTTAATTTCCTGCATTTCTTCAGGAGTTCCTTTTCTTACACCAATATGGTCTGCGTGCAATACCCATATATCATGAGCAATTTCTTTATTTGCTTTATTTAAGCCCTGGGAAAAGGTTGCAGGAGTTAATCCAGTATAGCCTCCTTCCTGGTTGCATTCTGACCTTGCTAATTCCAGGATAAGCGCAGAATCAAGGTCTTTTGCAGCTTTGAAAACAGCTTTTGCAACGCCAATTATAATTCTTGGATTGCATGCCAATATTATGCATTTTTTATTCTTTAAAGCGTTATAAACTTTATTTCCCGGCAATGGCCCATTCATTTTTTATTACCCCTAGAAGGTATGCTTTCATGATGGTGCGTTTCAATGTACCTTATTGTCCCTGATTTTGAGCGCATGACAAGCGAATGCGTAATCTCGCCGTATTTTGTGAAGACGACTCCTTTGAGCAAAGGACCGTCACTTACTCCTGTTGCTGCAAAAACCAGATAATTGCCTTTTGCAAGGTCGTCTGTTTTGTATACTTTGTTTAAGTCTAAGCCGCGCTCAATTGCCTGCTGCTTAAATTCTTCCTTGTGAGGCTTCAGAATGCCTTGTATTTCACCGCCTATGCATTTTAATGCTGCTGCTGTTATTACTCCTTCGGGAGCTCCTCCAATGCCCATCATTACATCTATGCCTGAATCTGGTATCGCAGCTGCAATTCCTGCTGATACTGTGCCATGGTCTATTAATCTTATTCTTGCGCCTGCTTCCCTTATCTGTTTTATTATATCCTTATGCCTGTCTCTTTCAAGAATTATAACAGTAAGCTCATCAATGTCTTTGTTAAGCGCTTTTGCAATATTCTGAAGATTTTTCTTTATTGGAGCCTTGATATCAATTACACCTTTTGCTGCCGGGCCTACTGCTAACTGATCCATGTAGCTTCCAGGCGCATTTAATAATGAACCTTTCGGGCCTGCTGCAAGAACTGATATGGCATTAGGCCTTCCTTTTGCAAGGTTATCCGTGCACTCTAATGGGTCAATAGCAATATCCATTTCAGGGCCGTTTCCAGTGCCTAACTTTTCTCCGATATAAAGCATTGGAGCTTCATCTTTTTCTCCTTCTCCTATCACAACTTTGCCTTTGAAATCAACATAATTAAATCGCTTTCTCATTGAATCTACAGCAGCTTTGTCTGCCTTTATTTTGTCAGCTTTTCCCATCCATCTTGCGCAAGATATAGCAGCAGCTTCTGTGATTCTGACAAATTCAAGAGCAAGGTTTCTGTCCATTTTTCCACCCGACAAAGCAGATTTCACACTAATATTTAAATCTTTCTGTTATCATACTTCATCATACAAAAATAGAATGTTTTATAAATGGGGTTATAAACCCCAATAATTATTGCTTCAAAAAAGGCATTTTATTCAAAAAGAAAGAGTTAGCTTCACCCAAAAAATGAAGGTTGCCATCAATTGTGAGCACTTTTGAAAAACTCATTTAGTTGGACGGGGATGTCCCTTACGGGGTGGACAACCTGTAAAAATCACATTAAGTGCGAACGATGGCAACCCCGATTAGGGTTTTTTGGATGAAGCCATTCAAAAAGAAAGAATTGAAAAGAAATTATAAACCATGATGTTGTTGGCTCTAAATGAAAGCAGACTCACTAACACAGAAAAATGCTTCGCATTTTTGGTGTCCCTCTGGGACGTTCGTAGCTTTCATTTTTAAGAAACCTATACTCGCAGACAAAAATTTTTAGATGTTTGTTGTCTGCTCGTAATGAGCAAAAGACATATATATTGTCTAAAAACTTGTGTCTTTTGCTATAATAAAAAAGATAGTTAAAAATGAAAGAAAGGATTACAATAACGCTTGACAGCGAACTTATCCAGCAGATAGATAAAAGGGTAGATGGCAATATAATAAAAAACAGGAGCCAACAAATAGAGCTGCTTCTTACAAAATCACTTGGAACTTACAGGCCAGAGAAGGCTGTGATTCTTGTTGGAGGAAAAGGAACAAGGCTAAGGCCTTTAACGCTAAATACGCCTAAATGCATGATGAATGTGCAGGGAAGAACAATAGCAGAGCACTTATTTGATTTGTTGAAAAAATATGGCACGAGGGATGTAATTCTGAGCACAGGATATATGAAAGAGAAGATTAAGGAGCATTATGGTGATGGAAGCAGATTTGGAGTTAATATAACTTATGTTGAAGAAGATGAGCCGTTAGGCACTGCGGGACCATTAAAATTAGCTAAAAAGCACCTTAATGACAGCTTTATAGTTACAAATGGGGATGAGCTGAAAAATATTAACATACCCAGAATGTTCAGGCTGCACAAAAGAAAGAATGCTCTGGCAACAATTGCCTTAACAACAGTAATGGATCCTGCAAATTACGGGGTTGCAAGATTAAGCGGAAGCAGAATTTTAGAGTTTGTGGAAAAACCCAAGGCAGATGAAGCGCCTTCAAATTTAATTAACGCTGGTTTTTATTTGCTTGAGCCAGAAGTAATAGATATGATACCAGATGGCTTTTCGATGCTTGAAAAAGATGTTTTTCCAAAGCTTGCCAAGCAAGGAAGATTAAGGGGCTTTCCTTTTGAAGGCCAGTGGTTTGATATTGGAAATATGGAAAGGTATGAATTGGCAAAAAAGAAATGGACAGGCATAGATGCCCATGACGAGAATTCCTATGAGGGAGATGAGTAAATAAAGTTTTATATAACAAAGTGTAATTGATTATAGGCATATTCAATAGCTTCGTGGCAAAATTATCTAACAATTTCTCTAGCTCTTGCAAGAAATCTGTCTTCAATTACTTTTTCTTCAGGAGTATTTCTTCCAGATTCTGGATGCAAATATAAAACAATTTCCAAATCTCCTTGTCCAGATAGTTGAAACCCTAATTTTGTATCTTCAGAAAATCTAGAGCCAATCCTTTCATATTCTATTGACATTAACCATGCATGCGGATTTTGAATATGAGGGTAAAGAAGTTCAGGTGTTCTTAGATAACTGTTTACATAGACTCCTCCTAATTCTTCTTTATACACTTCTAATAATCTTAAACATGCTTCCCTACTGAATTCTTTAGGTTTCATAACATTTGAATTGCACTGCCATTTAATAATTTTGCCCCTCCGCAGCTTTGCCCACGAAATTTTCTAGAACTTGCGTAACTGGTAACGAATATAACAATCAATTTAACGCATATGTTATACGCAATTAATGCTCTGGCAAGATTTATATACAAGTATAGTCATTTAAGGGGATATTAACTAATTTCAAAAATTAAAGATTATTATTATTTAATTTAAGTGAGAACAATGTTTGAAACAGAAAAAGAGATGCTGGAAAGCGCGGATGTTATTAAAAAATTTGATTTTAGTATAACTAAACATCTGGCAAAAGAAATAGGCTCTAAGAGAGTAATATTTGCAGGAATGGGCAGCAGTGTTTTGTTTCCTGCCAAACAGGCTAAGAACAGGGCTTTTGAGCTCAACATAAAGAATAGGGTTGAAGAATTTTTCGCTTCTGAGCTGCTTTCATGCAAAGATTTTTCTGACACTTTTGTCATGCTATGCAGCAATTCTGGAATAACTAAGGAAACAATTCTAT
>Ga0209212_1002661_pt1 | contig 24841 bp, 25 predicted proteins | sample RifGroC2_FD_183996 | JGI IMG/M metagenome (GOLD analysis project Ga0209212, IMG submission 183996) | Groundwater microbial communities from Rifle, Colorado, USA - Groundwater C2 (SPAdes) (version 2) | ecosystem: Environmental > Aquatic > Deep subsurface > Groundwater | place: Rifle, Colorado... | reverse complement strand
TCTTGCGCTGAGGGCGCATTCTAGTGTCAAATGGCGAGCCATAGGGAGAGTCTATGAGAACAAAACTTCTGGCCGGTTTGTTTGGCTTCTTTGTGGCTCTTAGCAGCACTTCCGTGTGGGCGCAGGCCAAGCCGCCGCTTGAAAAGCTCCGCTTTGTCTACAGCGCCATCGGCGGCTCGCAAAGCTCTGTCTGGATCCCCTACGAGGCGGGGATCTTTCGCAAACACGGACTGGACATCGAGATGCTCTACGTCGGCGGGGGCGGGCGGGCCGCGCAGGTGGTGCAGTCAGGCGAAGTGCCCATCGGAATCTTCACCGGCGGCGCGGTAATCAACTCGAACCTGGCTGGAGGGGACCTGGTAGTCGTCGCCAGCGGGATGAACGTGATCCCGTTTTCTCTCATGGTCCGCCCTGAGATCCGCCAGATCGAAGAGCTGAAGGGCAAAAAAATAGGCATAAGCCGTTTCGGCTCCGCGACCGACTTCGCTCTCTCTTACTCGGAGGAGAAATGGCGCATAAAGCGCGGGCGGGATTTCGCCGTAATTCAGATGGGGGGCATGCCCGAGATGATGGCGGCCCTGAAGAGCCGCGTACTTGACGCGGCAACACTTAATCCCGAATTTACCATCCTGGCCCGGCGAGAAGGCCTCAAGGAGCTCGTTGACATGTCCGCCCTCGGACTCAACTTTCCCACCTCCGCCATCGGCACGACCCGCGCCTTTATCCGTAAAAACGAAAGCGCGGTCAGAAAGTTTGTCCGCGGCTTCGTCGAGGGCATTCACTACGCCAAGACCCAGCGGGCCTTTAGCGTCGAGGTTTTTAAGAAATACTTCAAGAATGACGACCTCGGCCACCTCAACGACATATACGATCTCTATGTTCTGCGCTACCTTCCCAACATTCCCTACCCATCCCCTGAGGCGATGAAGACAGTGCTTGTCCAGATGGCGGAGAAAGACCCGAGAGCCAAAGCGGCTCAGCCCGAGCAGTTCATCGAGAACCGATTCTTTCAGGAGCTCGACAGAGAGGGGTTCATCCAGCGTCTGTGGCAGTAAGGCAGCACAACGAGGATCGAGGATGGAGGATCGAGGATCGCAAACTGCTATCTTCTATCATCGATCTTCTATCCTCGTTGCAGTTTAACCAAGGCGCTTCTTAAAACGGATCGCACTCAAGACCATAAAGAGGACGCCGAAGGCCAACAGCACCAGTGCCTCATCCCACAGCGCGGACCATCCGGCCCCGCGCAGAATGATCCCCCGCAGGATCTCGATGTAATAGGTCGCCGGGATCAGAAAACTCAAGAGATAGATAACGAAGGGCATAGACTCTCTGGGAAAGACAAAACCCGAGAGGAGAATCGACGGCAACATCACCATCACCGCCATCTGCATCGCCTCACCCTGATTGCTGGCGAAGGTGGATATCACGATGCCCATCCCCAAGGCGGGTATCAGGAAAATCCCGGACAACAGGAGGAGCAGGCTGACAGAGCCGTGGATCGGCACCCCAAAAAGGACGACCATCACCAGAAGCACCAGACCGGTTTGCATGAAACCGATGGCGCAGTACGGGAGGAGCTTGCCAAGAATCAGCCCCTCTTTGGAAACAGGGGTGACCAGGAGCTGCTCCATAGTGCCGCGCTCGCGCTCGCGGACTATCGAGAATGCGGTGAGAAAGACCGTCACGAGTTGCAGGATGACCCCGATCAGGCCGGGGACGAAAAAGTTGGCGCTCTCAAGGTTGGGATTGAAGAGAAGCCGCGGACGCACGTCCACAGCCGCCAGTTCCGTCGTGAACCCTGCCTTTTTGAGGGATTTTAAAAAGCCCAGGGTCTGGCTCGCCTGGAGCAAGCGCAGCGCCGAGGTCGAGTCCGACCCATCGATCAAGACCTGGACACGCGCCTGCCGCCCGTTGAGCAACTGCTGGGAGTAATCGGGCGGGATTTTGATGCCTACCTTGGCGCGTCCGCTCACGATCGCCCTCTCGAGCTCTTGATCCGAATAGACGCGGCCCGTCACACGGAAGTAGCGAGTGCTTTCGAACTCTTTAATCAGCTCCCGGCTCTCCTTTTGCTGATCCAGATCGAAAACCACGGTGGAGATGTTCTTGACGTCCATCTCGATGGCATAGCCAAAGAGCAGAAGCTCGAGCAGGGGAATGGTAAAAATGAACCGGGTCGCCGGGTCCCGCCGGATGTGGAGGATCTCCTTTCGCATGACAGGCCAAAGACCGCGAAACATCTATTCGGTCTCCCTGCTAAGCGCGTTGCCGGCGGGTCAAGGTGACAAAAACGTCCTCCAGTGAAGGGAGGACGCGCCGGCATTCCACGCGAGCCATTCTCTCTTCCCGCAAAAGGTTTTCGATGCTTGCCTCGTCGTTCCCCTCGCGCGCCAGGATGTGGATCGATTCACCGAAAATCGTGGCGTCGATGATTTCCGGCAGCCTTCGGAGCACGCTCAGCGCCCGGGTCGGCTCCTCGCAATGCACCTCGAACCAGACCGCGCCTTGAGGGGTGATCTCGGGCATCTGCTTAAGTTCCTGCGGTTTGCCGCAAACCATGAGCCTGGAGTTATAAATGTAGCCCACTTGAGAGCAACGCTCCGCCTCATCCATGTAGTGGGTCGTCACAAACAGCGTTGTCCCCTCGCCCGCAAGCTGGAAGAGCAAATCCCAAATCTCTCTTCGAGCGACCGGATCGATTCCCGCGGTCGGCTCGTCCAGAAACAGGATTTTAGGCTCGTGCAAAAGGGCGCAGGCCAGGGCCAGGCGCTGCTTGAATCCTCCGGATAGAGTCCTGACCATCTGCCCCAGCCGCTCCTCCAGGCCGACCAGTTCCGTCACCATCCGACGGCGCTCTCCAAGCCGGGGGCCCCTGAGTCCATAAATTGCGCCATAAAAATCAAGGTTTTCCTGGACCGTGAGATCCTCGTAGAGACTGAAGCGCTGAGACATATAGCCGATGCGTTTCTTAATCTCCTCGGTCTCCGTCACCACATCCAGACCGTCCAGCCGGGCCTTGCCGGCCGTCGGCTGCAGCAGCCCGCAAAGCATGCGAATCACCGTGGATTTGCCTGACCCGTTGGGGCCCAGAAAGCCGAAGATGTCGCCGCGCGAAATCTCCAGGCTGACATCCTGGACCGCGGTGAGATCGCCGAATGTTTTGGTGAGCCTCTCAGCCTTGATAACGGTGTCCATCTTTTCGGTGTACTCGTTAATCGTGTATTCGTTAATCGCTACCAGATATTCCCATTAACCAATAACGAGTAACGGGTATTCCTAACTAGACGTTTTAGGGATGAAGACGTCGGCGTTCATCCCGGGCCGCAAGAGCCGATCCGGGTCCTCGATGACGACCTCGGTCTGAAAAACCTGCAGCACCCGCTCCTCCGTAGTCTGCACGTTGCGCGGGGTGAACTCCGCCTGACGGTTTACCCGGCGCACGGTGCCGGAGAAATTTTTCTGAGGAAAGGAATCCACGCGAATCTTTACTTTCAACCCCGGCTGGACGTATCCCAGCCTCTTCTCCGGCAGATAGGCCCGCACCCACAGGTCATTGGTCCGGAGCAGGGTGGCCACGGGTTTGCCCGCGCCGACAAGATCCCCCGGCTCCAGGTCCAAAACTTCCACCACCGCATCTACCGGCGCGCGGATAACGGTTTCATCGAGCTGGGTTTTTAAGATCTCTACTCTGGCCCGAGCCATCTCCACGCTCGCGCGCGCCTGGGACACCTCCTCATGGCGCGTTCCGGCCAGGAGGAGATCGTGCCGTTCTTTCGCGGATTTCATTCTTTGCTCCGCTTCTTCCGCTTTGGCCTTGGCGTCATCGTAATCCTGGTGGGAGATCAATTCGCGTTCGATGAGATCTCCCATGCGCCGCCGGAACCTCTCCGCATTCTCATGTTGCACCTTGCCGGCGAGCCAATCCGCCTTTGCCTGATCGATCTCCTCTTTTCTGTAGCCCGCCACGAGTTCCGCAAGTTTGGCCTCGGCCTGCTTCAACGACGCCCGTGACTCCGCCAGGGAAGCATTTAACTCGTACGGCTCAAGCAGCACAAGGATATCCCCCGCCTTCACCCCCTGCCCCTCTTTTGCCGCTACCTTGAGGACGCGCCCCCCAATCTTCGATCCGACATGGATATCGTCGGCTTCCACGACGCCCGATAGGACCAATTCGCCCCCAACCTCAAGGGTACTCCAGACCCCGTAGCCCGCGGCTATCAGGAGGCCTAAGATTCCGATATAAATGATGAACTTATTCCTCGACATAACCACCGTTGCGCCACTTACGCCCCGGCCCATCGCACGGACCTGGCTTTTTACTCTAAAGAAGTCCACGCACATTGGCAACAGGTTAAAGAACACGGCGCGCGGTGCGTAGTTGACAGCCCGGGAGATAACTGCTAGATAATGAACCTATGTTTAGTTTACTGAACCAATATTCACCACTCCCGGCTTGCTTGGCCCGCAACGGGCCCGGTCCGACGCCGCGTCGGCTGAGGGTTCGTATTGGACAAGGACTTTCAATGAGGTGGGCAAATGTATAGAGAAAAGAATTTCGAGTCGCTCCCATCGCAGCAAGCTGCAGGCACTTTCCCCGCATCCGGGGGGTCGAGCTGGGCCCAGTCCGGCCCGGGCGCCGAAGAGAGGGCCTTTTCTCTTTTCCAGCCGGATATCCTTCTTCCAACCCAGTATTTTGCAACCACAAAGAGGAAAGATCATCTGGAGCCTGAGAAGAAACTCATGCTGGCAGTCCTGGAGGACGCCGTCTGGTGTTTTCAACATAGCTTCCTGGCGCGGGACAAAAGAAGAAAAGTCATGTTTAGCGAGGCTGAAGAGTGGATTATGGAGGAAGACGGCGATTCGCTGTTTTCCTTTGAGAGCATCTGCGAGGTGTTGGGTTTAAACCCGAAGTATGTGCGTGAAGGGTTAATGCGCTGGCAGGAAAAGGAGTTTGCCAAGCGACCCAGAGCCCGAATCTACCGCTTGGGTCATAGAGACGAACGAAAGAAGGCTAAAGCGCCTAAACCTACCGTCATTGGGCATAAGTTCCTAAAAGCGGCGGGTTTTTAAATTGTTCATCAATGAAGTTATTTATTAAGGAGGCGATTTAAATGAAAGACGTTAAGAAAACAAGGATCGGTATCCGCGCGCTCATATCTGTGGGCCTAATCGCCCTTCTCCTGGTGCTCGTGGGCTTAAACGGGGACGAGCGCTTCAGCCATAACCAGCTAATGGACCCTTGGGCGGCCGCCACCGAGGCGCATGCGGCCAGCGCAGTCGCAAACCCCTCGGCGTTGCCTGATTTTGTCACGCTGGCAAAAAAACTAAGGCCCGTGGTCGTTAATATCTCCACCACTCAGGTCGCTGAACGATCTGAAGGCCCTGCCGGCCCTTTCCAGGAGGGGGATCCCAGGGGGGATTTTTGGCGCAGGTTCTTTGGCGGGCCGATTCCGCGGGGGCCGCAGCGGCAGAAAAGTCTGGGCTCGGGATTTATCATAGACCGTGACGGCTCGATCCTGACGAACAACCACGTGGTCGAGAACGCGGAGAAGATCGTCGTCAGGCTGGCAGACGAGAGGGAATTTGAGGCCAAGGTAATCGGCAAAGATTCTAAAACCGATATCGCCGTGATCAAGATCGATGCCAGGGGGAATTTTCCCGTGCCTCCTTTGGGGGACTCAGACCAACTCGAGGTAGGCGAATGGGTAATGGCCATTGGCAACCCTTTCGGGTTGGACAACACGGTGACCGCAGGGATCGTCAGCGCCAAGGGCAGACACATCGGCGCAGGGCCTTATGACAATTTTATCCAGACCGATGCCTCCATCAATCCAGGGAATTCCGGCGGACCACTGATCAACCTGCGCGGTGAGGTGGTAGGGATCAACACCGCGATCTTCAGCCAAAGCGGGGGAAATATAGGGATCGGCTTTGCGACCCCAATTAACCTGGCCAAGGAGGTCTTGCTCCAGCTCAAGAGCAAAGGAAAGGTAACCAGAGGTTGGTTGGGGGTTGTGATCCAGAGGGTGACTCCGGAGATTGCAGAGTCGCTCGGGCTGGACAAGGCGCAGGGCGGCCTGGTGGCCAAGCTCTCGAAGGATGGCCCGGCAGAGCGCGCAGGGGTTAAGATAGGGGATGTGATTGTGGAGTTTGACGGGAAAGAGATCAAGGAGTCGAATGATCTGCCTATTATCGTGGCGCGCACGTCCGTGGACAAGAAGGTCCGGGTGAAGCTGCTTAGGGACAAGAAGGAAGTAACGCTGACGGTTGCGGTTGGGGAGCTTAAGGAGGAGGTGGTGGTGGCGTCGGCTAAGGAAAAGGGGGAGTTCGGCTTTACGGTTCAGACAATAACACCGCAAATTGCGGAGAGCCTGGGGTTGGAGCGAGCGGAGGGGGTGGTGATTACGGCGGTGGAGCCTGACAGCCCGGGAGGCGAAGCAGGGCTGCGGCGCGGAGATGTTATTTTGGAGATTGATCGCAAGCCGGTTCGCAACCTTGCGGACTATCGCAAGGCCCTGGGGGAGAGCAAAAAAGGCAAGGGAAGCCTCTTCCTGGTGCGTCGAGGAGAGAGTACGCTCTTTCTGGCCCTGAAATCTTCTCGATAGTATTGCTGAAAGTGTCCCTACCTCGACTAGAGGGCCGAGTGAATTCACCACGGCCCTCTTTTTGTTGTTGCATCTCACCCAAGGTGATAATTTCCCCGGTGGAATTCTTTAATGTCGGATAACGAAAATACCGAATCCACAACGCAGCCGCAGACACCAGCGCCGTGAGGAGAAAAAGCCTTTACCGCGGTTACGGCTCAATTCCTTGAGCGCGAAACCATTCGATGGTCCGCCTCAAGCCGTCTTCCAACGATATCTGCGGAGTGACACCCAAGATCTCACGCATCCTGCCGTTGTCCGGCACCCGGCGCGGGATATCTTCATAGCTGTCGCCGTAAATCGACTTTTGTGGAACAAAGGTCACGGAAGAAGTAGATCCGGAAAGAGCGATCATCAACTCCGCGAGCTCATTTATACTCACCTCTTTGTCCGACCCGATATTGATAATGCCGCCTACGGCCTCCTCTTTGAGGCCTGCGGCCACTGTCGCTCGGATCGCATCGTCCACGTAGGTAAAAGATCGAGTTTGCCTGCCATCCCCGATTACCGTCAAAGGCTCTCCCCGCAGGAGTTGTCCCAGGAAGATGGTGATGACCCTCCCGACATCCATGCGGTCCAGGCGCGGGCCGTAGACATTGAAATATCGGAGCACGACCACCGGCAGTCCGATCTTATGGAAGGCAAAACAGAAATGCTCGCCAACCGCCTTTGAGGTCGAATAACACCAGCGATCGATCCGCGTCGAACCCAGGACCCGGTCCCCGTCCTCGCGGAATGGGACGCTGCTGCTCTTGCCGTAAACCTCCGAAGTGGAGCTGAAAATCACTTTTTTCTGCGCCTTAAAGGCCAGCGTAAGGACGCTTTGAGTGCCGTTGACGTTGACGTTGAGAACCTGGTAAGGATCGCCCACGTAATGCTCTACGCCGACCACCGCAGCCAGGTGATAGACCACATCGCACCAGGTAATGAGCCCCTCAAGAATCTCCCGGTTAAAAATGGAATCACGCACGTAGCGGAACCGGGAATTTCCTAACAGGTGGCGCACCTTAAGATCGCCGGCCGTGTCGAGAATCGCAACCTCATCTCCCCTGGCAAGAAGCGCATCCGCCAGATGGGAGCCCAAAAAGCCGGCGCCGCCCGTAATCAAAACTCGCCTCACATAGCCTCCTTTGCCGGCGGATTCGCGAAACCAGGGCTGATAGCGGGACGCTCTTCCCGTCGCAAACGCAACTCCGTCGGGTTACCTTTATTGGACAACAAAACGTCATAGTCTGTTTGGGCTACCAGGTAAAATTGCCGGCCGGATTGGGCCAGCAATTTAGAATACCTTGCCCGGGAAGTAACCATGTAGACCGTGAACGGGCCATTCCACTTCTGCCAGAACTCCGCGTCCTCGATCATCCAACCGCTCACATCCTCCACCCGGGCGCCAAAATCCAGCTCCCCTTTCCAACCCACCACGGTGATGCGGCGCTGCAGATACACAGGCAAATCCTGGTAATATGTTTGGTAGCTAACAACTTCGTTCCCCGGCCGCAACCGGTGCTGTAGCGCGACCGCCAGCTCCTTGACCGACCGGCGCTGATTAAAGAGCATCAAACTGCTATTCAGAACCACCAGGAACAGAACTGAAGTCAATGTCAGCGCCGAAAACCCGCCGCGGAAACCGCCGTATCTCCCTAAAATGAGGGTTGCAAGCGAGCCAAACGTCAATAGGGAAGTCAGAGTGTATACGCTCAGGGTGAACCTGGCCACGTCGGAATATCCCTTCAGATAACGCTGACCCGGCATCAAGGCCGCGGCCACTAGCATAGAACTCATGATGAAAAAAATCCAATAGCCTGATGGAATGCCCGGCAGATGACGCCCATCCCAAGCCGCCGCAAGGTAGCGACCGATCAGAATCGCCAGCGGCGGAAATATGGGCAGAATATAAGGGATCAATTTGGAGCTGGAGGCGGAGAAAAAAACCAAGACCAGTCCCGCCCACAGGATCAGAAATAACGCCTCTTTATGTTGTCGGCGCCGGCGCCAGGACAATGGCAGGTTATGCCGGATCGCCTGAATCAAAAAGACCGTCCAGGGAAACATCCCAAGCAGCAGCACCGGAATAAAAATCCACCACTGGCGCAGGGGACCGCGACGCTTAGTCAGGAAGCGCTGAAAATGTTCATGGACGATATAGAAATTCAAAAACTCCGGGTTGGCTTGCGCAACCAGGATGTGCCAGGGCAAAGTGACCAGCAGAAAGATGGCAATGCCGGAGGGTAGGTACATCTTCTTTAAAAGGGACCACTCACCCATAAGCGCTATCCAGAGGCCGATCACCATGCCGGGAATAACGATCCCGATTAACCCCTTGGTCAAGGTTGCCAAGGCCGCAAAAATGTAGAAGGCCCATAGGATGAGACGGCGCCTGGTTCCCACGGGCTCGCTCGTGCCAACTATAAAGGCCAGAAGGGCACAGGTAAGCAAGATCGATACGGACATGTCCAGGGTGATAATCCGGCCCATCGCAAAGTAGAGAAGGCTGGTCGCCAAAATGACCGATGCAAGCAGGCCGCTCTTTTGCCCGAACAATTTTCTCCCCCCGGTATAGACTGCGAGGCAACCGAACAAGGCAAATATCGCGGTCCACAGGCGCAGAGACCATTCGCTCAGGCCGAAGAGTTGAATGGATAGGCTTTGCAGCCAGTAGAAAAGCGGGGGTTTTTCAAAATACTTAACACCGTTCAGACGCGGAGTAAGGTAATCGCCCGAGGCCACCATTTCGCGCGGGATTTCCGAGTAACGGCCCTCGTCAGGCGACCATAACGGACGCTCGCCGAGTTTGAAGCCAAACAGCAGCCCCAGAAATAACGTCAGCAACAGGAGATCTCTTCCCCAATGAGCACGGTCCGCCATTCCTTATTTCCTCATGCCCTCGACTGGTCCCACTTCCATGCCCACTTTAGTAAGGAATCCGGCGGAAGTCTCAAAAGGCCTGGAATTCCTTTCCCTCCCGATCCTCGATCTCTAACTGGATCGTGGTATGTTCGATGGAAAACCGGCTCTTTAGCTTATCCCCTATCCGATCCAGGATCGTGTGCGGGTTTCCGTCCGGGGCAATCACTGCATGCGCGCTCAGGGTGAAAACGCCGGAGGTTACAGCCCAGACGTGGAGATCATGGACCTTGATAACGCCGTGGATTTGTTCCAGGGCCCTTTGGACCTCTTCGACGTCGATCCCCTTGGGAACCGACTGCATCAGGATATCAATGGACTCTTTGACGAGATCCCAGGATGTATAAAGTATCAGCAAACCGATAAGGACGCTGATCAGCGGATCGGCCAAATACCATCCGGTGGTCAGCATGACGAGCCCGGCAGCCACGGCGCCCACGGATCCAATGGTATCGCCCAAGACATGGAGGAAAGCCCCGTGCATGTTCAGACTCCTATGGTCGGAGCCGTAGAGAATCGTCCCGGCAATCACATTCACCATCAGACCTATGGAGGCTATGAAGAGCATCCCCAGGCTGTGAACTTCCGGCGGATCGAGAAAACGTCTGTAGGCCTCGTTGAAGATAACGCCGACGACGAGCCAGAGGGTAAGCCCGTTGATGAGGGCGGCCAGGATTTCCATGCGGTGGTAACCGTATGTCCTCTTTGCTGTCGCCGGACGCCTAGCCATCTGAAAGGCAAAAAGACTCAGGCCCAAGGCCGCTATATCGGAAAACATGTGCCCGGCATCGGAAAGCAGCGCCAGACTGTTGGTCAGGATTCCGCCCAGGAGCTCGGCGAAAAAATAGATAGCGGTGATAGCCAAGACCCAAGTTAAACGCTTGGTCTCATTGGTTCTCTCCATTGCGGATACCATTATCTTATGACCACCCTCACTCCTATTTTCCATCCCGGAGAAGAGGCCTTAAGTCGCGGCGCAACCGCGCCGTCGCCTCCCCGTCGCTCCCCGGCGCGTCAAATTTTTCCCGGAATCTTTGCATGACATTATTCAAAAAACATGTTAAGAAGCCTCTATGAAACTCCGCGTCCTCGGCTGCTCCGGAGGTCAGATTCCAGGTTACAACCTTTCCTCCTTCTTAATCAATGATTCCTTGCTCGTCGACGCCGGCTCGGCGACTTCAGTGCTGGGATTCAAAGCGCAGCAGAAAATCAAAAACATCCTGATCACCCACATTCATCTGGATCACGTCATGGGACTTGCAACTATGGCGGACAATCTCTACGGCAACTGTGCGTCCACCATCAACGTCTGGGGCATTAATGATGTCGTTTCCGGTCTCAAGTCATCCCTGTTCAACGACACCATATGGCCCGATTTTACTCAAATCACCGGGGAGAACCAGGGTTGGCCGGTCCTGAGTTTCCAAAGCATTCCAGAAGAAAAACCCATGCCCATCGGCAACTCAACGGTAACGGCGGTGCGGGTCAACCACATCGTTCCCAGCGTAGCCTTTTTTATCGAGAATTCCAAAAAGACCTTACTGGTTGTAGGAGACACCGGGCCCACGGAAAAGGTCTGGCTTATGGCTCGGCGGAAAAAGAACCTCAGCGCGGTGGTACTGGAGGCTTCCTTTCCCAACAGGTTGCAGGATATTGCCGAAATGAGCCGACATCTCACACCTCGAATGCTGGCCCAGGAGGTCGACAAACTCAGAAAGCCCTCCGTTCCTATTTTGGTGACCCATCTCAAGCCCCAGTTCCGCAACGAGATCATCGCAGAGCTGAAAAGGCTTAAGCATTACCATTTAAGGATATTAAAACAAGGCGACGCGCTGGTCTTTTAATCTCTCCGTCGGGGGCTATCCGCCGGTCGCTTTCTTCTTCAGCAAAAAATAGACCTTTCCGTTGGTTCTCATCACTCCCGCTGCCAGGCCTGCCTCATATCCGCTGCCAAAATAGAGATCCACCCGTCTCGGGCCTCGTATGGCGCTCCCCGTATCCTGGTTCAGGACAAAGCGGGAAAAAGACTGCCACCCTGTCAGGTTCCCAGTGGCATCGAGGACCGGCTTCCGCAAGACGACGAAGGCCAAAGCCCCCTTTGGAAAAAGGCGCGAGTCGGTAGCGATGGAACGGCCGGGAGTCAGAGGGACCTCCAGGCTACCTAAAGGGCCATTGTCGACAAAACGAAAAAAAACATAACTCTCGTTTTGGGCGAATAAAGCGTCCCGCTCTTCGGGGTGCTCCATCAGGTAGCGGCGCAAACGCTGCATCGAGATCTCCTGCTCAGGAATTTTTCCGCTACCGATGAGGAGCCTCCCGATGGCTTTATACTGCCTGCCATTGGAGGCGGCGTAATTCAGCTGGACTTGCCGGCCATCCTCCAGCCGCATGATCCCCGACCCCTGGATATGAAGAAAAAAGAGATCCACCGGATCTTTGACCCAGGCGATCTCATACCCCTTCCCCTTCAGACGACCCAGGGCATCAATTTCATAGCGTGATGGATAAGGGACCAGGCGGTTTTCCTCCAACCTTCCTACGACCTTCTCCCCGCGAAGCTCGGGTAAAACGCTGCCCGGTTCCACCTCTACGAGGTCATCCGGCCTCCGGTAAATCGGATAGCGGTATTCCGCCGTCTCCGTCAGGCGTCCTTCTATCAGGGGCCGATAATACCCGGTAAAAAGCGCTTCTCCCTCTGCCGCATCGCTCATCGGATACAGCTCAAAACGAGAGCGGATCTCCGCGTTCCATTTATCCGGCTGATCCCAAAGGTCCAACAGGCTCAAGAAAGCGATCAAGGACTCCTTAACCTCTGCGGCGGTAATTTTCCTCGGCTGCTCTCCGACGGAGCGATCCGGAGGAAGCTTCGCAAGGAATTCCAGGCTGCGCTGAACGGCGCCCCGGAGCGATTCCCTATCCATGTCGTCCCTGAAGGAGGGGAAGTCGCCCTCCCGGTTTTGGCCGTTTCCCCCCGGCGCGGAGAAAAGAACAGAGAAAAAAAGGAGGAACGCTATTAAAAGCCTCATCGCGGCTTGAACCTCAGAGCGGTTTCATGCAAACTTCTTATCATTGAGTCCTAAAGAATTTAAGAAGGAGGCCATCCGGGTTCTGGAGCGGCTCCCCGAGGAGTTTCGCAGCCGTCTGCACAATGTGGAGATCGTGATCGAGGAAAAACCAAAAAAAAGTCATCTCAAGGCCATGGGTCTCGATCCTCAGACGGATACGCTCTACGGCCTCTACGAAGGCACTCCCCTCTCCGAACGCTCCGCACTCCAGCCACCGCTCCTGCCCGACAAGATCACTCTCTTCTCCGAGCCACTGCTGCGCGATTTTTCCAATCCCCTTGAGATCCGAAACCAGATCCGCCTCACCCTCCTGCACGAGATCGCTCACTACTTCGGCATGGACGAAGAGGAGATAGAAGACCTGGGCTATTAACAGAGAGCCCTCGCTACCGAGGAAAAGACTCCACAGCCAACTTCTTTGCAAGAGTCTGAAAATATTCCTGAAGCTCCTCAAGAGAAACAGGGGCGATCATAAAGTCGGGGACCTTCGACAACTTGAGCTCGGACAAGAGGTAAGCCAGCATCGCTTGGGAAACTCCCGCGTCCTTCTGTTGCGCTAGCTTGATGTAGTTTTCCAACGGATATCCGGCGCGTGCGAGGAAATAGAGGTCGATATAATCTTTGATCTCCGCCCGGCTGACAACGGTGCAAATCTTATTGGCAGTGATATCATCCAATGTGTCCACCAAGATCCCCTCGAATCTGTTCTTTTCCTCGGATATCTGCGGGACTACCTCTCTAACAAAGTCCACAATCACCGATTTCCCCTTCCGGGAGAGCCTGTAACGATGGAACTGAGGCGCCGTCTGGAGCGAAGCGACCGACGCAGTTAACCTTGTCGCGGTGTCGGCCACATATAGAGGCACTCGGTCGAAGGCATCACTGTCCAAGGTAAATAGATCGAGGTCCTCGGAATAGCGGTGTTGAAGATAAAAGGCACTGAGGGCGGTTCCCCCGGTCAAGAAAAAAGGCGGAGCCCCATTGAAAAAAAAAGACAAAAACTCCCACTGCAGGGCGGAGAGGATATCTTTAGGCGATAAGGCCATGTCTGTGCCATGTGGTATAAAAAAATTCCCAGAACCCTTTTTTTCGTCCCAGTCTCCAGCGGAGCTTTTCCCAGTGAGCGGCTAGAAAGGCCGGGGAAAAATAATCCCAGACTTCCTCAAACCGTGCTTCTCTTAGGATCTTGGCCGCGTAATAAAGACGCTCTTCCTCGTTTTCGCCGTTCAGGAGCTTCTTGAGATCGCTTCGAGTAAGAGGTTCATCCCACAAAAAGTCGGGCCTGTCCGTCAGGTCGTGAATCATATTTTAATGTTACCATTATTTTCAAAGTCTTTAAACTCGCCCATAAAGTACCGTAACCTTACCTTCGGGCCGAGCTCCGTTGATATAATTGCGCGTTATCGGATACTGCCCACCCCAAAAAGCGGGTACCGGGCCAGTCTGGTTTTTCTGATGGCTGCTAGAGGCGCTCGAACGCGGGCCGGCACTGGGTTGTCGGGGTCATTTGGGAGTTCTCGGGCGCTAACCCTCAAAAGCAACTTCCTATCATTCACTCTCCAGACGTTGTAGACGAAGGCGAAGAAGCAGCGCGGTCTTGTCAGGCCACAGTTCGGGAAGTTGTTCCTCGTTTGCGTAGAGCACGTTTTTTAGCCAGCATTTCGCGTAGCCACTTATTGGCTATGGTCTCCGGGCTTACTCCCCGGGATTTCGCAGCCGCGTGTAGTTCTCGGGCGAGTGCCGGCTCAATAGAGAAGAGATGGCGCTTGCGCTTGAGTCGAAACGACATCTCCACTTCCTCAGTCTGATCCCAGTAGTCTCCTAGGTCGTGGGCGTCCCAAAACTCTCCGGCCTGTTCGAGTGTCCGAAAGCGCTTGGGAATCGGTCCTTTCTTATTTTTTTCCATATTGGTGTCGTTCCCTGGGCTTCATATCACGTGCGCTAATAACCAGTGCCCGTCCGCCAGTCTTGAGAACAAAGAAAACTGCGAGGTATCTCCCTCCTGTTGTCTTTCCCATTGCGGGGTATACATCTTCCCCAGCCACGTTTCCATGTGCAACCCTCCTGACACGCGGTCGCCCTGAGAGAACCTCTTCAACTTCCTCGATGCGGAGATGGTGCTTTCGCCAAAGCTTCTCAACGAACGTGTCGAGCCATATGATCTCACCAACTTCCATTCAGCCACCAGATCTCTGCTGAAAATCCTTCAACACTTAGGTCTATGGGAAGAGTTCCATGCCCCGCCAGGCAGAAGCCAAAAAGAAAAAGTTATCACTTTTGACCTCTCTTACTCCCAGCTCGTTTGACCCTTTCTTACCCTAAGCTTTCGGGCGATGTCCAGCCCTGTCTAGAAACCACCCGCAAGTTGACGTAACGCTACCTTATCGGATACTCTCTCCCAAAAAGCGGGGACCGGGCCAGTCTGCTTTCTCTGATGGCTGCTAGAGGCGCTCGAACGCGGGCTGGCACTGGGTTGTCGGGGCAATTTCGAGTTCTCAGTGGCTGTAGCTCAAGACCAAATTCATATCATTCGATCTTGAGAGCTTGCTACTCGCGCAGCGGAAGGATTTTTGGCAGATGTTTGACCGAGCTCACAAGGAAGGGGAGAAGAAGGGCTTCACCAAGCTTGAAGATCTCCTGGACTAAAGACGATCCGGACACTTTCTCACCTTCGGAATTACGAAAAGTGAAAGGGGGGATAGGGGGCATGAATACCGACTCTGGCGTCCATTATCTTGTTCAGCTTTTTCAGCTCGCCGATCTGGCCGGCTATCAGATCGAATTCAGTCTTAAGAAGAAAGGGCGGCCTAAGTCAATAACTCAAGCCTTGCACGCTTCACGTCACCAAAGACGCAACTATTTTCCCTCGTCTATTTTCCCTCGTCTTTTTTCCCCTGCTGCTTTGCCAGCACCTCTTCGATCTTTTTCTCGATCTTTTTTAATTCCTCATCGGAAATCTCAGCCGGAGAACGGGGTGACACATCAGTAAGTAAATCGCTCAGTCTCAAGTCAGCGGGTAGGCGCGGGGGATATCTCAAATATTCTTGAAGAGTAAGCGGTATTCGAAGGGGTTCGCCAGTCAACGTAGCGAGACCTGGCAACTCTGGAGGTGATGGTCTCTTTGCGAGACCCCGCACGAGAGTTAATATTTCCGCCAGCATCTCTTCATTACTTCTTTTTTTAACAGGAGTGCTGCTGGATGGAATGTCTTTGAGCCGTTTTTCAAGCTGGGGCCACCACACTTCGAATGAGGATTTCAATTGCTCCTCTGACAAGACTTGATCAGGAGAATTTTCAGCCAAAGCCTTGTTCATGTCCCTCATGAGCTTTAGAGTATCGTCTTTCTGAGCTTTGGTGGCCTGGAACTCTTTCCACGGGCCATCCAAAGCTGAAACCTCAAGGTCAACCAGATAAGGACAAACGAAGGCATTTTCGATCGCTTTAGATAGAGCGCCCGCCTCGAACAGAATCCATGACGATTTAAGGTTGTCAGCCGTCAGGCAGACGACCCCGAAGTTCGTGTCCTTTAGATTCTCTGCCAGCTCTCTACTCCATCGCGCTCCTTTGGAGATATCCTCCTTCGACATCCACGGCTTAACGGCTTGAATGACACTAGGTATCCACTCTCGGAGCGCTTCCGCGGTTGCCTTACTCCGTTCACCAGACCAGCTGATAAAAACCTTCATGGTAGGTCCCTCCTAGCAGGCGCATCAGGCTGGGGATGATTTTGCTCCATGGTCGTCTCTTCTGTCAATGGGGGGTGCAGGGTCATCTTTACTTTCTAAAGGAATAAAGGGGAGAGACTAGTTTTCCAGTTTTTAGATGCCAAAAACCAGCCTACCTCATTTTTTGTGTCCCATTTCATGTTAGTCGACCCTTCATCTCCTCCGCTTGAGTCAGCCCTCTCAGCATCCCCACGCATGGAATAGTTCGTCAAACGACAGGAATCGTTTGCTCAACCAGCCCTTGCCCTTTTGCAGATTCTCCTTTTGTACAGGAGGATTGAATACCAACCGCGGCGTGGAAAGAAAAAGGAAGGTCCTTTTCTCTCTGTTGCTCCATTCCCACTCCGTATGCAGCGGTTTGATCCCCGGAAGATGGCTGTTCCACCAATGTTTCCCACGCATACCGATGACGGCATCGGTCAGCTCCCGCCAGTTCTCAACGACTTCGACATGCTCGATTCGCGCAATGTAGCTGATCCCAACATGGACCCCGGGGTGTGTCCTGGCAATGACTTGGCCGAAATGCGGCGCAAAGTAAAGCGCCTCGGGTAGCCGACTGCCTTCCTCGTACCGGCAACCATACATCTGCGCCTTTAGGAAAAGCGCGAGCGTTGTTGGTTCGTTAATTTCTCGGGCGTAGATTTCCACCGATTCGCGTTGCTTAATCATGTGATGTTCCTCCAGATAGTTAGATAGGTCCCGACTGATGAACCGGACCTTGGAGTTTCGCGAGCGCCACAGTTTGTCCAACAGCCCACCGACCCGCTGCCATTGCAGATATTTCGTGCGCTTCCATTTTCTCCGGTCGCCAGACGGAATGTGTTGCGTTAACAACACGGTCCAACGACTTCGATATTTTTTGGATTGCTCCAATGGATCGGTCGTCCCTATCTTCGCTTCGATCACGCCTGCGCCGGCGGTGGTTTCGATGAGAATATCTGACCGGTCGTCCTGATGCCGATTCTCTAGACGAACAGAGCGGGCAGTGCCACTAAACCCAAAAAGGTCGAGAAATGGTTCCGGCTCCAGTGCAATCAAGTAACCCAGCAACGCCGTCAACCTCGTCTCCCGTAAAGACGCGCCAAACGCACCGACAAAAGTGGACACCACCGAACCGCCCCGCAGCAGGTCGATTTGTTCAGTTTCAGATCTATTGTGGTCTTTTATTCTCAAGTGAACTGACCCTTAAGGGAGGTCAGAGCTCGCGGGTCATAAGCGGGTCTTGCCTTTTTGCTATTTGGCCCAAACATTCTAAGCCTTCAAGATTTCCAGCGAGAAGGGGAGGTATTTGCGGATCAGGGTAAAATCGCCTGAGTTAAGGGTAAGCACCTTAGCCCCAACGCCTCTAGCACTTAAGGCAATCAGGAGATCGTTAACGAAGCTACCGGTAAGACGATCTATTTGATCCTTCCTCTGACCCCGCATAATCCCAAGAAGGCGGCCTGCTTCTTCCCAAACGGAATGGGTCGGTGTGACGATGCGGCCATTGCGCACAAAAGGACGGTAAAGACCCTCAACGACCGCCTGCTTCAATCTGTCAGTAGCGCCGGCTAGCAACTCTTGGATCACTACCGAGCTAAAAAACGTAATAGGAATATCGGCCTCGTACCGGGAACGGAAAGCTTGGGCGAAGGACTTGGAGCGGAGAACCTCTATATAAAAGCCGGTATCATAAAGGATTTTTCCTCCACTCACGTCACGAAGCCCCAAAGGCGCGGAGCTTTCCCGCTGCCCGATCGTAGCCTCGCATGACGGCTTTGCGGAAAGCCACTAAAGAGATCGCCTGACGCACAGTGTCCGACTCTGTCTTAGCGTTGAGTATCCGTTTGGCCCTTTTTAAGGCCTGCTCGTCTACCAGAAAATTCTTTCGTTTCAGGGAAGCCATGACCTCCTCCATAATGATGTATCTTTTTATTAAACATACACCATGACCTCCCCTGGGTCAAAGGGAAAATTATGGGCTGATCAGGCCCTAATCCCTAATGTCCTGTAAAAACCACTCCGTAGGAAGTTCCCGGCCCAGCCCTTTTTCCCTAGCCAGTTGATAAACCCTGCCGGCGCAGGCCGCGAACTGAAGCCCCTGCGTGCCGGCATTGATGAAAAATGTAACCTGGCGCGGGTTGGTCCGCCCTGGAATTTTTCCCGCTTTGAGGTCCATAAAATATTTGAAGAAACCGCCGCGGTAATTGTCCACTTCCGGATTGGGGATGCGCGCCCTTTCCTCAGGCTGGCCGGCAATATAGCCGACGTTCCCGTGGAGTCGGACCATCCCCTCATCCATGGTCTCGACCGTATTTCGCCCCAGCTTCACGGAGAGATCGCAGCGCTTGACTACCTTCGGACCAATCTCACAGGCGCGCACACAGGTGATGTGGGCTCCCTCCTCGAGCCACTCAGGCTCATCGAATACGACTCTCGTAGAATCCGTGCAGGCCGCCACGATATGAGAGCCGCGCACGACGGCTTCAGGAGTTTCTACTGCCTCGACCGACAGCCCTAACTTTGCGCCCATCTCTGCGGCATAGGCTTCCCGGTGGGCCCTGGTCGGGCTGTATACTTTGATCTTCTTTAGCTTGCGCACCTCGTGGAAGGCCTCGAGATAGCTGCGGGCCATACCACCGGCCCCGAACATCCCCACCACCGAGGCGTCGGATCGGGCGAGATATCTGGCGCCCAATCCCGCGCAGCCGCCTACGCGCATATGCTGCAGCAGTCCATCGTTGACAATCGCCAGGGGTTCGCCGTTGCGCACGCTGAACACCATGATCAAGCCGCACCACGTCCCGGGACGCATGCAATACTTTTCCTCGGTCTTTCCGTCGGGCCAATAAACGATGTCCGACTTCATGCGGATGGCAAAGACTCCGATCTTGCGACTCGCGCCTTCCATCGTCCCCCAACGGAAATAGCCGTCCGGCCGCTCGCAGGGCACCCACACGTCCAGGCGCGGGCGATAGACTGCGTCGCCCTTCAGCAGATCCTCATACCCGGTCTCGAGCGCCTCAATGCAGCTCTTCATGTCGAAGAGCTGTTCCACCTCTTGGTTGTTGATCAAAAGCATAATCACCTCCGGAATCCTGGCTTACAACAATATTGGAAATTTGGAAAGAGTCAGCGGTTCCTCGGGAGAAAACCTCCCTCAGGGAGCGCGCCTTCCGCTGCGGCCCGTCGAAAGAGGGCTCCGAGGGGGCGACTCTTCCGAGCGCAGCCGATGGGCAGCTCCCTCGGGGAACGCGCCTTCGGCTGCGGCCGATGGACCTCTGCTTTAACCGAAGCTTCCCAGTCGGACGTCCGCAGCCTCATTCGCGCTCCCCTCGGTCTCTTTCCCCAAGGGGGCTGTCTGTCTCGGAGCGGCGTTCACCGCCGAAGGCGTCTCTCAAGATCGATGCAATAGAGTCCGGGTACGCTGTACCGTTGATACGCTTGAACCTCCACGTCTGGTGCATCGATCTTTCGATCCCCCTCCGGCGTTCCGCCTCCAAGAGCGAGGGGGTTTGCTAAGCAAGCCCAAAGCATCGAACGTAAACGGTTCAAAGAACCCACTGGCCTATTGCTTTGGGCGCGCGAAGCAGGCCCCCGAACGACCCCCATTGCTTTCGGGGAGCGAGGTAAGTCCCCGAACGAATCTTCCAGCCGAGGAGACATCTGGAGCGAAGGGACGGCCCCTCGAACAGCACTCCCGCCGGATTGACTTTGAAACGCTCTTTAAAGGGATGATAGGTTCCATTCAAACAACCTATTTGCGGGCAACACAGACAAAATAGTCCCGCTTCCACAACAGCCCGTCGCCGAAGCGGCGCACAAGCGGGGGCAAAATGGATAAGAGCTGCAATGGCAAACGGGCCAGACTCCCAACGCGGCGCCACCATCCATTCTCCTCCAGCCAGGCTCGACGAATCAGCCGCCGGAGCATCCGGTCTCTTGGCTGTTCCCGATCCAGCCACTGCATGAAGCCGGGATAGACTTCTCCGGCAATCGATCTCTCCTCCTCCAGGCCGAGGCCGCTGGCCAGGAGGAAGCCTCGCCAATCGGACCAAGTCACCAGGGGAAGTTGGGCCAACCATTCCCATCGAAGCAGATAATTTTGCGAGGTCGCTACCGCATCGGCCATGAGCAGCCTCCCGCCGGGACGGAGCACCCTGCGGCTTTCGGCCAGGAAGCGGGGCTTATCCGCAAAGCAGTGCGCGGCCTCGAGACAGAAAACAATATCAAACGCCCCATCGGCAAAAGGCATATCGCACGCGCTGCCCACGTGAACGCGCACGCGATCTTCCAATCCATGCATCCTGATCAGTTCCTTAGACCAGAATACCTGCTGCTCCACCACATTGAGGCAATCCACCTGCGCTCCATAGTGCGAGGCCAAGATGATCGCCGCCCCGGCAAGACCGGAGCCCACATCCAGGACCCGCGCTCCGGTGAGATCGGGCGCGCATCCGGCAAGGAAATGGACCAGCGCGATCTGCGCCTCGCCGATCTCTTTTGCCCCGGGCCAGTAGCCCAGATTGATCAGAAGGAGCGGCCGGCCCCTGTAGCTGGCCACGCTCCAGCGATGCTTTGGGTCGAGAAACGGCGCGGCCAGCCGGTCCACAAAGGCGGTGGGCAGGGCCCGCCCGTCAAGCAGCTCCTCGAGCATGCGATCCCGATGCGTATAGACCTCGCGGACCCGATGAATGAACTGGGCCTCAGCGCGATTCATTGCCGGCTGCATGATGATTTCATTTAAACATAAAATAGGGGGAGATAGCTATCGGCCCATTTCCCGGATTGACTTTATAGCGCAATTGCCGCAATTATAGGCCCACTTACGGAGCGCGAGGTACGGGACTTGAAAATTCTACGTTTCGATGACGGCAGGATCGGCATACTTAAAGATGGAGATCGCGTGGTGGACGTGAGCGCGACGATCACCTCGCGCAAGGCCAAAGGTCCGCAAAGGGTGATGGAAGATATCATTGAGAACTTTCGCGGCTACCGGCGCAAGTTCGAACGAATCCTGGCAAGGGAGCCGGGTGTTCCGCTGAGCAGCGTCAAACTCCTGGCGCCTATCCCGCGCCCCGGCCAGTGCCTGGCGGCCTTTGTGAATTACCTGGACCGCCCTGACCGAAGCGTAGACAGCTTACCCGATGAGTTTTTCTACAAGTCCCCGGACCTGGTCGGCCCGGAAGGCGCCGTGGAGCTGCTGGATATTGCGCCGGTCGTGGTTTATCAGGCCGAAGCGGAGCTGGCCTTCGTCATCGGTAAAAACGCAAAAAACGTATCCGCCGGCGACGCCATGGACTATGTTTTCGGCTATGTCCCCTTCTTTGACATTTCTGCCAGGGGATTGGCGCGGCGCACCCAGTTCGTTCCCAAGGGACAGGACACCTACGGGCCCTGCGGCCCCTGGATCACTACCAAGGACGAAATCCCCGATCCCCATAATCTCGTGGTGCAATCCTGGGTCAACGGCCAGGCAAGGCAGAATTACAACACCAGGTTTATGGCTCACAAGATCCCCGACCAGATAGCGTGGCTAACCAAATTCGTCCGGCTGCAGCCGGGGGATGTCATCGCCACCGGCACGTATCACGAAGGACTCGGCCCTATCAACGACGGCGATGTCCTGGAGATCGAGATTGAGAAAATGGGCAAGGCGAGATTTTTTATCAAAGGTCACGGCCCGCGCAAGGACGCCGAGTGGATGCCCGGCGTAAATCAACCCACGGCCCCGCCGGGGGGAAGAATGACCATAGTTTAGCTGTTATTTCGCGCCTATTTTAAGTAGGGCCGACCCCGATCAGCCCCTTATGCCAGGCCAGGAGCCGGTGGTAGGAAAGGAAGAAAAGCTGGTTTAGGGCATAACCTACAATCGCCAAGGAAAGCATCCCGGCATACATCTGATCAACCTTAAATCTCCTCTGGGCATCCAGGATGAAATAGCCTATCCCGTCCGTGCTTCCTACCATCTCCGAGATGACGACCAGGATCAGCATAATGGCCAGACTTACCCTCAGGCCGGTCATGATCTGCGGTGAGGCCGCGGGCACAACGACCCTGGTGATCATCCTCCGGCGCGAAAGGCCGAAGGTCCTGGCGGTATAGATGAGGAGCCGATCTATGTTTCTCACGCCATCGTACGTATTGAGAAGAATGGGCCAGGCACAGGAGAAAAAAATAACAAATATCTTCATCTCATCCCCCAGGCCAAAAAACAGCATGGCGACCGGGACTATGGCGGGCGGAGGAATCGGGCGGGCCATCTCAATGACCACCTCCAGCAGCCGGTAAACCCAAGGATAGAGTCCCATAACGACCCCCAAGGGTATAAACACAAGAGCGGCTAATAAGTATCCTGCCGCCGCCCGCTTTAAGCTTAAGAGTATCTGGTAGGGCAGGTCGCCGGAAAGGACAAGCAGGAAGAAAGATTGCAAAATCTTGCTCATCGGCGGGAAGAAAAGAGGATTGACCAACTCCGCCCGCGAGATAAATTCCCAAACCGGGATCACGGCCACAAGCACGAGAATACCGTTTAGCTTTGACTCGATGCGCCACTTCATATCTGCTCTCCGGCCGTCATTCTCCGGTGCCAGGCCATAGCCCTCTTCTCTAAGACAAGAAACAGGCGGTTGAGGCCGTATCCCAGCAAAGCCACGAGGAAGATGCCGGCATACATGTTGTCGGTTCTCAAAGATCTCTCCTCATCCAGAATGAAAAACCCAAGGCCGCTTACCCCTACTATCATTTCGGACGTTGTGACCAGAATCAGGGCGATAGCCAGACTGACGCGGAGACCGGTCACGATATATGGGGAGGCGGCGGGAAGGACAATCTTCCTGAGCGCCTTCCACCTCCCCAGGCCGAAGGTCCTGGCGGTATTGATAAGCGTCCGGTCGATGTTTTTAACACCGGCGATGGTATTAATGAGGATGGGCCAGGCGCAAGCATACACGGTAACCGCGACCATCATAGCGTCGCCTATGCCGAGAAAGAGGATAGCCACCGGGATGATGGCTACCGAGGGCATCGGCCGCAAGAATTCGATGAGCGACTCGGAGAGGCTGTATGCCAGCTTAAAATATCCGAGAACGATTCCCAGGGTCACGGCAAGGAGCGTCGCTAAAAGATAACCCCTCAGGAAGCGGCCCAGGGTCGCCACGATGTGGCCGACGAGCTCCCAGGAGAAAATCAATTGGCAGAGGGACAGCAGAATTCTGCTTACGGGCGGGAAGTAGAGTTGGAGGAGCGGGCTGGCACGCGCGAAGCCCTCCCAGAGAAGGAGGAAAATGCAAAACGTAGCCAGACCTGCCAGATTGATTCGCCCAAACAGTTTCACTTGATGGCTTCGTCGCTTATCTGCCGGTAAATCTCGTTTCTCAATTCCACGAATTTTGGATCGGACCGCGTGCTTAGCTGATTCCTGGGTCTATCCAGATGGATATCCATCCTGAGCAGGACACGAGATGGCCGGCGGCTCAAGACATATATCCTATCGGACAGGTAGACTGCTTCTTCAATGTCATGCGTGACGAATAATATCGTGGTCCTCAAATCCTTCCAGAGCCTGAGCAAGGTGTCCTCCAGCTCCAGCCGGGTCAGGGCATCCACGGAACCAAAGGGCTCGTCCATCAAAAGAACCTCCGGCTCATAGGCCAGCGCCCTGGCGATGGCCACCCTCTGCTGCATCCCCCCGGAGAGTTCCCACGGATAATGGCGTTCAAACCCTTCAAGCCCCACAAGACCGATCAGGTGGCACGCCTTTTCTTCCGCCTCTCGGGAAATCTTGCCCCTCACTTCCAGACCGAAGAGAACGTTGCCCAGAACCGAGCGCCACGCGAACAGCGACCTGTTATATTCCTGAAAGACGAGAACGAGATTCTGCGGCGGACCGTTTATCTCCACACCCTTGACCCTGACGGTCCCGGAGCTTGGCGGGATTAATCCCGCGATGCACATGAGAAGGGTGCTCTTGCCGCAACCGGAGGGCCCGACAATGGAGACAAATTCCCGACGATCCACCTGGAAAGAGATCTCGTGAACGGCGAGAGTCGAATCTCCGCCTGTCTGCCGGTAGCTCTTGGAAAGCCCTTCCACCTCCAGAAGTCGCATCGCATCCTCGCTGTGCTCGGAATCTCAAATCACAAATCTCACCCCTCACTTTGGTAATTTAATTATCATAGCGATATGATTCCAGGCATGCAAACCGTTTTAGATTCGCATTCATTTGGTTTATCATGGGGTCAGTGATGCGGTTGAGCGCAAGTATCATCACAGCCGGCCTGGGGGTATCTCGAAGGGCCGATGTATCCTCGCTCCGCTCGGAATTGCGGATTTCAAATCTCAGATCTCAGATTTGCAATTTGAGATTTGGAATTTGAGATCCCGAAGGGGTCGCATCGGACCTGAGAGAGACTCTCGGGCCGGCTGACGCCAGATAGGTCTTTTTCAACGGTCTGTGAACAACCATGGAATATAGAACCGACGACTTACGGATCAAGGAAATCAAGGAGCTTTTAACGCC
>Ga0209212_1002657_pt1 | contig 24870 bp, 22 predicted proteins | sample RifGroC2_FD_183996 | JGI IMG/M metagenome (GOLD analysis project Ga0209212, IMG submission 183996) | Groundwater microbial communities from Rifle, Colorado, USA - Groundwater C2 (SPAdes) (version 2) | ecosystem: Environmental > Aquatic > Deep subsurface > Groundwater | place: Rifle, Colorado... | reverse complement strand
GAATTCCCTGCCCGCGGGCTTGCCGAAGCAGGACAGGCTGCGCCAGCTGCTGACGCTCCGGCTCACGCAGTTCCTGAAATACCAGACCTGGAAGCTTTCGCTGTTCTCCTTCTGGAGTCCGACTGACGATGACTTCTACCTGATACCCGAAGCGGCCTGGCGCGTTACCGACGAGCTCACGGCGACCCTTGGAGCGAACGTGTTCGGCGGGGCTTCCGGGACAACCTTCCTCGGCCAGCTGGACAGGAACGACAATGTATACTTTTCAATGCGGTACGAATTCTGAGCAAAAGGACTAAGGAGATAATATGAAAAACCTGTTTATACTCAACGAGCAGCCCTATGGAGGGGAAAAGAGCTATAACGGACTGCGCCTGGCAGTATCCCTTGGAAAAAGCCAAAGCGAACAGATACGCGTGTTCCTGATGGGAGACGGCGCTCCCTGCGGCGTGAAGAACCAGAAAACGCCCCAGGGCTATTATAATATCGAGCACATGCTGAAACTCGTGGCCAAGCAGGGCGGCGAGATAAGCGTCTGCGGCTCCTGTATGGACGCGCGCGGTATAGCCGAGGACATGCTGGCCGAGGGCGCCAAACGCGGCACCATGGCGATACTGACCGAATGGACCGCCTGGGCGGACAAAGTTCTGGTATTTTAAGCGGGGCAGCAAAACGGGAGGAATTATGACAGAACAAATAGTTCATGGAATCCTGCTGGCATTCCATAATATAGCGCTGGTCGGCTGCGCTGCCGCGCCTTTCTACAACCGCAACCTGGTAAATACCCGCGCGCAGTACGGCCCCAAGCTGCATTACGAACTGGACAAGGTAGTGGAAGAGACACTCCAGGGTAACGCGCCCTGGTGCATGTCTTTCATCACCATACTCTTCGCCACCGGCATGGGCATGCCGCTCAACCACTACCTGTTCAACGGAGCTTTCCGAGTACTGCACCCCGCTGCCTGGGTGGCTATCGGCCTTAAACTCACAGCGATCTTCTGGATGATGGGGATCATGGGGCAGATCTTCTTCGGCTTAAACCCGCGCCTGCGCGAACTGTTCGCCGGCTTCGCGGCCGGCAAAACGCCGGACCCGGCGGCCGAGAAGGAATTCTTCGAAAAGCGGGCGCGCAGGAAAGCCCTGTGCGAGACCTGCCTGAAATTAGCCGTGGTCGTCCTCATCTCAAGCGCGTTCATAGGCTTCGCGCCCTAGCATGACGCCCTAGCATGCCCTAGCATGACACTTGACAATGGCCAGGCGCTCTGCTATACTACACATGAGCAGGTATTCATGTGTTCTGTATGGCGACCAAAAAAAAAGACCGCGGCCTCTGCGAAGTATCCTGCGACCATAGGGAGCCTGTCCGCCTGGCCAGAAAGGAATTGATCCCGGCAACGCAGGCGCAGCAAGCGGCTGAACTGTTTAAAGTCCTCGGGGACGCCACCCGCGTAAAAATGCTCCAGATACTGGCAAAGAGGGAACTCTGCGTCTGCGATATCGCCGCGGTGATCAAAATGAGCCAGTCCGCCGTTTCCCATCAGCTCCGCGTGCTCCGCGGTGCGCGGCTGGTAAAATACCGCCGGGATGGTAAAATGGCCTGGTATTCGATTAACGACAAGCATGTGACCGCCTTGTTGCGCCAGGGTATTGAACATGTCGGACACGGCTAAATGGCTGACGGTAGAATTCAACAGAAGCAAAAAGGCGAGTTGATTCAAATCGTAATTTATCTTAAAATACTGACTATGCATCGCGCTATCATATTTTTCTTTTCCGTGTTCCTCCTCTTCACCGCTTTGGCGGAGACGACGCACACCCATGCGCAGACTTGCGACGTTCCCTGCCCCGCAGTCTGCCTGGGGACTCCTTGCGGTTCTTGCTCAGATAACTCCGGATCAAAGAGTTCGTTTGACCCTGTGGACATGATAAAACCCGTTGCCATATCTTTTACCCCTGTTTTTGTGCACCTGCTTTCTGAAGACGAAATATTTCACCCTCCTGCTGCTTAAATCCTCGTAGTTAAGTTCCATCTATAATATACCGTACCGACGCGCACTACAACGCGTCCTATAGCTTAAGCTGCACAGCTTTTTGGAGGCCGTGTGAAAAAGTTCTTCTTACCCTTATTTATTGCCGCCCTGCTCCAGGGCCGCGGCGCCTCGGCCGCTCCGGAGCAGCCTGAGGCGCTGACCCTGCCCGGTATCCTCTCCGAAGTGAAAACCGCGAACCCGTCCCTGGCCGCGGCCAAGCGGCAGCTGGGACTGCTGGAAGCGGAGGTAGCTATAAACTCGGCCTACCCTAATCCCAGCATCGAAATAGACAAGGCTGTTTCCTCCGGTTCGGACGGCTATGAGGTAAAAGCCGTTCAGCCGATCCCGCTTACGCGAAGAACGAGTACAGCGGCGGCGGCCGCCCGCGCCTCTTACGAGGCAGCTCAGAAAGAACTGCAGGCGCTTGAAACCATTATCCTCAACGCCGCCCGCAAAGCCTGGTACGCCCTGCGCATAGGCAAGGAACGGCGCGATTTCGAGGAGAAGAACCTCAGGTTCTCGATGGATATCCTGAATAAGATAGAAATGCGCCTCCAGACCGGGGAGGCGGGCAACGCCGACCTGGCCCGCGCCAAGGTGGAAACCTCCCGCAGCGGTTTTCACCTGCAGGAAGCAGAAACTACGCTGCGCGCCGCGGCTGGAGAGCTGAACACCCTCATGGGCCGCAGGCCTGACGCGCCGGCGGCCGTCTCTGAGAACGGCGGCTTCAGCCTGGCCCCTGCCGCGTCCGTGCTTGAGCCGCTTGAGAAGTACACGGAACTGGCCCTTACGCGACGGTTCGAGCTGCGCGCCCTGGCGCTGAACGCCAAAGCCGCCGACCTTGGCATCACGCTGGAGAAGACCAGGCGCCTGCCAGTGCCCGAACTGGGATTGATACGCGGGAGCGACGGCGGCACTGGCTACTCCAGGCTGTTCCTGGGACTGGAACTCCCGCTCTGGTACAGCAATAAGGGAGAAATTAAAAGAGCGCTGGCGCATAAGGCCGCGCTGAACTATGAGGCGCAGCGCCTTGAGTTGGAAATACGCGGAGAAGTCTACAATGCCTGGCTGGAACTGGGGCTGGCGCAGAAGCGCCTGGCCGCCTCGCGGGAAACCGTGGTGCTGCTCAACGACCTCAGGCGCACCGCCTCGCAGGATTACCTCTCCGGGAAGATAGATCTTACGTCCTTTTACGAAACAAACCGCGTCTTCCTGGAAGAAAACGTGAATTACCTTGAAGCTTTAAAAGAATACTACGAAAAAACCGCGCAGCTCGAAGCAGCGGCGAACAGCGGGGAGGAAAAATGAAAAACATAATAAATCTTTTGACGGTGACGGCCCTGCTCGGGCTGTCCGGCTGCGGAGAGAAGACTCCGGGCGCGGCCGACGAAAATCCGCCCGCCGAAGCCGCAGAAACGGCCGGCGGTCTGCCCGACCGCGTGGTGGTCTCCGCCGAGGCGCAGAAGGAGAGCGACATAAAGACCGAAGTGCTTAAGCGCAGATCCGTGCCGGAAACCTTCCAAGCCATGGGCCGCGTGATGCAGGACGCGCAGAAACCCCACCACATAATGGCTGGCGGAACTGGCAGGCTGGAAACTGTTTCCGGCGTACTGGGCCAGGCGGTGAATCCCGGCGATATCCTGGCCTCCATAAAATCCCCTTCCGGCGCCGCGCTGACGGCCGTCGCCCAGCATAAGGGGATAGTGACGGCGGTACACGCCAGCGAAGGGGACCAGGTAAATGAAATGACTTTCCTCTTTACGCTTACCGATGTGGACCCGCTCTGGGGCGTGCTGGACATCTCCGAGCGCAGCCTGGAGCAGGTGAGAACGGGACAAAAAGTCAGGATAAAGACCGCCGCTTATCCGCGGGAAATTTTTAACGGGATAATAGCCTCCATATCCCCGGAAATAGACACGGTCAGCCGAACGGTTAAAGCCCGGGTGTCCATAGAGAACCCGGCCGGCCTGCTGAAGTTCGGCATGTTCCTGGACGCCACCGTGCTTACCGGCGCGTATTTCCAGGGTGTGGCCGTGCCCTCGGGCGCCGTTCAGAACGGTCCGGTCGGCCCGTTCGTGTTCGTTAAAACCGGCGAAACGGAATTCACTGCAAGACCAGTGGAAACCGGCAGGGAAAAAGACGGGCAGCTGGAAATAAAGAAAGGGGTGGCTTCGGGAGAAACCGTGGTAATTGAGAATGCCTACCTCCTTAAATCAGAAATGATGAAAAGCCAGATGGGCGAGGATTGAACAATATGCTCGACAAGATAATTTCGTTCTCGATACGCCACAAGTGGCTCGTGATCTCCGTCGCCGCGCTGGTCGCTGCCGGCGGCGTTTTCGCGGTGCGTTCACTGCCCATGGACGCCTTCCCCGACGTTACCAGCGTGCAGGTGGAGGTGGTCACTACCGCTTCCGGCAAGTCCCCGCTGGAGATAGAGAAACTGGTGACGTACCAGGTGGAAAATTCGCTGCGCGGCATACCGGGCCTCACCCAGCTGCGTTCCACTTCCAGATACGGTCTTTCGGTAGTTACCGCGGTTTTCAAGGACGGCACCGACCTGTATTTCGCCAGGCAGCAGGTCTCGCAACGCCTGGGCGAGGTAAGCGGCAGCCTTGGCGAGGACGCTGAAGTTTCTATGGGCCCGGTGGCCACGGCCATGGGCGAGATCTACCAGTACACCATAGAAACCGGCAGGGAGACTGAAACCCCGGAGCAGCTGGGGGAACTGCGCACCCTCCAGGACTGGGTGGTGACGCCGGTCTTAAAAGGCGTGGAAGGCGTCAGCGAAGTCAACGCCTTCGGCGGCTATATAAAGGAATACCAGGTTGTCGCCCTGCCCGACAGGATGACCCAGTACGGCGTGGGCCTGCAGGAACTCTACGACGCCATAGGCAAGAATAATTCCAACGTGGGCGGCGGTATACTTGAGACCGGCGGCGAACAGTTCTTTATCCGCGGCCTCGGGCTCATAAAAAACACCGCCGAGCTGGGCGAGATAGTCGTGGCCTCCCGCGGCGGCGTCCCGGTGCTGGTGCGCGACCTCGCCCGCGTGGAGATAGGCAACAGCGTGCGCCAGGGCGCTTCTTTCATGGACGGAAAGAAGGAAGTGGTAGGCGGCGTAGTGATGATGCTCAAGGGCTCCAACAGCCAGATGGTGGTGAACAGCGTGCAGGAAAAAGTGGCCGAGATCAATAGTTCCGGCCTGCTGCCGGCCGGTATGCGGCTTAAAGCTTTCTACACGCGCGACACCGTGATCAATGCGAGCATCAGCACCATCGCCAAAGCCTTAACAGAAGGTTCCGTGATCGTGCTGGTGATGCTGTATATTTTCCTGCTGAGCTTCAGGGGCTCTTTTATCACTATCCTGTCGCTGCCTCTGGCCTCCATCATAACTTTCATACTGATGCGCCAGTTCGGGCTTACCGGCAACCTGATGTCGCTGGGCGGGCTGGCCGTCTCTATCGGCATGCTGACGGACTCCACCATAATACAGGTGGAGAACGCCATACATCACCTGAAGCCGGGGACAGCTCAGGAAGACAGGTCCTCCGTGGTCAGAAAGTCCATACTGGAAGTTATAAAACCAAGCATCTTCGGGGTTTTGATCATCGCACTCACCTTTATTCCCATACTGGCACTTGAAGGGATAGAGGGAAAGATGTTCGGCCCTCTCGCCGTTACGGTGATCCTGGCGCTGTTCTCCTCCATGCTTCTGTCCCTGACGGTAATCCCGGCGCTTTGCGTTGTAGTGCTGGCCCCGGCCGAGGACAAGGAAAGCCCGGTGCTGCGCCTGGCCAAGGCAGTCTACCTGCCCACCCTGGGCTGGAGCATGAGCCATAAAACTCCGGTAATTATCGGCAGCGCCCTGCTGCTGGCCGCTAGCCTGGCGGTGGTGCCCTTCCTGGGCACCGAATTCGTGCCTGTCATGGACGAGGGCTCTTTTGACATGGACACCGGCCTGCTACCCGGCGCGGCGCTTGGAACCTCCGCGGGCATGGCGAAAAAGATAGAGGAAAAGCTCAAAACCTTCCCCGAGCTTGAAACGGTGGTGTCAAGAACCGGCTGGACGGGCCGGTCCGTGGAAGCGCGGGGCGTAGAAAAGACCGGTTTCCTGGGGGTCCTGAAACCGAAATCGGAATGGACTACGGCGCGCACAAAAGATGAATTGTTCGACCGTATGCGCGAAGCCCTTTCCGTGTTCCCAGGAGTCGTGGTGGGCTTCAGCCAGCCCATCCAGTGCCGCATAGACGAGTTGGTGGCCGGCACCAAATCGCAGCTGGCGATAAGACTTTACGGCGACGACCTGGACCTGCTTACGCAAAAAGCCAGGGAAATAGCTGCTGTACTGGAGACGGTAGAAGGCGCGAAGGATGTGGTGGATGAGAAACAGGGCGGGCAGTCTTATGTGCAGGTGGAAATAAACAGGGGCCTGGTATCCCGCTACGGCCTTAACGTGGCGGATATTAACGAGGTGATAGAGACGGCCCTGGGCGGGAAATCCGCCGGCCTGGTGTATGAAGGCGACAAAGCCTTCGACATCACGGTACGCCTGCCTGAAACCGAGAGGAATTCGCTGAAGGCGCTGGGCGACCTTGTCATTCTCTCGCCCTCCGGCGCAAGGCTGCCGCTGTCGGCGCTGGCCGACATCAAACGGGTGGAAGGGCCGGTGCAGATAGGCCGCGAATCCGGAAGGCGCCGCATACTAGTAGAAGCCAATGTCAGCGGGCGCGATATGGGCGGCTTTGTGGCCGAGGCGCAGAAGAAGATAAAAGCGCGGGTGTCCCTGCCGGAGGGTTTCTACCTCACCTGGGGCGGCCAGTTCGAGAACCAGCAGCGCGCCATGAAGAAGCTCTCGCTGATAGTCCCTGTGGTCATTCTGATGATCTTCCTGCTGCTCGCCATTACCTTCAACTCGCTGCGGCAGGCGCTCCTGGTGCTGCTGAACCTGCCGCTGGCGCTGGTAGGCGGCATACTCGGCCTGTACATTTCAGGCCAGTATCTCTCCGTCCCGGCCGCGGTCGGGTTCATAGCCCTGTTCGGCGTGGCGGTCCTGAACGGCGTGGTGCTGGTCACTTACATAAACCAGCTCCGCCAGAGCGGCCACCGCATGAACGAAGCGATCCCGCTGGGCTGCGAGCGCCGCCTGCGCCCGGTGCTGATGACGGCCGTGATAACCATCGCCAGCCTGGTCCCCATGCTTTTCGCTACGGGCCCCGGCTCGGAGGTGCAGCGGCCCCTGGCCGTGGTAGTTATAGGCGGCCTGCTGACGTCCACCGTGCTGACGCTCCTGGTGCTGCCGGCGCTGTACGCATTTTTCTCAAGAAGGGAGGCCTGATACTGCCATGATAAATGTTAAAACCGCGCGTCTGGCCTTTTTGGGCGGCATCCTGGTATTTGTCTCTACGATAGCGATACTCCTGGCCCGGCAATTCAGCCTGGGCCCGGTGCGTCCCGCGCCGGGCTTCCGGACCTTCGGCCCGGCCGACGCCCCGATAATGATAGAGGAATACAGCGACTTCGCCTGCGGCGCCTGCCGCGCCGCCGCCGGGAAGCTGGAGGAGATGATCAGGGTTTACGGGGACGTGATACGCTTGCAGCTCAAGCATTACCCGCTGGTGAATATACACCACTGGTCGCTGGACGCCGCGGCTTACGCCGACTGTGCCGGGGAGCAGGGGAAGTATAAGGAGTACGCCGCTCTCCTTTTTGAAAACCAGGCTAAGTGGGGGGAGGCCAAGGAGAAGCCAAAAGAGTTCGAGGCCTTCGCCGGCGGCTTGAAACTGGACTGGAAAGAAATGCAGGCCTGCTCCGCCGCGCCTGAAACGCGCCAGCGCATTAAACTTGAAATGGCCGAGGGTGATATGAAAAACCTGAACTCTACTCCAACATTCTTTGTAAACGGCAAGAGGGCGGTGGGGCCAATGCAGTTAATGGAGCAGGCCAGGAAATTCGACAGCATTTTAAAAGCCGCGCACAGCAGGCATGTGCCGCCTTCTGGAATTTAGCGGCGGGCGCCGCTTTGCCGGACATTCAATTTATGAACCGTATAAAAATACTGAATGCTATCGGCCTGCTGGCCAGGCTGGCCGCGGGCGGGATGTTCGTTTATGCCGGGGTAATAAAGCTACTTGCCCCCGCCGAGGAATTCGCCTACGCGATAGAGACCTATAAAGTCGCCGGCCCCGCGCTTTCCCTCTGGACCGCCTATCTCCTGCCCTGGCTGGAGCTTTATGCCGGGCTGGCGCTCGCGGCCGGGATCTTTACCCGGTTCAACGCCGTTCTCTGCGGCGGTCAGCTGCTGTTCTTCGAGGCCCTGCTGGCCCAGGCCTGGCTGCGCGGCCTGCCGGTCACCTCCTGCGGCTGTTTCGGCTCCGGCTCCTCCAATTCCCTGGAATATGAATTCTTCCAGAACCTTGTTTTCCTGGCCCTGACCTTCGCCGCTTACCGCTATGGCCGCGGGTTCTCTGCCGATGCCGCGTTGGAGGAGCATGCTTAAGCTGCCGCTGCTGCTGGCTTTGGTGCTGGCCCCGGGCGCGGCGGCCCAGTGGGTGCCTCCGGATATTGAGGTCACTAAACTGTCAGCCAGGGACTATACGCATATTGAGGAAGACGAGACCGTAATGGGAACGGAGGCGGAACTTTTAACGCTGCAGGCTAAAAGCGCGTCGAGCGAGAATATCGCCGGTATCCGCGTGGTTTTCAAGGGCAAATGGTTCCAGGGCGCCGACTACCTGGCGCGGGAAAAAGCGGCGGCCCTTGGCGCGAATTATCTCGTACTTGTGCGCTCTGTCGGAGATGAGGACCTTGGGGCCGGGGCGCTAAGGGTGTACCGGGCGGTGCGCCTGCTCGGCTTCAATAAAAAGCCCTTATACATCAAGCCGCCCGATCGATCTTTTGCCCCGGCGCCGCCGGCCGCGCAATATAGTACACCGCCGCAAAGTCCGGCGGAGCCCGTAACGTCGGCCCGGTCGGATGAGCACCGGCATTTTGAGTGGGCCTGGGGTAACGGCGCCTACATGCTCTCCAGTTCTGCCGGTGTCGATACTGCCCTCGCCGGAGCGGAGGACATCGCTGAATTAAAACGGTACGTGCTGGAGAATTTCGGGAGCAGGGAGCACAAGAAACTGCTGGCGGCCGTAAAAAAACGCTCAAAGATATTCCTGGATTTTAAGAAGAAGGAGGTGCGGTGAAAAGGTCTTTTTGCGGTTTCCTGTTCTTCTTTTGCGCCTGCGGCCGGGCCGCGGCGCAATCGCTGCCTGTGGTTGAGGTTGACCGTATCATAAGCGAGTCCAGGCCGCACCTGCCGCCCCAGCGGGTGGCAACAGGAAACTGTTACGGTCTTGCCGGCGAACAGCAGACGGAGGAACTGGCTACCATCAAGGTTTCAATTCCCGGGCCGTCGGAAAGGACAGCCGAGCACCTGGCAAAGGAAAAAGCCGGGGAGATAGGGGCCAACTGCCTGTTCCCGCTGCGCGGGGCGGGGGAGGATAATATGCGTTCCCCGGTCCAGCGCGTCTACAAAGCTCTTCGGGTGACGGTTCCATATGGCCCTTATCAGATCCCGGCCTCACCGGACGCTTTCCCAAAGGCCCCTCCCGCTCCGAAAGGCTCTTTCCAGGCCGTGGAATTCCGGCCGTTGAAGCCGCCGGAGAAACATTCAGCTCATTTTGGCTGGCTCAGCGGTAAAGGCGTTGAAAAATACGAGATCATAATAAACACCGCGGGGATAGAGCCAGCTGTCTGGGAGAATATTACTAAAGACGTAACAGAATTCTTCCCGGAAGGCGAAGCCGTCAAACTGCGGCAGGCGGGACAGAGCGGAGCTATAGTGGGTATAGATCTGACTAAATTCAAAGTGTATGAACTTAAGGCGGGACGGCCTGCCTCCGGAGGACTATCTATGCAGTTGGAATCCGGGATTACGGTGCTGGAGCCGGTCAAGGAGAAGAAATGAGAAACATGAAACTGACAGCTGTGGTTGTTTTTTTAGCCGCCTTTGCGGGGACCGGGAAGGCCGTTGCGGGCGATGGGCATGATTCCACCATTCCGGCCGCCGCCGGAACGGTGGAAAGTTCCGCTGCCGTAAAAGAGATGAAAACAGAGAGCGACAGCGGGCAGAAGGAGGAAACAATTAAAGCGGCGCTTCAAAAGTACAACTGTCTCCTCTGTCACCAATACAAAGGGAAAGGGGGCGAAGTCGGACCCGCGCTTGATGGACATTTAAAACACCATTCAACCGCCGCTTTTAAAAAGCTCCTGAGAAAGCCCAAGAAACCCATGCCGCCATTCCCCGGCACGGCTAAAGAACTGGATGAGTTTGTGAAAACGGTAAATCAGAAGCCCGCCGCCGCCCCGGGCGCCACCGTTAAGCCTAAAGCGAAGCAGGTTTCTAAAACCTATGTCTGTCCAATGGGAGAATATGAAGGCAACAAACCGGGAAAATGCCCTAAATGCGGGATGGACCTGGTTGAGAAAAAATAGTCAAAGTCTTTAGAGGAGAAAATCATGGAAGAGATAAAAAGAGAATGTTGTTCAAAAAAACACATATGCGATCTTATGGCGGATAACGACGCCTTTGAAGCCGTGAAAGAGCCGGCTAAAAACGCTAACTGCGGTTTTGATGGAAGGGAGCGGAAGAGCAGTACAAAGCAATTTGTGTTCGCCATGCTGCTTTGCGCATGCGCCGGGCCGGTTTTTGCCGCCCCTTCCAGCGTTTCACCACGGCAACCGGACGGGGTGCAACTGGAATTGTTCTTTGAACCTCTGGACGGCGAGGGTTGGCAATTGTTCTTTCTGGCTGACACGGTGAAACGCCGCCTGCCCGCAGCCGACTTGAAAGTTTATCCGCTTGTGTCCAAAGACAAAGACGGCCACTTTTCAGCCAAACGCGGGGAAGCAGAACTGGCTGAAGCTACACGGCTGGCCATGCTTCTTAAATTCTACCCCGGCAACCTGCTTGCCTACCTTGGGGCCCGCTCAATGAGCCCCGCCGCCGACGGCTGGCGCGACGCCGCAGTTTTTGCCGGCATAAACCCGGACGAGCTTGAACGCCGCACGGCCGCGGACGGCCAGGCCGCGCTGGCCGCCGCCGCCGCAAGGGCGGCCGGCGCCGGAGTTACCGGGACCACACTGCTGCTGGACGGCAAACCCTATGAGGGCTCCCGGCGGCTTATGCCGCTCTACGAGACGGTCAACGCCGCTTTGCCGCCGGCGCGCCGCATAGCGCCTCCCGCCGGCTACAAGCCCAGGCCCAAAGCGCCGCCCCCGGGTTTCTGGGTGGTGCTCAGTTCGGGAGCAAAAAAGAACGAGGCGCTGGTCGGGGCGTTCGACAGGTATTTTGAAGGCATAAAGCCTTCCGTAATGGATTACGATTCAGCCGAACGCGCCGGGAAGTTCCCGCGGCTTGACTACGCTCCGGCCTATATCATTGCCGCCACCCCCGACGCCAAAGCCCGCCTTGAGAAAGAGCTGCAGGCGGGAGTTTTCAAGGAAGCGGACGGCTACCTGGTTTACGAAGACCGCCAGGGCCGCGGTTTTTACGCTTCAAGAGAGGCGAAGGAAAATACGCTGGAACTATTCGTCATGAGCGAGTGCCCGTTCGGCGTATCGGCGGAAAACGCGGTCCTGGCCGCCGAAAAAGACGGCCTGCTGCCGCCGGGGCTTAAGCTGGAGATACACTTCATCGGCGACGCGAAGAAGTCCACCTCCACCGCGGCTGGCGGCGGCTGGGAATTTTCAAGCCTGCACGGTGAGCCGGAATGGCGCGAGAACGCCAGGCAGCTTTTTATCTCCAGGCGCTTCCCGGATAAATTCAAAGCCTACCTCCTGGCCCGCAACGCGGATATCAAATCCCCGGACTGGGAAAAACCGGCCAAAGCCGTTGGCATAGATACCGATGCCGTAGCCGCGGGTTCCGGCGAAGCCGCGGATATGCTGGCCGAGGATTTCGCCAAAACCACCACGCTGGGCATCAACTCCTCCCCGACCTTCGTGCTGGGCGGCCAGGAAGTCATGATGGGGCTGGGAGAGCTGGTAAAGACCCCTGGTTACGAAAAAATCCCCGCGCCGGGCCAGACCGGGGCGGGGTGCAATAAGTAGGAAGCGGCGGATTTAGGCGCGGTTCCCGCGCAATCGGCGCTAACACACGAACGCGCGGGAACCGCCCTATGAAATATACTATGAACCCGGTTTCAGTACCCGGACAGATAAGGAAAACAATGATGAAACTTATTAACACACTCTCCTCAGTAAGACTCTTTTTTATACTTTCGGCGCTGATGCTGGCGGCCTTCCTGATCGGCGGCGTCATACCGCAGGGCGAAGCCCCCGAGGCCTACCAGGAGATGTTCGGCCGTATCGGCGGGGGCTGGCTCATGAACCTGCGGCTCAACAATGTTTTCTCCAGTTACTGGTTCCTCGCCCTGATGGCGGGCGGCGCCCTCAATATAACGGCCTGCACCGTGAAACAGTGGAAAGTCCTTAAACTGCGCCCCGGTGTTTTCCTGAGCCACCTGGGCGTGCTGCTGATGTTCCTGGGCGGCGGGGTGCAGGGGATCTTTTCGGTGCGGGGCACCCTGGCCCTGGAAACGGGGCAGACCAAAGGCGAATTTGCCGGCAATGACGGGACTTCGGTGCCCATGCCTTTCGAGGTCAGCCTTAAGAATTTCCAGGTCCGCTACTGGGACCAGGAAAAGCATTTTATCCACGCGTATAAAAAATGCGGGGAGCCGGGGCACGACGGCGACGATCTGCTTGAATCCGTGGAGGTGGAACCGGGCAAGGACGCGCCGTTCAAAGCCGCTGGCGCCGGCCTGACCGTCCTGAAATTCTATCCCAACTTTCACCTCGGTGAGTCCGGACCGGTTACCATGGACGAATCCAGGCAGAACCCGGCCCTGGCGGTGAAGCTTCCGGGCAGCAAGGCCGTGAAGCCCGGCTACCTGTTCGCTAATTACCCTGAGGCCCATGAACTGCGGGACGCGGCCGGGATACGCTATGTCTACGAATATAATCCCGGCATGATAAAGCAGTTCGAAAGCCGGCTGGCCTTCCTGGAGGGCGGGGTTGAAAAGTTTGAAAAACTCATCAACGTCAACTCCCCGGCGAAATACAAAGGCTACCGGCTGTACCAGTCGGGCTACGACCCCAAGAACCCCAGATTCTCAAGTATACAGATATCCAGGGACCCCAGCGTGCTGTTCATCTACGCCGGCTTCGCCGCGCTGATGATAGGCCTTACCTGGGCGTTCTGGAAGGAGATGAAATAATGGAACTCGCGCAAAAAGCTTCTTTTGTTTTCTACGCCGCCGCCCTCGCGGTTACACTGGCAGGCTTCCTGTTCAATAAAGAGTGGAAGTTCAGATACTCGGCGCTGGCGCTGCTCGCCGGCCTGCTCTGCGGCACCTTCCACATAGGCGCGCGCTGGTACTGGGCCGGCCGGGCGCCGCTCTCCAATATGTACGAGTCGCTGGTTTTCATGGTCTGGGCTTTTGTCGGCGCCTACCTGCTGTTCAGGAAACTTTCCGGCCGCTCACTGGACTGGCTGGCCCCCTGGACGGCCCTGGTGGCCGTGCTGACCCTGGGCGGGGCTTCCTTCTTCGACTCCCATATAGAGCCGCTGGTGCCGGCCCTGCAGTCCAACTGGCTGCTTATCCATGTCAGCACGGTTATGACAGGCTACGGCGCTCTGCTTCTTTCTTTCCTCGGGGCCGCTATTTTTGTCTTCATGAAAAAACCGGAGCATGAGGAGAAGAGGAAAAACCTTGAGGCCCTGGTTTACCGGGCCTGCCTGGTGGGGTTCTGGCTGCTCAGCCTGGGCATAATAACCGGCGCGGTCTGGGCGAATTCCGCCTGGGGCTCCTACTGGTCCTGGGACCCCAAGGAAACCTGGTCGCTTATAACCTGGCTCTATTACGCGGTGGCGATCCATCTAAGAAGGACCCGGGGCTGGAAAGAGAAGAAGTTCGCAGGCCTGATGCTCTGGGGTTTCGTGCTGGTGATGTTCACCTATTTCGGCGTCAACTACCTGCTGTCCGGCCTGCACAGCTACGGTTGAGGAAATTATGGAACGATCCGTATTCATCATAGAGAACATGGACTGCCAGGCCGAAGAGGCGCTGATACGCAAGCGCCTCGGGAAGCTGCCGGAAGTGCGCGAACTTTCTTTCGACCTGATAGGCCGCCGCCTTACGGTGGGCCACGACCTCCCCGGCGACGGACCGCTCCTGGCGGCGCTCGCCGAAGTGGGTATGGAGGCGGAAGCTGCGCCTGCGGAAAACCTCTCACGCGCCGAAACCAGGGCTCCCGCGATCCCTGGCAGGGCTAAGGCGCTGCTGGCGCTGTCTGGCATAGCCGCTATCACTGCCGAGATATTTGTCTGGACCGGCTACCGGGAAACTTCCCCTGCCGTTATAGCCCTGGCGCTGCTTTCAATAGCCGCGGGCGGCCACGGCACGCTGCGCAAGGGCTGGCTGGCGCTCAAGTCTTTCACTCTCAACATCAACTTCCTGATGAGCCTGGCGGTCATCGGCGCGGTTTCCATAGGCGCGTGGCCGGAAGCCGCGATGGTCATATTTTTATTCGCGCTGGCGGAAATGATAGAAACCCTTTCCATGGACCATGCCCGCAACGCCATACACGGCCTCATGTCCATGACCCCCGAGACCGCCTGGGTGCGGAGCGCCGGCGGCGAGTGGCAAGAGGCGGCGGCGGAGGCGGTAAGCGTGGGAGCGACGGTAAGGGTTAAGCCGGGCGAACGCATACCGCTCGACGGGGTGGTGACCGCGGGTTCAAGCTCGGTGAACCAGGCCCCTATTACGGGCGAAAGCGTCCCGGTGCTTAAGTCCGCCGGGGACCCGGTCTTTGCCGGCACCGTGAACGAGCGCGGCATGCTGGAATTCCGCGTCACGGCCAACAAGGGCAATACCACGCTGGCCCGGATAGTCAGATCCGTGCAGGAAGCGCAGGGCCAGCGCGCTCCGACGCAGCGGTTCATAGACCGCTTCGCGCAATACTACACGCCGACGGTAGTGGGCCTGGCGGCTTTAACTGTCGCTATTCCCACTTTATTTTTCGGAGCCCCGTTCGAACCCTGGTTTTACAAGGCGCTGGTCATGCTGGTGATCTCCTGCCCCTGCGCGCTGGTGATCTCTACCCCGGTCACAGTGGTCAGCGGGCTGGCCGCGGCGGCGCGGCACGGCATACTTGTGAAGGGCGGCCTGCACCTGGAGAACGGCCGGCTCTTAAAGGCCGTGGCGCTGGATAAAACCGGCACCCTTACCCACGGCAAACCGGTGGTAACTGACGTAATTCCGCTGGGAGGGCGGGCCGCTGAAAAAATGCTGGCTTTAGCCGCCGGCGTGGACGCCCATTCCGAACATCCGGTGGCGGCCGCCATAGTTTCCGCCTGGCAAAACCCCGCCGGCGGAGAGCCCAGGGAAATTCCCGCGGCTGAATCTTTTGAGTCGCTGACCGGACGCGGCGCGAAAGCCGCCGTAGCCGGCCGCCTCTACTATGTCGGCAATCACCGCCTGATCGAAGAGCTCGGCATCTGTTCGCCAGCCATGCAGGAGGTACTGACCCGGCTTGAAGGGGAAGGGAAGACCGCAGTGGCGCTCACTAATGAAACCGAACCCCTGTGCGTACTCGGGGTGGCCGACACCGTCCGCGCCACCAGCCGCGAGGCTGTCAGCCGCCTGCACGCGCTGGGTGTCGCTTCGACCCTGCTGACAGGCGACAACCAGGCCACCGCGGACGCCATAGCCGCGCAGGTGGGCATTGACGACGCGCGCGGCAACCTGCTGCCGGAAGATAAACTTACGGCCATGGACGGGCTGCTCGCCCGCTATGGCAAAGTAGGCATGGCCGGCGACGGGATCAACGACGCGCCGGCCCTGGCTAAAGCCACCATCGGCTTTGCCATGGGCGCGGCCGGCACGGACACCGCGATAGAAACCGCCGACGTGGCCCTGATGGACGACGACCTGCGCAAGCTGCCGCACTTCATACAATTGAGCCGGGACACTTTTTCAATATTGCGCCAGAATATCGCTCTGGCTATCGGCATCAAAGTTGTCTTCTTCGGGCTGGCTTTAGCCGGCAAGGCCACGCTCTTCATGGCCGTTTTCGCCGATATGGGCGCGAGCCTCCTGGTGATCTTTAACGGCCTGCGGCTGCTCAGGAAAGGCGCCTGAGCCTATGCGTTACGCTTTCAGCCGGCCGCTTATTTCGGAAAGAAAATAAATTTATGCGTATATCGCGTAAAAAAACGTGCCGTGCACCGCAGGGTATGATAATACTAAGGAGAATGTTATGAAAATAATAATAGCTGTTTTCGCGTTCTTTATGGCCGGCGCCGCTATGGCCCAGCCGAAGGCCGCCCCCGCGGCGGGCGGGCTGACCGAAGACCAGAAGACCCTGTATTTTCTGGGCCAGGCCGTCAGTTCCAAGATAAAGCAGTTCGGCTTTACCGCGGGAGAGGCTAAGTACATCGAGCAGGGCTTCAGGGAGTCCCTCGCGGGCGAAAAGAGCAAAGCCGATGAAACCTACAGCGCGAAGCTTAACGCCTATCTGGCCAAAAAACAGGAGGCCCTGGCGGCCAGGCAGAAAGAGGCAGCCAGGCCCTTTCTCGATAAGATGGCCAAAGAGAAAGGCGCGGAGAAGCTTCCCTCCGGCGTCATCTATATCCCCGTCAAGGAGGGCGCCGGCGCCAGCCCCAAAGTTACCGATATGGTGAAAGTGCATTACCACGGAACTTTTCCGGACGGCAAGGTTTTCGACTCCTCGGTGGAGCGCGGTACCCCGGCCGAGTTCCCGCTCAGCGGCGTGATCCCCTGCTGGACCGAAGGAGTGCAGAAGATAAAAGTAGGGGGCAAGGCCAGGCTGATCTGTCCCTCTAAAACCGCCTACGGCGACCAGGGCGCCGGCGGCGCTATCCCCGGCGGCGCCACGCTGGTGTTCGAAGTGGAGCTCCTCGAGATCCTCAAAGACAAACCGATGGCTATGACCGGAACAGAACCGGAAAATAAAGACGAAAGCAAAGCCGGCGAACCGGCCCCGAAAAAAACCGGACCTGACACCGCCGCAAAAATCGGGGCCGGGAAATATATATGCCCCATGGGCTGCCCCGGCGGAGTTTCCGACAAGCCCGGCAAATGCCCGAAGTGCGGGATGAACATGACGGAGAAAAAATAATCAGGGCGCGCGGCCCCGGTTCCCGGTACAGTTCCCGGGAACCGCGCGGTGACGGAATGAAGGCTTCAACATGAACCGGTCGGTTTTTGTTTCCATTGCTGCGGCAGGCTATTGCCCTTCGCCTGAGAAAGTTTCCTGGAACAGCCTTGCACATCAGGGCCTATGTTCCAGGCAGGCCCTTTAGCCCTTGCTGCGCGTTAATAGCTTTAGTAGACTTGACTTATCGGCGCCGCATGAGATCGGCGGCAAATCAAACAAGGCGGATTCTGAATGAAAAAGATCAACGGGTTCCTGGTGCTGTCGTTCCTAAGCATCTTCTCCACCGGGGCTTATGCCCTGGACCTTAACAACCCTCTCCCCAACTGGGTAGACCGGTCGCGCGAAAAAGCCGACGGCAGACCGCCGGTGATGGCGCCCTCCATGCGCGGCACTACGCCCTCCGACTTCCGCATGCCCGCCGAATACGAGCCGGTCGGCGCCGTGGTAATGAGCTGGGCAGCTTATACGCCTATGCTTACCGGCATAGCCAAAGCCGTGACCGGCCCCGGCAAAGCCCAGTTGTGGATGGTAGCCGGCCCCGCCGGCATCCCCGGCGTGCCCGCCGCCAGCTATACCAGGATCAACGCCCCGCTCGACACGGTCTGGGCGCGCGATTACGGCCCGGTAGGGCTTTCCGCCGGCACCGGCCGCCCAGGGATAGTAGACGCCATTTACCGCCACTACCAGTACCGCCGCGCCGACGACGCGGTGCCCGGCGTTATCGGCAAGGCCAAGAACGTCGGCGTTTATGCCATGCCTATAATCATGGACGGCGGCAACCTGCTGATGGACAGCAAGGGCAACCTGTTCATGACCAAACGCACCTACCTCTGGAACTCCAACATGAGCGAGGAACAGGTGAATAACCACCTTAAGAATTACCTTAAGGCCAAGAACATCATAGCCTTCGACTACGCTGGCTACCCCGGCGAGCCGGGCGACGGCACCGGCCACCTGGACATGTTCGTGAAGCTGCTCAACGACCACACCGTGCTGATCTCCGTGGCCGATACCGAGCCGTTCAAGAGCAATTCCGAAAAAGCCATAGCCTACTTCAAGGGCCGCAAAGTCCCGGACGGCGAAACGTATAAGATCATAACCGTAAAGGCCTGGTACGACGGCGCCTGGTACACCTACACCAATTCGCTGGTGGTCAATAATACCGCCATCATCTCGTCCTTCGCCGGCCACCCGGCCGAGGACGCCGCGGCCAAAGCCGCTTACGAGTCCGCCGGCTTCAACGTGGTGCAGGTGCCCTCGGACAGCAGCATAGTCGCCGGCGGCGCGGTACACTGCGTAACCCAGACCATCCCGGTGCTGCCCGGAAAAAGCCTGAACGCCACGGACCTCCCGGAGTTCACCGGCGTGACCCCGGCCGTGCCCCTGGCCCCGCTGAGCGGCAGCGGCAATTCGACCGCGCTTGACCAGCTGCTAAACAGTCTGTAAAGGTACAAAGACGCAATGAAAACCGCCTGCCGTACAGGACCCGGGAGAATCGAAAGCGGACCTTCAGCCGCCCGGAAGTTTCTACCGGTCCTGTTTTCGGTTTTCTTTGTCTTCATCGCCTTGGCGGAGGCGGCCTATCCCTGTGAACAGTGCTGCGACAGCCCCTGCACCGCCGTCTGCCTGGGCGGCGCCTCCTGCCTGTCCTGCGACGACTCCGCCTCGGAGCGCATCGCCGGACCCGAAGAGACCGGGAACCGCATGGCCCTGGATCCCGCTTCTCTTCCGGCGGCCAGGACCCCCGCTGACGAAATTTTCCACCCTCCGCTTCTTTAAACCCGCCCCGTGTTCTTCCCTCTATAACTTCAGTCCGGGCGCGCCGTATAAAGCCCATGTCAGCCAGGTTGTATAACCTTCAGGAGGCCGTGTGAAAAAGTCCTGTTCACCCTTGTCAATTCTGCGCAGCCCGCTGCTCCGGGGGCTCGCTATCTGCATCTGCTCCTTAACGCCGGCGCCCCGGGCCTTCGCCCAGGAGGTCCCGCCGCCGGCGAACGAGAGCTACACGCTGGCGCGGCTCGTAGAGCTGGCTGTCCGGAACACCGCCCTGCTCGGCTCCCAGGACGCCCGCATTGAGGAAGCGCGTCTTGCGGCAAGCCAGGCCCGGGCCTGGCCCGGCCTGGACCTGGATCTCCTGGCCGGCCGGAAAACCGAAGGAGGCTCCGGCGGCCCGCGTTACGGGCTGGCGCTGGCGCAGCCGCTGCCTTTGACCGGCAAGCCGGAACTGCGCGGGAGCCTGCTGGACCTGGAGTCCCGCTCCCGGAGCGTACAGAGAAGCGCGGCTGAGCTGTTCATCACGCTCGACGTGGTCCAGCTCGCTTATGAGTACGCCGCCAACCGCGGAAAGGCCGCCTTTGTCGAAGCGCGCCAGGAGCGGTTCGACCTGATCAGGGAGTATGTCTCGGGACGCGCGTTCCCGACGCCCCAGCGCATGGCGGAGAGCCGCATCGTGCAGAACCGGCTGAAACTGCTGAGCTCCGAAGCGATCCGGAGCCGGGCGGCATTTAAAACCTCCTTCGACAAACTCAGGGTCTATATTCCCCTGGCTTCCGGCGAGTATCCGGAAGTCGGGGTGCCCTGGCTCTCCGGCGCGAAGGAGCTGGATGAAAAAGAGCTGCTGCCCGGGGTACTGCAGAACGAGCCCGGCTTGCGCCTCCAAAGGCTCGCCGTGAACAGGGCGGAACTGGAGAAGGACCTGGCCCGGAAGGACGCCCTGCCCGACCCGGCGCTGCTGGCCTCCTTCGAGCGGGCCAAAGCCGGAGATACCGAGAAGAACTTCAGCCTGGGCTTCAGCCTGGAACTTCCGTCCTGGAACAGGAACCGCTCGGGGATACTGAGCGCGGAGCAGAGAAAACTCGCCGAAGCGCGGCTGCTTGCTTTCGAGGAGCAGAAGCTGAAGGCCGGGCTGCTCCGCGCGCTGACGGAGTACGAAGCGGCCCGCCAGGCGGCGCTGAAATATCCCCAGTCCGTTCTCCCCGGCCTGGAGGCCCAGCTAAAAGAAGCGGAAGAGGGCTTCCGCAAAGGGCAGCTGGACCTGCTGACTTTTCTGGAACTGGATAGTTCCGCCGCGGAGGTTTATGACCGGGTGTTCGACACCCAGGTGGAACTCGCGGCCAGGCTCGCCGTCATCCTCGCTTTAACCCAGGAGCGGGACGCCGTAAACTCGCTCGGGGCCTATTAGGAGCACATCATGAAACGCATTTTAGAATGGACTTTGAAGAACAGGCTCACGATCATCTTTTTCTTCGCCGTCAGCGCGGCGCTCGGGACCTACGCCGTCACGCAGACCCCGGTGGACGCGGTGCCCGACATCACCCCGGTGCAGGTCGTGGTGAATACCAAGACCGGAGCCCTGGACCCGGAGCAGATAGAGAAGACCGTCTCCTTCCCGATCGAGACCGATATGAGCGGCATCGCCGGCGTCAAGGACGTGCGGTCGCTCTCCAAATACGGCCTGTCGCAGGTGGTGGTCATCTTCGAGGACGGCACCGATATTTACTGGGCGCGCCAGCAGGTGACGGAAAGGCTCTCCGGTGTCAGGGGGGAACTGCCCTCGGGGCTCTCCCCCGAGCTCGCGCCCATCACCACGGGCCTGGGCGAGGTACTCATCTACGCGGTCAAGGCCAGGCTTGGCACGCCGCTGGCGGCCAGGCCGGAGACGCAGCGCCTGATGTACCTGCGGACCATCCAGGACTTCGTCGTCGCGCCTTACCTTAAACGCTCGATCAAGAACGTCGCCGAGGTGGATTCCACCGGCGGCTATAAGAAAGAAATCCATATAGAGCTGTACCCCGGAAGGCTGGAAAAGCAGGGGGTGACCATCGAGCAGGTAGCGGAGCGCCTGGAAGGGCTCGGCGAGAACTTCGGCGGCGGCTACATCCAGCCCAAAGGCAGGCAGGTCATCATCCGGGCGTCCGGGCGGCTCAACAGCCTGGACGAGATCCTCGGCATCCCCATAAAGCTGGACGTGCGCGGCAACCCCGTCCCGCTGTCCGCCGTGGCCGGCGTCCGGGAAGGTTACACCCAGAGAATGGGGGGCGCGACCAGCAACGGCGAGGAAACGGTGCTGGGCACCGTGCTGATGCTCAGCGGGGCCAATTCCCGCCGGGTGGCGCTGGAGGCGGAGGCCGCGCTCAAGGAAGCGCCGCTGCCGCCCGACGTGGAACTGGAACTGCTTTATACCCGGAGCTACCTGGTCAACGCCACTCTGAAGACGGTGGCCAGGAACCTGGCCGAGGGCGCCGCGCTGGTGGTCATAGTGCTCCTCCTGATCCTGGGAAATTTCCGGGCGGCCCTCTTCGTGTCGCTCGCTATCCCTCTCTCGATGCTGTTCGGCGCGATAGGAATGAAGTGGTTCGGTGTTTCGGCGAGCCTGATGAGCCTGGGGGCCATAGACTTCGGCCTGCTGGTGGACGGGGCGGTGGTGATGATAGAGAACGCGCTGCGCCGGCTGGAGGAGCATAAAGGCGAACTGGGGCCGGAGAAACGTCTGGAATTAGTCCTTGACTCAGCCGCCGAGGTGGTCAAGCCGGTAACGCTCGGCCTGCTCATCATCATGCTCGTCTACGTGCCGATCCTGTCCCTGGAAGGTATCGAAGGCAAGCTCTACCACCCCATGGCGGTCACCGTGCTCGTAGCGCTCGGAGCTTCTTTGCTCGTGGCCGTCCTCCTGATGCCCGTGCTCGCCTATCTTTTCCTGCGGACTCCCAAGGGCGGGGGAGGCGAAGAAATGCTGGTTTACAGGACGCTCCGGAAGACCTATCAGCCGGTCCTCGACGCCGGCTTAAAACGCCCTCTCCTGGCTCTGGTCCCGGCGCTGCTCCTTTTCGCCGCGGCCCTTTTCGTCTACAACCGCATGGGAGCGGACTTCATGCCGCCTTTGAACGAAGGGGACATGCTTGTAAATCTCACGCGCGCCCCGGATATCAGCGTGGACGCTTCGCTCCTGCTGCAGAAGAAAAGCGACCGGGTCATCTCAAGATTCCCGGAGGTAGAGCGGGTCTTCGCCAGGTTCGGCACTCCGGAGTCCGCTACGGACACCATGGGCGTCAATCTCTCGGACACCTTCGTCATCCTGAAAAAGGACCCCGCCCTGTGGCCGGTCATGGAGAACGGCCGGCGCAGGACCAAGACCGAACTATACGAGGCTCTCAAAGAAGCTCTTGAAAAAGAGGTCCCGGGCCAGGAATCCAGCGAGACCCAGCCTATAGAGATGCGTTCGATGGAGATCCTGGAGGGCAGCCGCGCGGACGTGAGCCTGCGCGTCTACGGCAAAGAGCTGCCGGTCCTGATCGAGCTCATGGAAAAAGCGATCACCGTCCTGGAAAAAGTCCCCGGCACCCAGGAAGTGGAAATGGACGCGGTCACCGCGCTGCGCAAGGGCCCGGTCCTGAGCGTGCGCCCCGACTACGCGGCTATCGCCCGCTACGGCCTGGATCTGCGCCGGGTCAACACCCTGCTGGAAGCGGCGATGGCGGGCAAAGAGGTGGGCAGCTTTTACGAGGCCCAATGGCGCTTTCCCATCGTTCTCCGGCTGGAGGAAAAACTCCGCGAGGATATCGGGACGATCGAATCCCTGCCCGTCGGCATGGACGGCGGCTCCATCCCGCTCAACAAGGTGGCGGCCTTCGAGAGCAGGGACGAGGTCACGACCATCTCCCATCATTACAACCGGCGCTACGCGGCCGTGGCCGTGTTCCTGGGCGGGCGCGATATCGCGAGCTATGTGGCGGAGGCGCGCGCGGCCGTAGAGAGGGAGGTCAAACTGCCGGAGGGCTACAGTATGTCCTGGGGCGGGCAGTTCAAGAACCTCGAACGGGCAAAAGCCAGGCTGGCCCTGATCGTCCCGGCGGTGCTGCTGGGCATCCTGCTCATCCTCTGGCGGGCTTTCGGGAACCTGCGCGACGCCGTGCTGGTCTACACCTGCATACCTCTGGCCCTGACGGGAGGGATATTCTCGCTCGCTCTGCGCGGCATACCGCTGAGCGTCTCCGCCTCAATAGGCTTCATCGCGCTGATGGGCGTGGCGATCCTGAACGGGATGGTGCTCGTCACCTTCTTCAACCAGCTGCGTGAGAAAGGCCTCAGCCCGGCGCAGGCGGCCAGGGAGGGCGCGCTTACGCGGTTGCGGCCGGTGGCTATGACGGCGCTGGTGGCCAGCCTCGGTTTCGTACCCATGGCCCTTAACACCGGGCTGGGCGCGGAAGTGCAGAGGCCGCTGGCCACCGTGGTGATAGGCGGCCTGGTCACTTCGACCCTGCTGACGCTGGTGCTCCTGCCGGCGCTGTACGCCTATTTCTCGAAGAAGGAGGCCTGAAACCGCTATAATGCATAGCGGGAGCTAATGATGAACACGCTGCGGGAGACTTTTCTGACTTCGCTGAAACTGGGCCTTACCTCTTTCGGCGGCCCTGTCGCGCATCTCGGCTACTTTGAGCGGACCTTCGTGAAAGAGAAGGGCTGGTTGACCCACGAGGAGTATTCCCACACTGTAGCCCTTTGCCAGCTCCTGCCCGGGCCCGCCAGCAGCCAGATAAATTTCCTTATCGGCATGCGGCGGGCGGGCTGGGCCGGCGCGCTTCTGTCCTGGGCGGGGTTCACTTTGCCCTCGGCGCTGCTGCTCTACGCTTTCGCCGTGCTGGCCCCGCAAACCAACGGACCGCTGCTGAACGCCGCGCTTCACGGGCTGAAGCTGGTGGCCGTGGCCATAGTGGCGCAGGCGGCCTGGGGCATGGCCGCGCGGCTGGCGCCGGACCTGGCCAGGAAGAGCATCGCTTTGGCGGGGCTGGTGCTGCTGCTCATTTTCGGCGGCGCCTTCTCCCAGATAGCCGTCATCTTTCTTGGCGCCGCCGCCGGGATCTGGCTGTGCCGCGGGGTCACCCAGGCCTCCGGGACACAATCTACGGCTATCAGCGCCAGAACCGCCTGGACCGCCTTCGCGGTCTTCGCCGTATTCCTGCTGGCTCTTCCCGTTCTCTCCTCCTTCATGCCAGGCAGGCTGCTGTCCATTGCGGACATTTCTTACCGCGCGGGAGCGCTGGTCTTCGGCGGGGGACACGTGGTCCTGCCGCTGCTGCGCGACGCCCTGGTACCGGCCGGCCTGATGACCGACGATGTTTTCCTTGCCGGCTACGGTATGGCGCAGGCCGTGCCGGGGCCGCTGTTCACTCTTTCCGCTTACCTCGGCGCGGCGGCGGCGCCGCCGGGAGCTTCGCCAGCCGCCTGGGGCGCCGTCGCGCTGCTGTTCATTTTTCTCCCTGGTATTCTTACCGCCGTAGCCGGCGTCCCGCTGTGGCGCTGGCTGTCAGGCCACCCCGCCGCCCAGGGAGCCCTGGCCGGGATAAACGCGGCCGTGGTCGGTATCCTGGGGGCCGCGCTTTACGACCCGGTGTGGACAACGGCCGTTCTCGGCAAGGCCGATGTGGCGATAGCCGTGACGGGCTTCTTCCTTCTGGAAAAGTGGAAAGTTTCGCCGCTCCTGATAGTTCTCTTCTGCCTCGCGGCCTCGCTGCTCCGGGGAGCGTTATAGGCTTTATCCGGCAGGGCCGGGAATTTTCCCGCGGCGGGGGGGACTGATATACTATAACTATGGGCAAACAGTCTTTCG
>Ga0209212_1002656_pt1 | contig 24876 bp, 26 predicted proteins | sample RifGroC2_FD_183996 | JGI IMG/M metagenome (GOLD analysis project Ga0209212, IMG submission 183996) | Groundwater microbial communities from Rifle, Colorado, USA - Groundwater C2 (SPAdes) (version 2) | ecosystem: Environmental > Aquatic > Deep subsurface > Groundwater | place: Rifle, Colorado... | reverse complement strand
CCGCCTGGTTGCCGGTAAGCCGGCAGGCGGCCTGGTAGGCCTTAGCGGAATGCGTCTCAATAAGTTCGTCTAGTTTTTCTCTGGCTATCATATCCCGGCCAATGGCCTCTGTACTATATACACCGCCGGTGCCTAAAAAAATACAGCCCCCTCAGCGTCCCCGCTCACCGGTTTTCACCGCCATGTTTCCGCCTGCACTTTCCAGCCGTCCTCAAGTTTCTCCGCGTAGTAATCTATGCTCCTCGTGGTCAGGTCACTGAAGCGGCGCTTTACCCGGACCAGGGCGCGGCGGCCGTTCTTGACCCCGAGGTTGTAGACTTCCTCCACCCGCGTTTCCAGCAGTTTCTCCATATAGAAAGTCAGGTTCCCGTCGAAATACCTTATCTTCCGCCTGCCCAGGCGGTCGTAGGTGGAAGCAAAGGCCCCGGCGTCTTTGGCGGCTACGGCCGCGTCCTGCGCCGCGAACAGTTCCCGCACCTCGGCCTCCTCCAGCGCCGGCAGACGCGGCAGGGCTTTTCCACCGAAAGCGCTTACGGCGGCGCTCCAGCCGGCCTCCCCACCCTCCAAAGAAGTACCGTAGACTCCCGAGAATTTATCCTTGAAAACAGCGAGCCTTTCCTCCGGAGAAAGCGCCCCGGTCCACCTGGTAAGCGCGTACAGCTCCAGGAATTTTTCCCTGCCGCCGGACTCCACCAGCCATTTCACAAAGGACCCGGACTTGGTATAGGATAAACTTGAGAACCCGTCCCCATAAGCCAGGTCGGCGGCCTCTACCCTGAACCTTCCCCCGTAACCGAGTATCCTCGACTTATACGACAGCCACTCATGCAGGTTGCGGCCTGACTGGTCCAGATACTCGGCCATCCCCTCCGCCAGCAGCGGCACGCTATGCCTGCCTCCAAGCAAGCGGTATGAGAGCGCGTGCGCAAGCTCGTGGCCATAACTGACTTTTTCGTAGCAGGGGCTGAAACCGAAGTAGACCACGCGGATAGCGTCTCCCGTGGTAACGCCGGCGCCGCCGCCGGAAAGCGCGGATTCCCTGTCCGGATAAAGCGTGATCTTTATTTTATCCCCTGCCTGGCCGCCAAGGAACGCGGTTATGACCTTATAGGCGCGCTCCCGGGCGGCCGAGATAAGCTCCAGATCGCGCTCGGCGGCGCCGCCCCGGACATAGCTGAAAACAAAATGCGGGCTTTCCGAGGAAACAAACACCTGTCCGGCCCGCGCAGCCGGGCACAGCGCAAGTCCCAGGACTGCGGCTGCCGAGACCATTATCGCCTGCATTTTCTTCATGCCATGCATGTCAACCTGCCGCCGTGCGGGGAATAAACAAGTCATCTCTATCTTTTATCGCACTCGAATATGTTCCTGTATGCCGACATGGAACTAACGGTAAACGCAGGGTCTTTGCTTTCGATCACATAATTGTCCTGATCAATGAACTCCGAAAGGTGGTACACGTCGTTCCCCCCGGCTTGCGAGTTCCGTAACGTTATCGCCCTTGGGAAACTGGGCGACAAGGAAGCGGATATAAAGATCCTGGAATCCCACAGTTGGCCGTGATTTGCCCATCCCTGGCAGGCATATTTTTCAATTTCTCCAGTGGATTTATTAAGGACAAACAGCGCCTTTACATAGCCATTTTCCGCAAGTTCAAAACCGTATCCGAAGTTGGTCTTATTGTGCGTGCAGAAGGCCCGCCCTTGGACTGTTATAAACCTGCCTTGATTTTTCGCCACATATTCCACGGGCTGCTGTGCAAAAACCGCTCCGCACATTCCCACCGCCGCCGCCGCTGCGATTAAACACTTTTTCATGTTTTCTCCTTTATACTCTCTTGCCACAGTATCCGTTAACGCTCTCCTCCCGTTCGCAGAAGCCTCCTGCGCTACTCTGCCTGTTCAGCCGGGGCCCCGGCCCCGTGTCCCACCACCGTGCCTGGCGCCGCGGCAAGGCCAAGGGCCGCCGCCGAGATACACACCGCAAGGAGCACAAAGACGGGGAGACTAAAGGCCGCAGCGGCCAACAGCAGGGTCAGGGCCACGTTCAGGAGCGCTTTCCCCTTTTCCGGAGCAACCCACCCGCTTTCCGGAGCCGCGGCCGGGGTCTCGGCTTTTTCTTCTTTCACGGCCTCTGGGACGGGCGGCGCCTTTATTTCAAATCTAGTGTAATCCCTGGCCTCGGCATTATATTTGGCCTCGGCCCCCCGCTGGAACGCTCCCGTTACCTGTACCACCAGCGGGACAGGATTTAAGCCGGAAGCTGACTGCTGTTCGTCGAACCTGCGCCCGCTCTCCATTCTGGCCTCCTCCAGGCCGTACCCGGCCGCGGCGGCCGTGCCGGTCATTACCAGTGAGACTATCGCGGCCATCATTGCTTTTTTCATGTTTCATCTCCTTGCCAGCAAGCCGCCATCGCTGATCACGCTGCGGCTTGTTTTCCACTACTGATAGGTTACCAGACCCGGCGCCGCGGCACATGAGGCGCAGGACCCTGCCGGGAAGTTTTTAGACTTAGGAGGAAATACCGCACCAAACAGGCCTTTCTCCGCAGCATTTCCGCGTTATTGTCCGCGGCCTGCGGTTAAGGTAGAATTACCGTATGACGACATTTTTTTCGGAATCTCTGGCAAAACTGCGCAAGGCGGCCGGCTTCCCCACGGCATACCGCTTCTACCACGACAACGGCGGCAAGCCGGTGCTTAAGTTCTCCTACAGGACCTACCTGCTTTTCGAACAGGGCGAGGCCCTGCCCCCTCCGGAGACGCTTATCCGCATTTCCGTAGCTCTGAAACTTATCCCAAAAAGTCCCACCGCCGGATTGCTCGCCGCGGCCTGGCTTAAGACCACTACCGGCGAAGAGGCCTACGGGGCCATTTTCGAACCGATCGTTTCGATTAAAACGGAAACCCCCGGCCTTTCGCCTATGCACAAGGCTATGGGGAAATTCGTAAAAAAGACCCCCATCTCGGTGGAGCAGTCCGCAGTTATACTCTCCACCTATGACCACTACCGCGCTTTCCTTGTGCTCGCCAACGATGAGGGCACCTGGAGCGCGGAGACCCTCGCCAAGACGATCGGAGTAAAAGCCGCCGCCGCGGGCAAGCTATTAGCGGACCTTGGAAAGAAAGAACTTACCCGCAAGGTAAAGGAAGGGTTTTACACTTTCCGCGGCGAGAGGATAATCCTGGAGTTCCCCCGTGCGGAAATAATGCCTCCGGGCCTGAATGACCGGATGCGCGGTTACCAGGCCCAGATGCTTGCAAGCGGGTCACCGGCCTGGAGAAGGATGAACGTCCTGCGGGCCGACGCCCAGGAACTCGCCGCTTTTTATCCGGTACTCTCTTTGAGCATGTCGGCCGCCACCGGTTACGGTGTGATGGAAAAAACAAAAAGATCCGCCATGTTCGCGATCGAGTCGAAGGTGGTAAAGCTGTTCGATTTTTAAACCGGGCGCCCGGAGGGGAAGACTAAGTTCACGAATTGTTCGGTCAGTCTTCGGGCGAACGGTCGTATGGCCGCCGCAAGAAAAGCCCCCTCAACGGGGCTTTTTCTTTTGTAATACTTTCAAGGCCGGCGCGTAATAACAGGTGCGAACTCAGAACAAGGAGACCTATATGAAACTTAAAATACTTGCGGCGCTAGTCATTCTTGCGGGCTTAGGAACGACGGCATATGCGGGAGAGGTGAAAATTAAGACCACAAAGGTGGAAGGCCGCCTGGTGGACGACATAAACCTGCCTTTCGTTAACGACCCGGCCGTGCTGGGGGAATGGGAAAGCGTGGACTTTGTGCGAACTCCCGCCCAATTCGTCCCGGGGAAACCCCGCTTTACCGGGGAACGTTACCTTAAAGTGATGAAATTCCTGCCGGACGGGGTAATGGCCTGGGCGATAGAGTCCGGAGAGACGGCCGTTCTGCCGTTCATGGCCTGGACCAAAGGAGTGGTAATGCACCGCGGCGGAGACAAAACCGCCTCCCGCTACACGATAAAAGAAATAGATGGGGCCTTGTATCTGTTCTTCGAGTGGAAGAGCGGGGATTACATCATCAGGCACCAGAAACCCCGCTACTATGTGCTGAAAAAGAAATAACCGCCGTGACCGGTTAACAAGCATCAATAAACATAAAACCGCTCTTGTTGAGCGGTTTTATGTTTAATTATTCGGCTGGCGGGAGTTTATGCTAAATTTGCAACAGGTCTGGGCCGGCCAAGGGAGCAGCCGGCGCGGCTAACCGGCTAAAAGCCGTGAAATGTTCCCCAGGAGGAGGGCTTGATCTATGGGTTTATGCATAACTCTGACGCGCGGATCTAGTAAAACTGGCCCGGATCCTTCCTCCGTCCCGGTCATGAAGATCACCGGGATATCTACCATAAGTATCTTCCGCAGACGGTCGTAGACCTTCATCCCTCCACCTCCGGGGATATCAAAGCCAAGGATGACCAGTTCGGGATGAAATTCCTGGTATACGACAAGCGCCCCGGCGGCATCCTCCGCCGTCCTAAGCGCATGTCCCGCTTCCTCCAGGACCCCCCTGTATAGTTCAAGTATATAAAGGTCGTCATCGACCGTTAATATGCGGCTCATATCCCCCCCTGAAAGCACGATCTCCTTCTATCTCGCCGCCGCGCAAGGCGCTCCTTAGCGCGGGAAGACCTTGCATTCGTTCCCGCGGCAGACGCCTACGCCCAGGATGTCGTGCGGCATGACCCGGCTCATGAACGCCGTTCTCTCGCCGGTAGTCTTAGACGCAAGTATCCCGGAAAGATTCTTAAGCACGTACAGCGTAGAGGAAAGCTCCCCGGAATCTGCCCGGATGTCGATGTTCAGCCTGTCTTCCACAGGTGAATGCCTTATGGAATGCGGTATCGTAACGGAAGAAAAAACACGCTTTATCCCGGGAGGATAGATGCTTTCCCTGAAACCCACCGTCCAGGAAAGTTCCGTTTCCGATTTTCCACTCAGGGTCACCTGCGCAACTCCGGGGAGCTCTTTAAGGAGTTTCTCCACCTTGTCGCGGTTGGAGGTCAGCCCCAGCACATTCTCCTCCCTCGGAGTGGAAAACACCACTGCGGACAAGGCGGAACTATCGGTGTAATTAGCAAGCGCCATCCCCTTTTCCCGCAGGGCCTTGCTCACGTTAGAGCGCGTTTCGGCCGCTGTTTCTCCGCGGTATACGGACGGGTCCAGGTTTACGCCTATGCAAAAGTTAGCGCCGGGAACCTGCGCCGCCTGGCCGGAGGCCCGGGAGGCGGAAACCGGCACAGGCATGGGAACATCCGCGCCAGAAAAACCTTTCAGCTCCCCCATCGCCCCGTCATCGCCCACGGCGTCACGGAGATCTGGCGGAACATTGGCGGCTGAAGGCACATAATCCCTCACCGCTAAAATACCGAGCCCGAGAAGCGGCAGAACCGCCGCGGCAAACATGGTTTTCTTGTTCATAATCGCACCCTCCGACCTAAGTTTTAAAGCCTTGCACTGACTGCCGCGACAGATTTACAACCAAGGATCCAAGCGGCCGGAGGCTAACGGCTGGACCTCACGAGGCGGAACCCGAGGCTGCTGCCGCGGTAGCCGGGGTCGAGGCTGCCGCGGTAATCGGCCCGCAGGCCTCCGGCGCCACCGTAGCTGAAGGAGCCGCCACGAATCACCCGGCTGGAGCCCGCACCTTCAAAGGCACTGCCGTCAACAGGCACACCTTTATACGAATCCTGATATTTGTCCTGCACCCACTGCCAGACATTGCCGGACATATCACATAAACCCTGCGCCGTATTACCTTTGGGTTTGGAGCAGACCGGCATGGGGCTGTTTGTGCCGCAACCATAACCGCCGTTGCCGCTCATCACAGCTTTGTCACAGGTCGGTTCATCATTGCCCCAGGGATATTTCTGGTTCCTGCCGCCGCTGGTGGCCGCGTATTCAAACTCGGCTTCGCTGGGCAGCCTGGCGCCCTTGAACTTAGCGTAAGCCTGCGCCTGGGCCCAGTCCACGCAGTTGACCGGGTGAAGCTGACGCCCGGTCTTGCCCCAGTTGCAATAGTCGCCAGTGCCCGGTTTTGTGCAGCCGCCTTTTGTCACGCACTCGGCGTATTGCGCTACCGTAACAGCCGTTTTGGCCATCTGAAAGGTTTTGATGGTCACCTCGTGAACAGGTTTGGCATCTTCAAAACCTTGTTCTATACCTGTAGTCCCCATAGTGAACTTCCCGCCGGGGATGGCGATATACTCTATCGGGGTGGCAGGCTCCACGGGTTCCACAGAACTTTTATTGATACCTTTGACCGCTGCGGCCTTAGGATCCGGGATCTTGCCGTCGTTTTTCTCAAAGGAAGGGATGCTGGTATCGAACCCATTATCGGCTACCGCGTCCCTGAGGTCCGCCGGGATATGCCTGTGCGAACTCTTAATGTAGCCAAACCCCGCCGCCGTCGTCACTGCGACAACCGCAAGGATATATTTTCTCCAGCTATACATAAGTCCTCCCGTCTCTTTCAATAAAAGTATACCGGGCGGCGGTTACACCGCGGTAACATGCGCCCTGTTATTTTTCACTCCATCTATAGCCGAGTCCGGTTATCGGCTTGATCCGCCTTCCGTAAGACCCCAGCTTCTTTCGCAACCGGGATATCGCCACCTTTATCGCTGATCTCACAACTACGGAATCCACACCCCACACTACCTCCCTGATGACCGAATAAGGCAAGACCTGCCCTTTCCGTTTCAAGAACATCGACAACAAAGAATACTCTTTGGACCGCAGCCCGACCCGGCGGCCCCGTATGCGCACCTCCCCGGAGACCAGCTCCACGCTTATACCTCCTGACGCCAGGCACCAGCCTGAACCTCCCTGCTGTACGGCAGCCCTGCGCAAAAGCGCCGCTACCCTGGATAAGAACTCTCTCGTAGAGAACGGTTTCACCACATAGTCGTCGGCGCCGGCCGCGAACGCGGCCACCTTTTCGGCTTCTTCCCTCACAGCGCTCAACATCAGCACGGGGATGGTTGAGCGTTCCGCGGCTTCCCGGACCAGCCCGCAGAACATGACCCCGGAAATATCAGGAAGCCGCATATCGGAGATCACGAGGTCCGGTTTGTGCCAGCCCAGCCACTCCGCCGCGCCGCGCGATTCCGAGAAATGAACCACATCGTACCCCGCGCAGCCAAGCAGCTCCGACAGCGCGGCAGCAAAGCTCTCGTCATCTTCTACGAACAGGATAAGTGTCCTGGGCTTTCTCATATGGCGTGCCTTCTCTATTTGACCAGGCACCCGATCCCATACCCTATAGCCGCGCCTGCCGCTACCGCGCCCACCGCCACTATGGCCGCGGTCGCAAGCGGCCCCACCGCCAAGAACCCTATGCCCGTGCCCAGAAGCGCGACGGCAGGCAGAGCGGATATCACTATAGGAGAAGCCAGTACGCCGCCTACGATACCACCGGCTATCGCGCCTTTCTTTTCGGGCGTCTTGCCCTCGCTCCCTTTCATGTCCTGTTCGGACTTCAGGGCGGGAGGCGCTTTTACGGTCAGTTTATTGTAATCCCGTGCCTCCGCATTGCACTTAGCCGCGACCACCGGGGCGAACTCACCGGCTAGCCGCACCGGTGAAGAATCGGAGTTAAACTTAGAGCTTATCTGGCGTTCCGCGAACTTAAGCCCGCCTTCCATCCTGGCCCCTTCCAGGCCGTAGCCGGCCGCGGAAGCCGCGCCGGACATTACCAGTGAAACCATCGCCGCCATCATGATTTTTTTCATATTTTGTCTCCCTATATCCTGCCGCTTACGCTCTGCCTGCCGCGGCTTGCCTTCCCATACCAATAGGTTACCAGAGTCCGCGCCGCGGCACATGAGGCGCAGGACCCTGCTGGAAAGTTTTTAGACTCAGGAGGTGATACCGCACCAAAACGGCCTTTCCCCGCAGCGTTTCCGCGCTATACACTTCAGGAAGTAAAGACCGTGCGCACTACTGCGGGGTGAATCGGCGGCTTCCCGGTACGGAAGAAGTAGGCGTTCTCCGACAATAAAAGCCGGCCAGGCATGCCTGAAGCGGTAAAGGTGCGCCGGCGGCCGGAGCAGGCGGGACGCGCGCAATTTCCCATGCGGCCCGTCCACGGGCAGCAGCGGGTCATAGTCACGTAGCGGAACGGATAATGGAAGGCGACCTTGAGACCTCCGGAGGACAGCCCCGACGCCATATCCGCCTCGTCGGTCTCGATCATAGCTATGCCGTTCTCCGCGAAGAACTTCTTAAGGAACTGCGCCGGCATCCGCAGGAAGTCGTGAGACAACGGCCGCCCCAGGGTGAACGAGGCACGGCGGCAGGGGCCCGCTCTCAGCGCGGACAGCAAGCCCAGATCGCTGACGGATATCTGCGGACGCAGGCCGGCCCGGAACACTTCCCCCAAGAGCTTCACCGTCTTCGCCAGCGACGCGTCGGTTACGAACGGCGTTAACACTGTCACGGCGGACGCGCCGGCGCGGTAAATCGCCGCTATCCGGGCTGCGGCCGGCGCCAGCCCGGGGCAAAAAGAACTGCCGCAATAAACACGGTCCCAGCGCCGGACAAAAGCGGGGTACTCCCGCTCCGGCAGGCCATAAGGCAGAACAGCGGCGCGCTCCGGTCTCATGAGAGCCTTTCCTTCTCCCGCAGGAAACCAAAACCTTTGTCTATAACGGCGTGCAGGCGCAGGGCCTTGCGGACGAAAGACGCCCTCGGCAGCCCTCTTTCCAGCAGGCCGCGCAGGCCCGAAGCTTCCCGGTAGACAAGCCAGGCGCCCTCCGGCTTTGGCGAGCGGCCCACTTTTATCGTACGCGCGCCAAGACCGACAAAATCGTAAAGCTGGCCGAACTGTTCCTGTGCTGAGGGAGCGGGCATGCGGAAAGTTCTGCGCCCGTCATAAAGATCCGCACGGCAGTAACAGCGGTTATGCGGGCCGAACTGCAGGAAACATAAACCGTTGGCATTAACGCAGTACTCCCTGGCTTTTATAAAAACCTCGGTGCCGACGCCGAAGCGGTTGCTTATCAGCCCGGCGGCCTCGTCCGGCGCAAGATGTTCCGGCAGCGCCAGCCGGCGCACGCCCAGCCGGCGATACAACGCCAGCGTACGTAAGTTATAACAACAGGAGAGCGTGCTGAGGATGTAGAAGCCTTTCACCTTCAGCTCGGCCAACCGCCGAAAAAGCGCCAGGTCCCTGATTATAATGCCGTCCACGCCTGAACCAAGGCCGGCTATAACCTGCGCCGTATGCTCAAGCAGCCGTCCGCCTATCTCGTTAGCCGCGAAGAAGAACTTGCGGCCGGCGGCGCGAGCCTCGGCCGCGGCGCGCAGCAACTCGGCGGGGGAGGAAAAATTGTCGGCGCCGTAGACATGGCTGGGGACGGAGGAAAGCCCGCCGTAAAGTTCGTCGGCGCCCGCCGCGACGAAGCGGCGCAGTTCCCCGAAACCGCCTACCCCGACCTGTATTTTTATTCTGTGGAGAGCCATAGTGCAGTAACTCATACCCCTACTCCAGCCTTATCGTGGTCTTCCTCGCTGCCGCATCTTCAGATACCGCGGCTTTAAGCGCTGTAAGCTTCAGGCCGGCCAGGTCCAGTTTTACCCTGCCGCAGACATCTCCCTCCCGCTCTTCGCATTTCAGGCGATCGGCCGGGTCTTCTCCGGCCTGGCCTTTAAAGCGCAGCCTGCCGCTGAACATATGCAGCACCAGCGGCGCGGAAATATTGTCCACGACCAGCCTGCCGTCCGGCGTCACAAGCTTCTGCAGTCCCGACAGATAGGCTACCGAGCCGTTCCCGCCGACGTACATGCGCCCCCCGAGATAGTCGAAATAAGGATAGACCACTCTGCCGGCCTCTATCCGGTAGGTCCACCCCTCGCCGTACGGATAGGAAGTGATCTTGCTTTCTATGTCGAGCTTTTCCCGCAGCGCCGCGATGTCCCCGGCGGACAGAAGCTCCGGCTCCAGCTTTTTCCACAGGGCCGCGGCCCTCTTTTCCTCCAGTCCGGAAATCCGCGCGAGGAGGGGCGAAAAGCCCCCCGTGGAAAGGCGCCTCCCGGCCTCAGCTTCAGCTTCAACTCGCGAGACCGAAGGGTCCAGGACAAGCGGGAACAACCCCGAGTGCCAGTCCCGTTTCCCGCTCTTTTCAATGGCGCGGGCGAAAGCCGCCGCGTAGCGGTAGATGAGCTCGCCGTTGGCGAGCGTGGTCAGATTCAGCTGGTTCTTCAGCATTTCAGGCCCGTAATGGCGCTGGTAAAGCTGCAGTTCCGCGGAGACCGCCGAAGTGGATATTGAGGACGGCAGGGCCACGCCAGGCTCCTCCCGGACAAGCGCCGAGAGCCCTCGCAACTCCGCATAGACGGCGGTACCCTCCAGAAGGTACTGCGAGTCCTCTCCGAAGACGGTCTTGGCGGACATCAGCCGCCGTCTCAGGATATCAACAGCGGCCAGCCGGCGCAGTTCCGCTTTTGTTAGCTCCCCGGCCGTGTCATCAGAGACCAGGGAGTAAAGAAGCCGGCCCTCGGCCGTGAGAAGCCTGTCATAAGCCTCGGTCCTTGGTATCCCCCCGAACAGGTCCGCCTTGGCCTTATCAAGCAGCCCGTTGGCGCCGGATGGATAAAGCGAGGAGAACTGGAAATAATGGAAACCCTCATGCAGCAATACTCGCAGCAGCGAGACCGCCGGCGTGCCCGGCCCATAGCCCATGGTAACCACCGGCCTGGTTCCTATCAGCCGGCAGCACTGTCCGCCTCCATAGTTTATGGCGCTCCCGCCCTCCCTCCCGAATACAGGCAGCCCGTTCACCTTGAACTCCGTGACGGCATAGCCCGCGGGCGGGACTCCGGGGTAATTCAGGAGATACTCCTCCCCTTTTGCCGGGTCATAGGCCAGCACCGGCATTTGGGAATACGGTACGCGCTCCCCCCAGACCCTGCCTTCAAGGGAGATCAGCACCGGGAATATTTCCTGGTACCTGCCCACCAGGGGCGGGACCTCTTTTTCAGCGGCGACAGCCGCCGGTCCCGCCAACGACATCAGCATCAGAAAACTCCACGCATATGACTTCAAAGATACGCCCATTGCTCTTCCATTACACCAGTACTTCCACAAGTCCCTACTCCCTCTCCCCGCCAGGCGGAACTTCTGCTTTTACGCTGACTTTCCGGGGCCGGCCGGAGCCATCACTCGGAGCAGGAAGGGCCGGCTGGGATACCTTTACGCCCGCAGGTTCCTGCTCAGTATCGTTCGGCGGCCGCATCTTGCAGCGTTCAATACCCTTGACCGATCCATCTTTAACCCATTGTTTATCGGCCTTCTGTATGGCTTTAATGTACATCGGCAGCGCCTTGGCGCAATCCGTCTCGATCTTTACCGGCACATGTCCAGAGTAGACTTCACCCAGGTAAAAATAAGCTTCCGCCGCCTGCCGGCTTTCGGGATATTTTATTGTGACCGTCTCAGCCGCAGCTTTGGCCTTAAGCTCGTCCTCCGCTTTCCCGCTCTTGTACGCTATATGATCGTAATTAAGCGACATAAGCAGCAGTATCTCCGGGGTCTTTTCCATATCCGCCGGGTATTCCCGCAGCAAGTTCTTGCAAAGCGCTAAAGATCCCTCGTATTGCGTTTTATTGAACAGCCCCCACCCCTCCTCAGTTGTAGCGCTCCCGGCCATGGCCTCGAGCGGACACGCCACCAGCGCCATAGCGCAGATTATTCCGCTTACTTCTTTTTTCATAGGTTATCTCCTACCAAGTTATCGTTCCGGCAATTACAGATCTTACGGGTCGGCTACGGCCTATTTCAGCAAGCCACCCGGTCTTTCCCCGGAAGGCCGGCCTGGCCCGCCTCAGCGGCAGACCATGGAATCGGTCTCTTTCCAGGAAGTCCCGCCGAAGAGATTCTTGCTCTCCTTGTATTTGACCATGATAAAAGCCACCGGGGAACCGTTCTCCACGCGGAGTTCCAGCACGTTCTTTACCCTGTGATCCACCCAGTCCGCCCCCTGCGTGGAGACGCTTTCATATTTGAACGTCTCCGAGCGGCCGTCCTCCCGGTATTGCACGTCCCCGACCAACAGCATGTCCATGTAGCGCCCGCCGCTGGTTATACCCAGATTAAGCGTGTCGTCGCCCATAGGGAAATGGGGGGCCGGCCGGAAATTATTGTTCTCCACCACACAGCCGCCAGGCAGACGGCTTGAAGCCAGCACCGAGCTCATGCGCAGCAGATGCACTGCGGGCGCGCCTTTGGGCATAACGCTCTTGGGAGCTGACGCGGGCTCCGCAGGCACGGGGGATGAAGGTGCAGGGGCGATTAGCGTCCCGGCAGAAGCCGCAACATCGGCGGCCTTCAACCCGTTCAACTCCTGGGCCCGGGCCGTCACGGCCAGACCCGCCATTACCACCAGTACCGCTATGCTTATGTTCTTTTTCATATTTTCTCCTTAAAACTATCTTTCTGCGCCGCTTAAGTGGAAACAGGTAATCCCCTATTTCACCAGGCACCCGATCCCATAGCCTATGGCCGCGGTCGCCAACGGCCCCACCGCCACGAAAGCCATGCCCGTGCCCAGAAGCCCGATCGCGGGAAGGGCGGATATCACTATAGGAGAAGCGAGCACCCCGCCCACTATACCGCCGGCTATAGCGCCTTTCTTCTCGGGGGACTTGCCCTCGTTCTCCGGCTGCTTATCCTGTTCCGACTTCAGGGTGGGAGGCGCCTTTACGGTCAGCTTATTGTAATCCCGGGCCTCGGCATTGCACTTGGCAGCAGCCACCGGGGCCAATTCCCCGCTTATCCGTACCGGGGAGGCCTCGGAATTCAGCCTAGAGCTTATCTGGCGCTCCGCGAACTTAAGGCCGCCCTCCATCCTGGCACCTTCCAGGCCGTAACCGGCCGCGGAAACCGCGCCTGACATCGCCACTGAAACCATCGCCGCTATCATTATTTTTTTCATAGTTTATCTCCTTATATCCTGCCGCTTATGCTCCGCCTGGCGCGGCTTACTTTCCCATACTTATAGGTTACCAGAGCCCGTGCCGCGCCGCATGAGGCGCAGGACCCTGCTGGAAAGTTTTTAGACTTAGGAGGAGATACCGCATCAAACCGGCCTTTCCGCGCAGTATTCCCGCGTTAGTATCCGCGGGCCGTGCACCCCTGGCGTTCCAGCCTTATCGGGCCGGCCGCCCAACAAATTTTATCCCCTCTCCCCGCCCAGTATCGCCGGGGAAACTACCTGGGGGATCAGCATCGCCGCGATGAGATACCCAAACCAGGGACTGATCCTGGATTCCCGGTAATATTGCGCGGCCTGCATGAAAACAAGCACACAGGCGGTTGACAGCATGGAGCCGTACGCCGCGGCCAGACCTGCATACGGGTCCTCCTCGTGAACCGGCAGATCTTTACGAAGCAGGAAAGCTACGACCATCCCCACCGTCACGCCGACGATCACGTAGGTGACCGTACCCAGCCCCGCCGCGGCGGCGGCCCAGCCGGAAAGCATCACCATCATAAGCGCCAACGCGGCTTTACGCATAAGCAGTATTTTCTTCAATTGTGTTTCCCCTTTAAGCCTTAGCGGCAGACTACGGAGGAAGTTACCTTCCAGCCGCCCCTAAGCAGACCGCTCTTTTCCTTTGCCCGTTCAATGGAGACGGAGGTTATCCGGCCGCCGGCGTCCGTGGCCAGCGTGAAGGAGTCTTTCTCGCAGCGCCCGACCCAGTTGTCCGAGGGACAAGAAACGCTCTCATAGGCATACTTCCTGCCGTCCGAAGAAGCCGCGGCCTGCGCTACGCCTACCATCAGGATGTCCGTGTATTCTCCGCCCTTCATTATTCCCACGTTCAGGTTATCCCCGGTACCGGGCTGAAACGCGGAAGCCCTGAAAGCGTTGACTTCCAGCGCGCAGCCGCCGGGCAGCGGCCCCGAGGCCAGGACTTCCGAGAGCTCCTTCATCAGCGCCTGTCCGGACGTGCCGACCGCGGCCGATTTCAGGGAACCGCCCTCCAGCATGGCGTACACGGTCCGGTTGACCTGCACCGTCTCCACTACGGAGAAACCTGTCGCCTTGGCGGCCCTGAGCGGAGCAAGCGCGTCCTTAATATCAACGCGCACCAGGTAGCCGTCCCCGCTGTCGAAGAATTCGACCGGAGAAAGGTCCACACTGTCCAGCACGTGCATCACCATATCCATACCTGTGTTCTTTACGAACTTGACCAGCAGCGTGTCCTGCCAGTTGGAGGTCGTGGGCGTTACCACTATCTTTGAGGGCACGTTCCGCGCCGCCTCCGGCACCGCGACCGTATCTGCGACGGTCATGCCGGAGATATCCCCCGCCTTGACCGCGTTAAGCTCCACCGCGCCGGCCGTCATGGCCAGGCCCGCTACCACAGCTACCACCGCTATTCCTATAGTTCTTTTCATGCTGTTTTCTCCTTATATTCTCCGCCGCCCTAACCCCCGGCGGCAGTCTGTTCTGTCCTGTTAATATGGTACCAGAGCGCCCGCCGCGGCACATGAGGCGCAGGACCCTGCGGAAAAGTTTTTAGACTTAGGAGGGAATACCGCACCAAACCGGCCTTTCTCCGCAGCATTCCCGCGTTATGTCCGCTGACCGTATTTAATTCAGTTCCGCCAGCCTGGCAGCCACCAACACCCTTTCACTCACCAGCAGCACCTTCAGCGGCTCCAGGCGCTCCAGCTTCGCCGCATCCGAGCGGATGGCCTTGACGGTCGGAGACGGAGGGTAATGACCATAATTGCCATGCATAAGAGTTTCAACGATCTCGGCATCGGTCTTGCCCGCGAAGTGCCCGAAATCATCTTCGAAACCATTCCGCAAGTTCCGGCAATTCAGTTCTATAGTTACCTTCGTTAAGCGAATCTCCTCTGTCATTTCAACGATAGCGTTGCCAAGCGTCACCCTTGAAGCTACCAGCTCCCCCCTATTCGTACCGATCTTTAGGATCCGATGGATTTCAGCCTCCACAAGCTTCTTATCGGAAGGGTCGCTGAAATCGTCATTTATCAGCAGCAGATATAAACCATTCAGGCCTTCCGCCTGCGCCAGAGCGGCCTTTCCCGGCATGACGGTCCTGACAGCATAACCTTTCAGGTCGGAAACGTTAAGCGTCATCAAGCCGGCAAAATCCGCCGCGTAAGCGCCGCCGGCCAGACCCATTATCACCGCCGCCATCAGAATTCTCTTCATGTCTTTTCTCCTTTAAACTTTAGTCTCCGCCGCCCTAAATCCCCGGCGGCAGTCTGTTCTGTCCTGTTAATATGGTACCAGAGCGCCCGCCGCAGCACATGAGGCGCAGGACCCTGCGGAAAAGTTTTTAGACTTAGGAGGGAATACCGCACCAAACCGGCCCTTCTCCGCAGCATTTCCGCGTTATTGCCCGCGGAGCGCTCTTAAGGTAGAATTACCAGCAGTTATGATCCCAATTTTAATCGGACAGGCGCGATATTTTATGCGTTTCAAACCATTACTCCTTTGGGTTCTTACCAGCGTTCTTCCGGTTTGCGTGTATGCCGCCGAAGGCGGCTACAGCGCAGCGCTGTATAAAGCGCAGAAAACAGAGCTTCGCAAGGCTGTCGCGCTGTGGAGGCGGTTTGAATATCCCCTTGCCTGCGCCAAGTTTAAAAAACTAGGCCAAAAGGATAATCCAGTCGCCTACTATTTCTATTCCAATTGCATCACCCGCAATTCACTATCCCTTAAAGCCAAGGCCGCCGCAAGCAATCTGAGAAAAGCCGCTTTCCCGGGCGTGCGCCAGCTGGCGGAGACGGGCGATGACCTGGCGCAGTATGCTCTCGGAAAAATGTACTCCAATGGTGAGGGTACGGAGAAGAACCCCGGGGAAGGCGTTAAATGGGCTCTAAAGTCGGCCACGCAAGGTAATCCTGACGCCCAGTGCAACATAGGCTATGCCTACGCGCAGGGCAAAGGGCTGGAAAAAGATGATGAAAAAGCCGCGCAATGGTACAGAAGAGCCGCTGAAAACGGCAGTCCCATAGCACAATACAATCTTGGAACGCGTTACGAGACCGGGCTCGGAGTCAGGGAGGATAAAGAGGAAGCGTTCAGGCTCTATAAACTGGCCGCCGCACAGGGAGAAGCCGGGGCACAATATCGTCTTGCCCAGGCACATGAAGACGGAAACGGCGCGGAGCAGGATAACCTGGAAGCTTTCAGATTATATAGCGCTGCCGCGAACTCCGGATTTGGCAGCGCACAATATAAGTTAGGACTGATTTACGACGTTGGTGAAGTCGTGCCGAAAAACTCCTCTGCGGCCTTAAAATGGTGGTGTTTGGCTGCCGCTCACTCCCCGGAGGACCAGTCGGATATGCCGCAGGTGATCGGTTCCGCTAAAAAGCAGATAATCCGTTCCACCTGTCAGAAGTCGGAGAGTTATGCCGGGACGGACAGGGCCGGGGCAGCGCAGAAAGACTCTGCGGAACAGTATAGACTCGCCGAAGCGTATCAGAACGGCACGGGCGGAAAGCTGGATAGGGCGGAGGCCTTCCGCTTATATCGCCTGACCGCCGAAGCTGGCTATCCCCAGGCCCAATACAAGCTTGCCCTTGGGTATGCCGCAGGAGAGGTGGCGCCAAGGAATTCATCGGAGGCCTTGAGATGGTTGTGCCTGGCGGCAGGCGCCGGTTATGAGCCGGCCGAAACGGACCTGGTCCGTGACGTCTGCGCTGAATAGTTCCAGCCTCGCTGTGAGATAACTGCGGGCATTTCCGGTTTGTATCGCGGAATGTTTATCCTGACAAAAGGCCTCGTTGCCCGAGAAACTGAAGCCAAGGCTGAAGACCTCGGCCGGGATCTTTGGGTCCGTACCGTGATCGTTCAGGACAACCTCGCACCTTAAAGCGCAGCCTTCCCCTTCAGTGCCCCGGTATTACAGGGGAGAGGGTGCCTGTGTAGGCGGCGGGAGATTTTTCCACAGGCGTCATTTTTAATTTATACACCTGCTTACCGTGGATATCGGTCACCGAGACCTCCGCCGATTTGCCTTTCATCGCCAATATTTTGGGTTTCGCTATCAGTTTCCTGACCGAGCCGTCGGGCTGCTTCCCGGTGTAAAAAACGGAAAGCGCTATTATAACGCGCTGCTCGTCCATGTTGGTGACACGCACCTCCAGCAGCATATCGCCGCTGCGTATCTCTTTCACTTCTCCGTCGGCGGAAATGAGGGTTCCACGCACGGGAGCGCCTTCACCCAGCTGCACCGAATAGGCGCTCGAAAACAGTTTCCTGATCCCGTTCTTTATATTTTCAGACGCGCCGGGAATGGAAAGGACTATCAGTACGGCCGCCGCTGAAAATCCAGCGGCCCAGAAAGTTCTTGAGGGACGGCTCTGTTCGCGGCGCACTTTTATCCCAAGGCTGACCTCCGGCCAGAGGTCGCGCGGCTCTTTGAGGGGAATATCGGCGCAGACGGTGTCAAACATTTTTTCAAGGTCATTGTCTTTCATGAATTTCTCCCTTAACGGAAATATTCCGGATATTCGGGCGTCAATTTTTTAGCCAGCCGTTCACGCGCTTTATAAATACGGATGTTTACCGCGTTCGGGGAGATCCCGAGCGTTTCGGAGATATCCTTTACCGGGTTCTTATGCAGATGATACAGGATAAAAGATGTTTTAAGCTCCTCGGGCAGGGCGGCTATAGCGCTTTCAAGACTGGAGCGCATATCCTTCGTGTCAAGACGGGCGTCGGGGCTGCTCCCCGCTTCCACAGGCTCCTGCACCCGGACCTCATCCTCGCCGTTCTTCGGGGAGAAGATCCCGAGAGGCAAAAACCTGAGGAGTGCTTTCCTCTTAAGGCGGTTACGGGCTATATTAAGCGTTATAGTGTATGCCCAGTTCTTAAAAGCGAGTTCTCTTTTATAGGAACTCAACCCCGAGAACATTTTTACAAATGCCGTCTGCGTTATATCTTCCGCCTCTGTGGTGTTGCCGGTCAAACGGAAAGACAGGTCATAAAGAAGCCGTTGATGGCGGTTTACCAGCAGTTTAAAAGCATCGGTTTCCCCGGAAAGCACGCGGCCAACTATTTGCGGGTCAGTTTCGTCAGTTTCGTCCATTTTTCCTCCTGTCCTGTCATTATATACAATCGTCCCGGGTTAATCTTTCCGGTCCAGCAGGGTAATGGAATCCTTCCACACTGCAACTCGGCGACCCTCTTGTGCCCCTCCGTCAATAGACAAGGTTTGCGCCGAAATCAGGGATCTCGCCGTTACGGACCTGCCTGGTCCACTCTTCCAGTTTCCCTCTGTGCATTATCCAGAAGCGCGAACACTTCTCAAAGTACGCAACAACGACATCGCGCTCGCCGCGCTCAAGCAGTTCCTTGGCCAGCATCATATTGGGACCGAACGACTTTAACTGGGGGGAGCCGGGAGTATCCCCCGCTTTAAGGAGGAATTCCCCGGCCTCCTTTACCCGCCCCTCGGCCAGGGCTATTCGCCCGAACACGATATTCACATCCTGCACGGCGTTCCCGTAGTTCCAATTGTCCTTATATTTAGGCATGAGTTTTGCCTGCTCTTTTGCAAAACCAAGGGCGGCCTCGTTTTTTCCCACATTAAGAGCCTCTTTTTCCGCTGGCCCGAGATAACAGAAGCGTTCCTCTTCCGTACGGGCCCGGGAGAGATCCTTTATCGCTTCAGCAAACCGCTCCTCCCAATCCCACTCATGCGTCCGGGGCTTGTTTTCACAAGCCGCCAGCAGGGACGCCGCGATAATTATCGGCAAAAGCCTTTTCATAAACACCTCCAGTTTAGTTAATGATACCAGAGCGCCCGCCGCGGCACATGAGGCGCAGGACCCTGTTGAAAAGTTTTTAGACTTAGGAGGAAATAGCGAACCAAACCGGGTTTTCACCGCAGTATTTCCGCGCCAGTGTCCGCGTACCGCGGGTAAAAAGAAAAGGTCGGGCTTATTCACAACTTATTGCTAACGCTTGGCGCGCAATCAAAACGCAATATTAAATCCGTTCCGGGGAGCTATATTATGTTTAGAGCTGCCTGTCAGAGGGCGCTTCAAAGGAGGTTGTCTTATGAATTTCAGGACAATATTTTTAGCCATAGCCGTTTCCCTTCCCGCCCACGCCATGGCGGAGACCATGTTAAGCGTGGCCGCGGAGCAGGCCAACGTGCGCAGCGGCCCCGGCGCGGAGTACGAAGTGGTCTGGGCGGCCGCCAGGCATTACCCGCTGGAGGTACTGGACAGGGACGGGAACTGGCTGCAGATAAGCGACTACGAGAATTACGAAGGCTGGATATACAGAACGCTGCTCTCGGCCGTTCCAACCGTGGTCGTGATCTCTAAAAAAGCCAATGTCAGGGAAGGGCCCGGAATGGAGTACGAATCCTTATGGGTCCTGGAAAAGGACTATTCGCTTAAAGTGCTGGAGGCGGACGGGGACTGGCTCAAAGTTGCGGACGAAGACGAAGTCTCCGGCTGGATACACAAAAGCGTAACCTGGGGGTTCACCGAGCCGCGCACCGTGGAAAAAAGCCCTGCCTACTGATACCCCCGTCTTCCGGTTTTCCGGACCCGGGAATTTCAGGCCTTACCCCTGGCCTTCCCCGCAAACGCCCGCGTCCAACAGCCGGCGCAGCAACTTAGCGGGCACGGACACCCAATCCGGGCGGGCGGAGGCTTCCGAGTCCAGCGCCAGTATGCTTTTTTCAGCCAGGAAAACCCGCAGCAGCATGTCCACCTCTTCCGGGGATTGGGGCAGCAGGCAGGATCCCTCCATCGCCGCCAGATAGCCGCGCAGGAAGGCCCCGCCTGCATAGGCGTACCAGAGTTCGATCCAAGGGGCGAGAACCGGCATGTCCTTGCGCGGAATTTCTCCGGGCAGAAGAAAAGGCGCGTGGGCCGCGTAATAAAAAGACAGCAGCATCCCGGCCACGTCCCGCAGCGGGGAACGCTTTATGCGGCGCTGCCCTATGGGCTTTTCCGGATCGCCCTCGAAATCCTTTATAACAAAATCCTTGCCTGTGAACAAAGCCTGGCCGAGGGAATAATTCCCGTGGATGCGCATCTTCCTGCCGGAGAGCTTTTTCTCCGTCAGCCTGTGGATGAGCTTCAGCACCTTCTGCTGGCTTTCCAGCACTGATTTAACTCCCTCCTGCGCCTCGGCGGGCAGTTCTTTCAGCCGTTTCTCCAGCTTCAGGAAGGCCATCTTCGAATGCCCGGCCGCAGACTGGTAAATGGAGCGCTGATAGAGGCGTGAAAAAGGCTCGGGGGCGAATTCCGGGTCGGCCGGGCCGGAGGCCAGCGCCAGGTGCATCTCGGCGGTGCGGCGGCCCAGCAATACCGCCATTTCAAAGGAGACCGCGCCGGCGAGACCTATCATCTGCGGCGGGATATCTTTCAGGCCGGGGGCGAAAAGCCCCGGGAGCGTCGGCTGGGCGGGAACGGGCGCCGGCCTGGACAAAACGGCGTCATAATATTTCGCCACCTCGTCGAGCATAAGGGTCCAGGCTTCGCCCTGGTTGGGGATAAAACCGCGCAGCACGCCCAGGGTGCCGTGGAAGCGGCCGCCCCGGCCCAGGTTGAGGGCGCCGAGGGTCGGCGCGCAATGCACGAAGCCCGCTTTAGCCGCCAGCCGTCGGCCCGCTTCCAGATCCGGGCTGACCCCCTCCTCCAGCAGGCGGCAGAAGCGCAGCAGGTAATTGCCGCCGTAGACGATAGAAACCCCGCCGACCCCCGCCTTAAGCACCCTTGAGTCGGCCGGGAGCGGGTTGGCGGCCAGCGCGCTCTTGAACGCTTTTTCCGGCAGGGCACGCAACTCGCCCGCGCCGGAGCGTATTTTTTTCCTGGAAAGGAAAAATGAAAACAGGTCCGAATGGAAAGCCGGGTTCAGCACGGCGTCGAAAAGCAGGCCCTTCCCTTCAGACAGCTCCAGCGCCGCTATCAGTTCGGCGGGGTGTTTTTTAGCCGCTGTTGCGGCTTTCTCTCCGGTCAGGAAAACCAGCGGCAGCAAATAGGTTTCGGTGCGGCCCTGCGCGAGCCGGGCTTCCAGCACGGCCAGCCGGGTCCCCGAGGGCAGGGCGAAATGCTCGGCCAGCCTGACCTCGCGCAGCCCGAAAGCTCCCCGGCCGAAACAGCGGCACTTCCGCGCGTATTCCGCCAGCGCGCCCTCAAGGCCGGCGTCAGCCCTGCTTTCAAAGAGCTCCTCCCAGGACAGGTTCGGAAAGCTTAACTCCGGCGGCGGCTTGTCGGCCGGAGCGCCCCCGTCCTGTTTCTTCAGCTGGAACCAATAGTAGTTATGAAAGCCGGGCGTCAGCAGGTAGGGCTTCTCTTTTATCACGGGGAAACCGCTGCCGCCGAACATCTCCACCGGGGTATAGCCGGCGTAGGCGGCCAGGTCCAGGCCGGCGGCCTGGGAAAAGCGGGACAGGTTGGCCACGACCAGGATGATCTCGTCGCCGTAGCGGCGGATGAAAGCGATGACCTTGGGGTTATCGGAACGGACCGGCTCGAGCGAACCGCGGCCGAAGGCCTTGAAATTCCCGCGCATGGCGATAACCCGCTTCATCCACCAGAGCAGGGAGGAGAGGTTGCCTTCCTGGCTTTCCACGTTAAGCGCCTCATAATGGTACTCGGAGTCCGTGACCACCGGCAGGTAAAGCTTCTGCGGGTTGGCGTTGGAGAACCCGGCGTTCCTGTCGGGACTCCACTGCATGGGGGTGCGCACGCCGTTGCGGTCGCCCAGGTAGAAATTGTCGCCCATGCCTATCTCGTCGCCGTAATAGATTACCGGGGTGCCGGGCAGAGAGAAAAGCAGGATGTTCATCAGCTCTATCTTGCGGCGGTTATTGCCCAGCAGCGGGGCCAGCCGGCGCCTGATGCCGAGGTTGATGCGGGCCTTCGCGTCGCGGGCGTAGACCTTGTACATGTAGTCGCGCTCTTCGTCGGTGACCATCTCCAGGGTCAGCTCGTCGTGGTTGCGCAGGAAGACCGCCCACTGGCAGGCGTCGGGGATGGCGGGCGTCTGCTCGAGGATGTCCGTGACGGGAAAGCTGTCCTCCATCCAGAGCGACATAAAAAGGCGCGGCATGACCGGAAAATGAAAAGCCATGTTGCATTCGTCGCCGGCGCCGAAATAGGAAGCCGCGTCCTCCGGCCACTGGTTGGCCTCACACAGCAGCATCCTGTCCTTATACTTCTCGTCTACGTGGGCGCGGAGCTTCTTCAGGAATTCGTGGGTGGCCGGGAGGTTCTCGCAACTGGTGCCTTCCGCCTCGTAAAGGTAGGGCACCGCGTCCAGCCGGAGGCCGTCCACGCCGAGGCCCAGCCACAGGTCCACCACTTTCAGGAGGCCTTTCTGCACGTGCGGATTTTCAAAGTTAAGGTCGGGCTGGTGATGGTAGAAGCGGTGCCAGTAGTAAGCCCTGGCCGCCGGGTCCCAGGTCCAGTTGGAAGTTTCGAAATCCTTGAAGATGATTCTGGCGTCCTTGTATTTTTCGGGGGTGTCGCTCCAGACATAGTAGTTGCGGGCGGCGGAACCGGGAGGGGAGAGCCGGGCGCGCTGGAACCAGGGGTGCTGGTCGGAGGTATGGTTGACCACCAGTTCCGTTATCACCCGGATGCCGCGGGCGTGGGCTTCTTTCAGGAAGTCCTTGAAATCCCCCATGTCGCCGTAATCCGGGTGGATGCCGTAGTAGTCGGAAATATCATAGCCGTCGTCGCGCAGCGGCGAGGGATAAAAAGGCAGCAGCCACACAGCCGTCACCCCGAGGCTCTCGAGATAGGGGAGTTTTCCGATCAGGCCGCGGAAATCCCCTATCCCGTCGTCCTTGCTGTCGCGGAAGGATTTTACATGCAGTTCGTAGATGACCGCATCCTTGTACCAGAGCCGGTCGGAGGCCGGAGATTGTTTTTCCGTCATCAATGCTTCTCCATGGCGAAGCCCAGCCGGTACCAGACGGGGACCAGCGCCAGGCCTATGGCCAGGTTCCCGGTTATCCAGACCGCCGGCCAGGGACAGACGGCCGGGGGCGGGCTGCCGACCAGAGCGGACCCGGCGCCTACGAGGAGGCAGAACACGGAGACCCCGGCGGCGGCCATGGCGCCGACCGAAAGCAGCAGCCGGCGCGGGCCGTTATGCGCGTGATCCTTGCATTCTACCGCTATGGTATGCCAGAAACCTTTGGGCCGCACCAGCCGGTAGAAGCCGTGCAGATGCTTGCGGTCCTCGGGCCCGAAGAAAAATATCGCGGCCAGCGACGCCCCGAGCGAGAGGGCGGCCATTATCAGCAGGCGCAGGGCCTGGTCGTCCACCCAGAGCAGCAGCGGCACGGCGGCCAGGGCGGAGACGCCTATGGCCGCGATCTCGGACCAGGCGTTGACCCGCCACCAGAGCCACCGCATTATGAGTATCGGGCCCATGCCGGCGCCCAGCAGCAGGCTGGCCTGCCAGGCCTGGTTTATCGACGAGAGCTTAGTCATTATTACCAGCGCTATGCCGATAAGCATGACATTGGACCCGCGGGCCACCCAGACCAGGGCCTTGCCCGACGGCTCCCTCTTCAGCCAGGCCTGGCAGATGATGCGCTTGAAGATGTCGTTGGCCCAGTAGGAGGAACCCCAGTTGATATGGGTGTCCACGGTGGAGGCCAGGGCGGCCAGCATGCCCGTTATCATCAGGCCTTTGACGCCGACAGGCAGCAGCTCGGCCATCCCGCGCACGTATACCCCTTCCCGGTCGGCCCGCAGCAGTTCGCCGGTCAGGCCGGCCAGGGGCGGGAACAGCACCAGCAGGCCCAGCCCCAGCGGCAGCCAGAGCAGGGTGCGCAGGAAGACCTGCGTGCCGGTAAAGACCAGGGCCGCGATCTTGGCCTGCCGCTCGTCTTTGCAGGCCATGGAGCGCTGGGCCAGGTAGCCGGTGCCGTCGGAGTTGAGCTGGATGATCCACTGCAGGCCGAAAAGGGCCAGCAGCGGGAAGGTGACATTGAACGCCTTGTCCGGGGTGAAGGCCAGTATCTGCGCCGGGCTTATCCCCCCCAGCGCCCCCGCGGCGTTCAGGGCCTGCAGTTTTTCGTGTATGCCGCTTATGCCGCCCGCTTTCAGGAACACTATCACCGAGAAGATAAGGGTAGCTCCCAGCATAACGAAGATCTGCACCACATCGGTATCCACCACGCTGCGCAGGCCGCCGGTGGCGGAGTAGAAAGTAGTGACCAGCAGGATGGCCAGCACGGAGATGAGGTTATTGGCGGAAAGCGTCAGGGCCGCTTCCGTGCCGGCCAGGGCGGAGGAGAGGTTCAGGCCGGCCGCCTGCACCAGGCTGACGAAGGGGCCAAAAAACCAGGCGGGCAGCCATTCGTTCCAGGGCAGGAAGGGTTCGGCTATGCGCGAGGCGGCGAAGAAGACCCAGGCCAGGACCACGCAGTTGAAAACCGTGCCGAAGTAGAGCGCCTTGAAACCCCGCAGCGCCAGCGCCCGGCCGCCGCCGTAGCGGACCTCGGTCAGCTCGGCGTCGGTGATAACGTTGGCGCGCCGCCAGTGGGAGGCCAGCACAAAGCCCATCATCAGGAAGGCCAGGGCGTAGATCCACATCTGCCAGAGGGCGAAGATGCCGGAGACGGCGATGATGCCGGTGACCAGCAGGGGCGTATCGGCGGCGAACTGGGTGGCGGCCATGCTGAGGCCGGCCTTCCAGCCGGGCAGAGAGCGGCCGGCCAGGAAGTATTCCTCCAGGCCTTTAGAGGCCGCTTCTTTGTTGCGGAAGCCGGAGTAAACAGAATAGGCTATGAAGGCCAGTATTATCGCTATGTCCAGTCCTGCCATGTTGCCTCCCTAAAATTGGAGTGTGCCTGTGTTATTATGCCGCAGTATG